>Ga0172379_10002028_pt1 | contig 37562 bp, 59 predicted proteins | sample GrowelOW334metaG_FD_119756 | JGI IMG/M metagenome (GOLD analysis project Ga0172379, IMG submission 119756) | Groundwater microbial communities from an aquifer near a municipal landfill in Southern Ontario, Canada - Groundwater well OW334 metaG | ecosystem: Environmental > Aquatic > Deep... | reverse complement strand
TGCGACTTCGTAAAAAATTTCATTACTCTATCTAGTAATTCCACGTCTATGATTCCTCTACTGATATTTGACAACGCAACACGTTAGTGTGATTTTAGTATAAAGTTCATTAAAATTAATTTATCTAATAAGGTAAATATTATACTTAATCGTGTAATGTTTAAATACAGCACAGTACTTTCGCAAACAAGTTGTATTGATTAGCTAGTAATTGTCTTATAAAAAACGGTACAAAAACGGTACAAAATTATCCTTATCTTCTAAGCCATATTCTTTTAATCTATCTCTCAAGCGATACTACCAATTATAATTACCCCGCCACTAATAACATAAGCCGTGTTCTTTATTACACGCATCCACGGGAATTAGGCAATATTAGTGACAGAATCCCCATGTTTCTGTATGATTTTTGACACTAATTTGTCACTGCAAAAAATCCTACAAACACCTCTTTAGCGCTGCTTCTAAATCAAAGATATAACTATCCTTCTTCCCGCTATTTTCCAATTTCGAGTTTAACCACATAACATTGTCACCACTCTCATCGCTCATCACCGGCTTAATAGGTAGATTTGTCTCGCACTTCTTTGTAATCGTAATTGGTTCACATGGCTTTAGCCCAGCACAACCTGAGAAGATAAAAACTACGGTCGATACCATCAAATAAAACATTTTCATAATTGTCCACCTAAAGATTTTTTATTTCCGCGAGCTTCCTCGATTATTGCATTAAGATCCACGCAATTATTCCCAGTCGGTATATACTCAATCTTTGTTTTAAATGCTGGCTTTGATGCCATAGTGCGATTAAATTCTACTTCTTTTGCTGTAGCGTCTAATTTATCCCGCTCCATCCATGCTTTATAAAAAGTGACGTTATCCTTTTGGCGTTGGGTTTCAGCATCTTTCGTATTAACGGTTTGTTCAAGAACGTTTCGCTCTCCGGACACGATTAACGTGTAAAATCCAAGTGCGATTAATCCCCCAACTAAAACAACGATTACCCAAATAAGGACTTTACCAATACCGATATTTGCTACTTCTGATAGCTGCATATTTTTCTCCATATTTATAAACTTGAGTTGAATAGTCATAGTTGATCTCGCAGTTCGAGACACACTCTTTTTTACCTGACGGGTAAGTAAAGCAGCTTTGGCCACGTTTACAGTTTGCCTTTGCTTTTTCCCAATCCTCAGCTCCAGCGCGCTTGATCTCTTTTAGAACCAATCCCCCTCCGTTGTACACCTGGTACGTTACCCATAAACCGTATTTTGGTTGGTAAACTGACTTCATGATTATTGCTTGAGCTTTGAGTTGATTTGGTATAGCCTTGATGCTCTCTACACCTTTAGCCTTAAGAGATTTTTGCCAAAGGCGGTATGTGATTTGAGGAAGGCCCTCTGATCCTACCCCATCATATGAGATAATATTACGACATCCAGACTCTTGGACGAGTTGCCCTAGCCCGTACTGATACGGGTAGTCAATGCCAAACTGTGAGAAATGAGCCTTACGCACTTCTTGAACATACGATTGACACCGCTGCATCGATCCTGCATATAGTGTCATCGATACGAAAAGAAGTACTATAAATTTCATATTACCCACCCATTGCGAAACAGTAAATAATAATCAGATAAAAAGCAACTACAGCAATAGTAAGCTGCCAGTTGTTATCATTGCCCCAGTCGATTTTTGGAAACAAAAATTTACGCAAAACATGCGCTACAATCACCCCTGCTGTTACAAGCAAAAACTTTGATAATACGAGTTGAATAACGGGAGGGAAATTCTCATAAACCCCACTGATGAATATACTCACTAATATAATTGTCACAACCATTACAAACCACATACGCTTAAACTCTTTCATTCTTTACCTCCTTCATAAAATTGGGCCACAAGCTCTTGAAGCTGTCCATTGTTTTCACAAAGAGTCACCATCACATGAGCATCTGCATTAAGTCTTTTATAGTCATCGATAATCTTCCACCCCTGCCAAGCTGGAAACTGATCACGGTTAATATCTTTATATTCTTCCATTATTTATCTGCCTTCCCATCTAGTTTGTCAAAAATCTTGTCAAGCTTTTTAAACATTGCATCCATCTTTGCTTCAAATTCAGATTTCATTACATAGTTTCCAGCTACTAAAAGTTCAACTGCTTGAACTTTTTCTGTCAACTTTGAAGCATCAAGCTCTATTTCATGGATACTTTCATTAACTGACTTGAATGAGTTATCCATATTATTTTTGAGTGAGTTATAAAGTGCAGTACCCACAATACCTAAAATTACAAAAGAACCATTCGCTATCCATTGCCAGTCCATCACCGTACCTCATTATCAAAACAATCAATATCATCCTGTACAAGATAATACCCACGCTCTACCATCTTTGCTCGTAGGCACTCTTTAGCTTTAGGAGTTGCCTTATAAACAAGCGTACCCTTCTCATCACCCAAGAACTCCAATGCTTTCTCATGCTGTCCATCAACTTGCATTGACTCTATAAAATCAACCGTTGCGGGTGTACACCCACTCATTACTACCATCATCATTAACATTACAGCCAACATTACTTTTTTCATTTCAAAACTCCAATGAGAATAAGGTTGCTCCTATGGAGGCACCTAATGTATCTGCGTAGACATCATGGATGTCCTCACTGCCATATCCACTTCCATCTATACGCTCTTTGGCGATACCTACGATAATAGATGTACCAAACCCAATAAACCAAGCTTCTACTGGGCTTGATCCATAGTGTTTAGCTAATCCACTTCCTAGGCTTGCAATAGCCATAGAACCTGCAAAGTGTTTTACTTTATCCTGCTCAAACGCTATAGCGCTTATAACTAGTAGAACGGCTAATATTAAGGCTTTCATTTCGGATATTCCATTTTTACTGCTAAATTATGAGCATGATAATTTTCTTCTTGATATACCCCTGCTTTATATATGATAGGGTCAGAAGATGCTTGTTTTGTTTTAGCGTCGATATACTCTGATATTGGTAGATACCCCACTTGTCTCAACGCGCTATAGTTTTCTTGCTCATAAGTTGGATACTCAACAGGATCACAGTTCTGTACCCCCAACCATTCAGCGATCAACTTCTCATCGGCTTCAATACGAATAACGTTATCAGCAACATTGACAATCTCACCGTTATTAAATCGATGATGATTGACGCTTTGTACGATTTCATTTTTCACACCCGTTGTGACCGTATAATATTTAACCATTGCTCTTCTCCATTATTGATGTGTAATATTTCAGTGTTTGTGTTCCCTTTGCGTGTCCCATCATGCTTGCCAGTGCCTCCGTTTTATTGTTTTTAAATGCTTTTCGAAAGTTGTACATACTTCGTTTTCTAACGAGCTTCAATCCTTTAAAAGTACGAAACCCAACAAAATTAGTTCCTTTTCTTATCTTTTGGATCGTGCTTTTTGAAAATTCCAAATTGAGCTCTTTTTTGATAAAGCTCTCGATAAGAACCTTGATAGCCCTTGCCTCTTCGAGACTTAGCCCAAAGAGGATAAAATCATCTACATAGCGCACGTACAGCTTGCATCCAATATCCCGTTTGATAAAATGGTCAACTGGATTTAGATAGATCAGTGCATAGAGCTGAGAGAGTAGATTTCCGATGGGTATTCCTACTTCACTGTCCTCCATGCACATAAACATTTTCATCATTGCTAATAGCCGCTGATCTTTGATCTTCTTTTCGATCAAGACTCCAAGAATATTTCGGTCAATGCTGTAAAAAAACTTGCGTATATCCAGTTGGAGCAGATATTCATCGTCATCACACTGACGTAATGCCCATTGGGTATAAGCACTGGCACTATGTGTCCCGTGGTTTTTACGGCATCCATGTGACTGCCGGATGAACGTTGCATCATAGATAGGATAAATCACTCGATAGATAGCATGCTGTACGACTACATCACTAAAATGAGGCGCATAAATGATTCGTTCTTTTGGTTCATATACGATAAATTTTGTATAAGGCTTAGGGCAATACGTGGAGTTTGCAATGCTTTGGCGAAGATACTCAATATTTGAGCCTAATGATTTCTCGAATTCAATAACGGATTTTTTAGCCCGTTTCCCTTTTCGAGCATCGATGTAAGCCATATAGAGATTATCTTCGCTAAAACAATGGTCGAATAGATTGCCGATACGTTTCATATATTCCCCCTAAAAGCTTCGTTTGTACTACCACAGTTGAGGGATTGGATAATATTTTTGCTATGCAGGGATGCTATCTCCCTATCATCTCTCATTCGTATCCTACGATTCACAGAAAAGATCATAGTCGCGACCGCCCACATTGTTGTTCGAATTCGACCGAACATTGTTCCAATTGCGAGCCCACACACCCGCAAGCGAAGAATTGTTCCAATTCCCGCCGACGATAGGACACTTAACATATAAGATAGCACCCTTCGATTTACCATTTTAATTCTTCCTTGACCTTCTTGATCCATCCGCCTACGATACGCCCTATCTCATCGAGTTGGAGGCTTAACACTCCATACCGTTTTTCAGAGAGCATCGCACACGTTACGACGGTATCTGTTTTAGTCTTATGACTAAAATATCCCAACTCATACGCAAGCAAGAGTTTCATTCGTAATCGCTCTACTGCGACATCCAGTTCAGTCAAGGATGTTTTTTTGTAATACCGCTTTTGACCCTCGACCATAAGATCAAATATTATGTACGCATCGTTTCGGATGCCTAAAGCCAATCCAAATTTTTCATGGCTAGGAAAATGGTTCAAATAGAGATTAAGCTGTTTGAGAAACATCACCATCTTCCGATAAAAGTTACCCTCAGGAAACCTATACGCCACACTATCGTGCGTCATATCATGCTCCCAAGAGACAGGCGCGACCGCCCACATTGTTGTTCGAAAGCGACCGAACACCGCTCCAATGGCGAGCCCACACACCCGCAAGCGAAGAATAGAACCAACCCCCGCCGACGACAGGACACATTGAGGCAGCTGAGTATTTGTAGAGAGCGTCACCACCAAAACGGGCAGGAGAACCGCCCATAGAGAGTGGGACTCCGCACATATCTAGTCGGTAATCGTTGCTTGCTGTATCAATACTTCCGCTAAATACAGCAGATGTCCCGCTTCCAAAAGTTGTTTGTGTTTCATCAGGGACAAACGGTAACGTAAGAGGATCATAGTTTGCAATATTCCAGTTATCTGTCGCATCCCCCACGACAAGACCTGTCAGGGCTTTGATATCAACAGACTCTTTTAAAATATGGAAAGTATCTGCTGTGCTTTGAATAAACCCGCTTGCAATTTCCCACATATTTCCATTTAGATCAGCGATTCCACATCGTTGCCCATTATGTGTAATCTTCGCAAAAACACTGTCCGAGCATGAAGCATTAAGAGGTGCAGTTGGATAAGTAGCATTACCGGAAGTGACATAGACAACCGTTGCATCATTAACATCTTTTAGGGCATTATTATTGCACCCCTTTGGAGCATAGGGAGCAACATCCATCCATTGTGCAGTTGATACCGTAGCAGACTGAGCATGTGCGAGAGAGAGCAAGGCGAGCGCGTTGTACATAAACATCGTAGGAACAGCATAGTTAGCGCCGCGTGATTTTACCGCTTGGAAAACTTTGTCATACGTATTGGCTGTTACTCCTGTAATTCCAAGAATTGGATTTTTATTGGAAGCTGTTGAAGCCGGATCAATATTACGCTTACTGACAAATTTAGAGTTTACTTTTCCACAAGGATATTTGTCAAAAAAGAACCCGTCTTGGATAGCCCCATTGTTCACAAACGCACGATGAATTACGAATCCTGCTTGAGGAGTATCGGACACTTCCACTTTTGTACCGTTGTATGGTGATGTGATGTCATTGGTTATTTTGGTATAGAATTTTGGGATAAAAACCATTACCGAACCCGTAGCGTCCATGTAGTTTCCGTAGTTATCCGACATATAATCATCATATCCGCCCATCTTCAAAAGTCCGAATGAAGAAACCAAAGTCTCAGGAGCAATCCCAACCCCAAAGCCGTATGCTCCGATAGTTCCGATGGTAGTAGCCGTGACCGACGTAGTGAGTTTTACCTCGATCCAGTTTGCAGGAGTCACAACAGGACTCGCAGTACCAGCGACTAAAACACGATAAATCCTCCCAGCATACGCCCACGATTGGCCAATAACCGTAAGCTGTCCTGTATGCGACCCTTGGAAGTTTGCAGATGCGGCGGCATTGGCGGCTTGGATTGTTGCGAGGGCAGTTTGTGCAGCACCGTTGTTAGTTGCGTTTAGTGCTGATTGTACGGCTTCGGCTGCTTTTGTGGTGGCGATAGAGGCTTGTGCAGATGCTATAACAGCTTCATTGTGTATCTCAGTAGATAAAATATTTTGTGCAACGATTAAAGCTTGGATTTGAGGCACAAACCCGACAATATCCCCTACAGTATCAGTTAGCCTTTGCTTTAGAGTAAGCGCACTTGAAAGGTCAGGAGCAACATGAAAGTTTGAAAGTGTTGGCAATATTTGCATTATAGTAATTCCCTTACGTCAATAGATATGAGTGATTTTGTAGGCATTTTTAATGTCTCCTCTTTTTTTCTGATAAATCCGTATGTATCTACGTTTTCATTTTGTGACATATAAACAGCGGGTTTTCCTTTGGCGCGTTGGAGCACATTATCAATAGTTTTAAGAGCTGTCGTATCGACCCATAAATCAATCGATTTAACTTTTAATTCTGCACCTTCTTGTAAATAAACTTCTCCGGTTCCTGTATCTTCCGTAACTGTTGAGAAATCAAGGGCTTCGATTTTTACACCCCACGCCTCTGATCCGATAAAATAAGATTTTCCTATTACAAAAATTCCGACTTGTACAAAATCGCCTCTAAATGTAATTCGAGCCGATACATTATTAAAAACTGATGTTCTCTCATATTTGACAGTAGGGTTACGATAATCTATCCAGTCACCAAAAAAATAATCAAAAATATCTACACAGTCAACCGTTAAATCAATATCTTTAGTTTCAATCGTTAATGAGGTATCATTATTTATTACTTCGATTAATACTGAATCAGCAAAAATATTTCCCAAATAAATAGCATTGAAATTTATATCTGTCAGTGTTACTTCGATATTCCCGTTATAGGTTGTCATTGTTTTAAAATACTGGTCAAACATTTTATATCTATTGGTCGTTTCTATGAGTTTCCAATCGGTTGTATTAGTTGGAAGAGTTGAAGCTGAAATCATCCACCGAGTAGTATCTGTATTTGGAGTAGGCATCGCACTATCTAAGATACATTTATAAACATTTCCTAGATAATTTAAGACAGTTCCGGATGTATAAAATGTAGTATCTAAGAATGAATGATCTGTGATGTCTGCCCAATATGTTGAATTTGTAGGCAGTATCATTGTTGCTGTAATAATATTCCAAGATGAATAGATATATGTACTTGGAATAAAAGTTGAACCCCAAGAGCCTGCTGTAAAAGTGAGTTTAATTTGAAAATATTGTCCATTATATGAACACATACCGCCAGTGTAATATGATGATGCTTTACCTGAAACCCACGGTAGTATCGTATCAATAGCGGGGGAAGTGTGTGCCGTCAAACACAAATAGTTCCTATTATCTTTTGAGACTACATTACCAACCGAATACGAGTGTGAGTATGCGTAAGCAGTTATAGAAACTGCCGACCATCTTGACGTATCAATATTTGGAGCATTAAAAGCTAGGTAATTATTACAAATATAATTTAATGAACTGAATGATGCAGTGTCCCCATTTTGATAGATTTTTTTACTATCGAATGGTACGAATGTATCGATATTTGTAAGTCGTTCGTATACCCCTGAATTAAAAGTTACTTTATTTCCAATGGAATAAATTTTATTGATAAATATTGGAGCTTCATTAATCGGAACGGTTGAGGATACAAGAGTAAAAGTATCAGGGATTAGGACTTTCATTAAAATGCCCCCAGTGGATTTGAGATATTATAAAGTGCGTTGTCTCGTATTGATTTGAGGGTTTTTACAACTTGAACTAAGAGTTGATTGTTGATTGCTGTACTGTCATTTGTTGCGACACTTGATACTTTTGGAAGGAGCATATCGTTAGCAAGTGAAATCTTACTAAGCTCTTTCAAGCTATCTATATAAGTCTTTTGAGCATCTGCAATATTCATTAATGAAGTGTATGTTTCGCGACCGCTAAGAGTGTTTAAGTCAAGGCTATCAACGAGCGCACGAAATCCAGTTACAGTGGATGGCATAGCTAAATTCATGGAAGAGTAAACAGCGGAAAGGTTCTTTTGATACGTAGCTGATTTTTCCGCATCAGTAAAATAATTATCAAAATAAGAGGAGTTTGCATCGCTAAATTTAGTCAATCCGCCTGATAGGTCTACAAGACTTTGCGTAATGCTGATAACGTCGCCAGTAATTGTTTTATTCACGTTTGCGAGGTCTTGTAATAAAACTTCTTTTTCAGTGATGACGCGCACTGCTGTTTCGAGCATACCCTCGCCGAGCTTTTGGTATTGGTCGAGAATTGAGCCGAATACATCATTCGCCATGGTGTCACCAAGAGCCGAAAATGTGTCGTTTAGCTTTTTAATAGCATCATCACTGCTTAATCCATTTAGATTAAGGCTTATAGCATTAAATTGGTATCCTGAAATGGCACTACTTAGATTTGCATCAAGCCCTTTATTAATGCTCATCATCGTATCGTTGAATGATTTATAAATCAGAGCTATTGATTGAGATGATGCGCTATCTAGTGCAGTATTGGTGATATTGTGAGAGTATGAAGCAGAGCCCCAAAAGTTTTTTGATGCTGTTTCGACGTCTAAATATTTATACGCTCCAAGGGTTGAAGCATCTTGTTTACTTCCTAGCGTACCGCTTGAAATTCCAAATCCGCTCCCTGCTATATATTGCTTTGAGCTTCCGCCAAGTCCTATTGAAGCAAGGAGTCCATTGGCAAAGCTTGTTATAGGATCAAATCCAATATTCCCACCTGATAACTTGCTAAAGAATGAATCTACTTTGGCCATTGATGAAGTAATGCCATTTTCTACTGTTGTGAGCTTTACCCCACTTGTATCAAATGTTCCTGCCCTAAATATGTTCGTAATTGCACTTGAAATATTTTGAGACATTGAAGTAACAGCGCGATTAATATCCCTGAGCTGTGAATATTCAGATACGTGAATTGAGCTTAAAAGGTCGGTGATTGCAGTTGTGCTTTCGGATACTTTTGCGCTGTCTCCTAGTACTGTACCGCTATTTGGGATTGATGCAGAAGCACTAGATGAGCTTGAAGCACTACCATGTCCAGATATCCCCGCACTACTTAAAAAGCTGAATACGGTTGCGGCTGTTCCTGCCATTGCGGCGATATTGTAAGGGAATGGTAGCTCTGATTGTTTTGCGATACCGGTCACTGCATTAACCATCGCTAAGCCTGCTTGTATAGTTGTAAATGCCTGAGCCTCTTTACTCCCCTGCTCAAACATTGCAGATGCAGCACCTGCTAGATTTGAGTATCCAGCTATTTGGCTTTGGGTATGATCCTCTTCGTTTTTGGCGTACTCTTTTGAGCCTTTGGCGTATAGCAATTTGTTAGCGTTATACTGCTCATCTTCTTTTTGAAGTTGCCCCATGGATTTCCCAACCCCAGCTACCGCTTTTTGCAAACCATCCATCATACTTGGATCAAATTCTATGTTTGCGCTAAAATCCATTTTTGATTTAATGCCGTCGATTGACTCTTGCCACTTTGTAAAAAATGAAGTCATCGTAGTTTCATCAAAAAGAGAGCCCGATGTTTCGTAAAGTGAAAGATACTGATCGTTTATTTTGTCGGCTTCTGAACGGGTCATGTCAAAAATTGCAAGGGCAGAACTCGCCTGTCGTGACGCGAGATCATCGATGTACCATAAATCTAGTTCATACTGTGCAATAGCGGATTTTGCTTCCATTTCTGCATAAGATTCAAGATAGCCTTTTTGGATTTCAGCCTCTTTTTTGGCATCGGCTGCATCTTCTCTCTCTTCTTTCTCTCGTTTTGCTTTGGCTTTTGCAAGTTCAGCTGCTGTGGGAGAATCTGCTTCTTTTGGTTTTGAAAGAAGGCTATCTTGGCTAACTGGTCTAGAGGCTACATTTTTTTTAAGCGCTAGTTGATTGTATGAGTGTGCTAGACGATCAGCGCCTTTAGCCATATCCCCTAAAATTTCTTTTTGAGTTTGGTCTATTAAAAGTCCATCAGACTTTACGGCATTGGATTTTGCTACCCAATAAGCTTGCGATGCATAAAAGCTACTCCCATCGAGTCCAACCATATCGGTAAGCTTACCCATAGCCCCAGCGATTCCTGCAAAAGCATTAAGCGTAATCCCTTGAAATGTATTCATCATGCTTCCAAGAAATGTGATAACAGATAACCCAGCTGATCCAAGTTGCCGAATGCCTTCTATTGCCACAACAACACCAAGGGTTAAATAATCAAAGAAACCTAGCTCTCTGTATTTACCATTCATATCGTCAATTGCGCCACCAAATAATCCAACAAATGTATTTAATAAAACATCAATCGATTGAAACCCGATGCTGAAGGCGAGATAGATACCTTCAACGGCAGGAGCTGCAGCAAGATATATATTTGAAAACCCACGTGCAAAAGTATCCGCAATATTGTCGGCATTTTCTGTTAATTTTGTTTGCAGATCAACCCCATCTGCTTTTAAATTCTCAAATATCCCTTCGGTTGCTTTTTTTTGAATTCCTTCTATCGAGTCAATAATGTTTGAACTGATCCCCTCCCAGCTCTTTGACATTTCCTCTCCGCCAGCGGCAAAGTCGCCCAGCTTTTTGGTGAGAAATTCGTATAAATCCCCCTGCTGAGTATGCATCTTGATCTGTTCATTAGTGATCTGAAGATTTCGCGCTACTTGAGCATTCATATCAATCTCACCGGATAATAGCGCCCGCGACTCTTGCGCGATTTGATTCATTGGTGCGCCCATAGCTGCTGCAGCCATTGTCATGAGCTTGACATACTCTACCGTTTGTTTTGTAGAGAGCCCGAGTCGCAGTGAGGGTCCAAGTGCAGCCTGATACCCTTCGGTTATTTGTGCGAGAGTTGCCGGAGTTTGAATATTTGCTTTACGAAGCAATTCTACTGATTCTGCCGCTTGAGCTTGAGCCATTTGGAATTTTTGTACTGTAGTTATTGAGTGGCCCATGGCTGTTACATTGGAACTGTTTACAGCGATGAGTGATGCGATCCCAAGCTTCATCTGCTCAAACTGTGAGTTAAGAGCTATCCCGGAGCCAACAGTCATATCAAAAATATTCTTAGCTGCATACCCTGCCGCTACCACGCCAACCATTCTTATATTAATAGCTGCCATCGTACCGTCTAGGGAGGAAAGCTGTGTTGATGCTTTAGCTGATGAGTCTTTCAGATTATCAAGCTCTTTATTGAGAATGGTAAGCTTGCCGGTTTCGGAATCAATCTTTATTTTAATGCCAAGAACTTGATCTGCCATAATATCAATCCCTTCCGGTTTATTTATTTTTTATCATTAAAAATCGAACACATTCTCTTAGTGATTTCAAATAATTCTATGATGTCCATTTTGTATTTTTTGGAAAAATCACGAACCACTTGATACTCTATTTCAGCACTATTGAAACCACTTTTTAGCGATAGAGTGAAACACCGTATAACAGTAATTTCCTCATCATCTGCAGGGACCATAACTGCATTTTCATCCAGGTCAGTTAAATATTCATGTAGATGCAGATAGCTTTGCCCTTCTCGATACTCTTTTGCAAAACGCTCTAGCCGTTTCCCTTTTCTTTTTTCGCTTCTTCAATCACACTTGAAAGCGCCCCTGCGAAATCAATCACATTACCATCACCTTCGGTTTGTTCTTTCATGATTTTGTTAACTACCTTCGCATCATTGCGTTGCAAGTGGATACGTGCAATTTTTTCAAACAAATCATTTCCGGTATTCGTTGAAATCTTTGAAAATTCAGAGATATCTTTTGACTCTTTTGTAGAGATACCAACAACTACTAACTCTATATTTGTTCCATCTGCTTGCTCATAAGTGATAGTAGCTTCTTTGCGTTTTGCGCTTAATACTTTTGATGCCATTGTTTTGCCTTTTTTTTAAAATGTTTTCGAAAACGTTTTTTGCCTTTTTGGTGAGGGGAAGGCTAACCCCCTCCGATTATTTGTAAGTCATTACAAAGTTGTCGTTGCCGACCGATGCTTGAGCGCGGAATGTGCGGGAAATTTTTACTTTTCCGCTGTCATCCGACTCTGAAAGGTCTTTTACCATCGCAAACGGTACACTTAACTCAACCATTGAGCCAGCCGCACCGATTTGAATGATGATCGCACGAACGGTACCGGCTGCAAAGTCAGTCCATGCCGCTTCATCTGTTCCAAGTGTTTTAACCGCTGTGATGGTCAATGTTGGGTCAAAATTTGCGATGTAATACTCATTTTTACCGACGGCATACGTTGGAGCAGGGATTTCGTTACCGAGATCAAAGTCAAAGCTGTCAGCATTAAGTGTTGTTCCACCTGACGTTACTACAGATACAAGAGAAACGATAGGAGCCGCCAATGTGTCAAGTGTGACCACTGGATTCGCTTCTGCTGTTGCCACTGCGCTGGATAAAAACCCTTTGACGCTAAAAGATGCGCCTAGAGGCTCACCCACTTTCCCAGTTAGTTTAAGATTGCCGACCATGCCCGTAATAGAGCGAACATATCCATCGACGTATGCTTTGATCTGCCCTGTTCCGGTAGTGATTCCGCCAGGCTTATATTCAACCTTTGTGGATGCGGTTATCGTTTCTAGAAGCCCACAAATTTTGAAGAGATTTGAAAGCTTTGGTGCGACTCCAAGAGCGGATGCCTTTTTAACTTGTACGGGAATATCAAATTCGGCCGTGATGAAATTAGGGTCGATATAGGTTTTTTTAGCACCCATCATTCCATTGCCCATATCGTCATAATCGCCTGATTTGATTTTAGGATTTACAAAAACAAGCCCATTGGTTGTGATAACTTCGGTTGCTGTTGGTGCTCCGCCTGATTTTGCGATGATCGTATTTTTAAGAGTTTGCTGTACTGCCATTTACTCTGCCTTTCCAGTTTGTTTGAGCGTTTCGGCTGTTGCCGTATCGACCGTTACCGTCCCGCTGTATTCGACTTCACCGATGACGATGGTTGTGCCCTCTTCGATGGTTACGGTCTCTTCGTTTGTTTTATCTTTTGGCATGTCATCATCCTATTAAGAGTGTGGCTTTGACCATGAAATACTCATGCTCTAACCCATCGTTAAAATCGAGAGTACTCTCGACAAACTCGATTTTCTCAGGCCAGTTAATATCTCCTGATATCCCGATATTCATCAATGCGTTCACTATCGCCTCCCCAGTGGAAGCTTCTCGCTTTACCTTAACGGCAAAAATAACCTCTTTTATGGTTGCAGCTGATGGAATACGCTTGTAAACAAACACATCAGCTACTTTTATAAACAGTCGTATAGCATCAGAAATACGAACTTTTACGTCGTTTTCGTTCATCATAATGCTTTACCAAGTACAACGGTAATCGCTCCAAAGCCATCATTAACTGGAGCACCTTCGACACCATAGGTATTACTATTTATAACTATCACAGAATCAACCGTTACTATGTGTGAATCTGCAAGTTTGAGGATATTGACCCGCTCTTCGAATTCACCCGAGTAATCCAACAAAAACCCAGCCGTCACAACTCCGTCAATCGTGACCGTATCAGCGAGCTCGCTTGAGTTCATAAATACGGTTTCCATATCCGATGAGAGCTGGGCTTTGAAGTTCATAGCTATACCCCGTAGTGCGCTTTAAGCGCTGCGGAAAGTGTAGGCATCTTTGTATCTACAGTATTAATGCCTAACTCAGATATGAGTTTTTTCATATCTTTATACGGCATTGCATCAATTGACTCAGCTGTGACTTCATCAACTGGCTTAGTAGCTTTGGTTGCAGTTCCTGCCAAGATCATGCGCCCACCGAGGTCGTCACCGACTTCGATAATGGCCCCCTCTTCATGGCTTGCCCCTCGATATGTTTCATTACGATGCAGTTTGACAAACATCACATACTCCCTTATGCCGCGTTAATTTTTACAAAAACGGTTCCGGCTGCAGCAGCGGCTTTAGCGCTGATTGCACGGCCAGCGCGAGTGTTGGATGTTGCTGTAATCGTAATTGCACGAGTAGTCGCATTGAAATAAACAACATCACCGATAGCGATTACATCCGCTGTAGTCGCATTGATCTCATAGACCTCTTCGATAGCCAGTCCGATCACTTCACCGGTTAATCCGCTGTTTAATGCGATACCGATCATTCCGGTACCCAGTGGTACCACATCTCCTACGTCAACTGCACCCGTTAGGGTATAGTCGATCACATCACCATCTTGATATTGTGTTGCTTCTTTTGCCATTGGTTACTCCTTATTGACCGTTATTTTTGTAAAGACCGCGGAAATCTTCGGCAAACACACCGAAATCAAACACACATTCATACTCGACACCGCTAAGATCACGGCTTTTCTCGTTGACGATTGGACGACGATTTGTCCCTTGTAAATAACCTACTTTTAGAGTACGGCGTGCAGCGGCGAGATACCATGCTGCAGCTGACAATTCAGACTCAACGATGATCTCCATAGAATTACGGAATGGATTGATAATCCCTGGATTCGTTTGACCAAGCGCTGCTTCACTGGTGATAAGTTGACGGGCTAACGTCTCTTTTTCAGGGGAAACAATCAAATACTTTGGTGCGATGTTTAGCGCGGTACCGGATTTATCTTTTTGACGACGAACTAAGGTACGCGCTGCAGTAAGTGAATCGGTTCCAAGTGCTGTACCTGATGCCGTATAGTTTGCATGATCTGTATGGAAAATAGATTTAGCATCCCCCATAACATAGTTTGCGAAATCCCCTTTGCCTTGCATCAAGTCATAGACAAGACCGTTTGCCGTACGTTTTGCCATTTGGCCAAACCCAAGGATAATTCCCTCAAATGCCCCAAGATCATCATTGATCAGCATTTCGCGGGTAATTTTGATCTTATCCCCGTAGCTGAATAGACGCCATTGTTCTACGCTCTCAGATGTCTCTTTATTTTTCTTCTCTCCACCCTCTGTGAGCTTACGAAGTCGTCCACCGAAACGATCCAAACTTACTTCGGTACGAGTTTTGAAATCAGCGACATCGACCGGAGTTGTCCAGGCATCGAATGTTCCCATCTCTTCATCATACGCTTGAGATAAAACACGGTTTGCCACGTTTCCAAGCAATACAGGAAAATCGCTCGTACTCATCGCACGCTTGATGATCTCATTGCGATCGTATCCGCTGTACCCTGTAACCATACGGGCAATCTCTACCATCGAAGCTCCACGGAACTGATCGACATCTTTGTGCGGTTCTGCTACATTCATGCCGGCACGCATAATCAAACTGTCCCCGATAGCACGTAGCAAGTCTCCACGATTTTGTTGACCGATTACATATACTTGAGGCGTATCTTCACCACGTTGGAAAGGTACATCTGTTTGGGTTGATGTTGCAGCATCGAGCATAGCACGAGCCAAATCATCAGAATTTTTTGTTATATCACCGATGAAACGGTTAATTTCATCTTCACTGATAACACCTGGTTTAGCAGCTACAAGATCACGGATACCGGCTACACGCTTGAGCTCTGTGTTTTCTGTAGCGAGTGCAGATACTTTTGCCTCAATCTCTTGATTTTTGCGAGCGATAGCATCACCGGCCGCACCCTGCGTTCTCATCTCTTCAAGTTGGCGCTTTAGCGCTTCCAATTCTTCGTTCACGTTTACCCCTTTTTTTTGATTTTCACTTCGACCGATTCCGGCACTCGGATCGGCACCTATATCCACAAGCGAAGCTTCATGAAATGCCCATCGTATTACCTCTACAAGTGGGATACTTCCCTCTCGCTCAGTAATACGGTTCTCTTGTTTTGACCCTCCGACCGAAATCTCGGTAAGAGTTTCCTCCTCAACCATACGCCAGAACATATCCGCGTCCGGGTTGGCGAGAGAGAACACCGCTTCAGCACGAAGTTGGCGATTGGCGAGTATTACGTTTTCAAGTTTCCCGATAGGGAGTTCCCCATATTTACCGCTGCCATGCATCCATCGCAGTTTTGCCGTAGCGGCACGAGTCAAATCAACATTTTCCTCACCATGAAGTAATACCTCTTCATAGTATTGACCGCTCCATGGGTCATAACGACGTACTGGAGTTTCAGTTGAGATCAACAACGTAACACGTCGCTCTTCTGAATTAACCGATCCAGGCTCAATCATGGCGCGCATGAATTGACCATCGTGCAATAACTTATCGGCACTCAATTTTTTAGGCATTTGCTTCCTCCTTTGTTAAAATTCCTGCATCTTTGAGCATCTTGTTTATTTTTACTCTTGACGCGATAACGTCTTCTAAATCTTTACCGCGTGCAGCAGCTACTTCCTCAATCGTAGTGATCCCCATGTCGATCTCTTTTTGGATTGCATTGATGTCTTTGAGCGGATCAACCCACTCACGCGCAGGGGCTACCCAGCGAGGCTGACAAAAATCAGATTTATTGATGAAGTAGGCACTTACCCCAAGCCCTTTTATATTCCCAGCCATTACGTTAGCATCGAGCCATGATTCAAATAGTGGATTAAGCACATATGTCACCATGTGCCACTGCTCATTGCTAAAGCGTTTATGGTCCTGAATGAATGAGGCGCGAGCGCTTGAAAAATTGACCTGAGAATAGTCACGAAATGCAAGTTCATAGCTGATCTGTCGAGCGGTAGCGATAAGGCGAACGCACGCACGTACAAACTCACCGTATTCCGCACCTTTTACGGCCGGATCATACTGATGGAGTTTTTCCCCTTGGTTTAGATACTGGACCATTACACCATTGATATCGTAGATAGGATCACTCTCTTTGCTTGATCCGCTTTGAAGCATCGATGCCATATGTCCTTGAACATTATTCGTTTCAATAGCATAAGCAACACTTGATCTTGCGCGCGCTGATTTGAGAGTAGAGGTTTGATACCCTGCGAAGTTGCGAAGATCGACGATCGCTTGTTTATACTCTGATAACCCACGGTACTGAGTAGCACGATTCCCCATCTTAAAATAGTGAATGACTTCCGATGATGGAACTTTTATAGAACTCATAAGCCCATCTCTAAAAACGTAATTTTGAGGAGCTCCCATAGTATCTAGTTCGATACCGTCTACACTATTAAGAATGTTTGAATTGTCTACACGGACACGATATGAGGTATCGAATCGATCAGCTTCAATAAGTTGAACTTGGAAAGGGTTCTTTTTGTTTTTAGAGAGGTGTTTTTTGATAACGATTTCGCCATCACACATTCGCTGAGAAAGGATAAGCTGCTGAATCCCTCCAAAATGTTGTCGGCCGGTAACATCACAATTTTTAGGCTTGATAAACTCAGACCATAAAACTTCGATTTGTTTATCAATGTTTTCTTTTCCGCATTTTGACTGGAATGTGAATCCATTTCCTACGCTGTTACGGACGATCGTTGCATCTATATTCGCCATGATTGCATTGTTTTCATGTAGCCAACGAGCACGCGCTCGCATCGTATCACGGTCAGGGGAGGCAGTATTTTCAAAATCGCTGTTCGCATTCCAAAAATCTTGGTTGGTCCCCGTGCGTTTTCCGCCCTCATAAAATCCGCGTTTCAGTTTGGATGAAAACATATTTCTAAGAGAACTGAACATGCGCTCTCGTTTTCATAGGTGTAGTATTTTGTCCTGGGGAATAGTTGCGACCGTATATCTCAATTTTAGAGATTAGAGAATCCTCTCGTTTGTAAAGTATAGAAAGATCAGCTCTGGTAAGTTTACGCCCGTCCATCTCATAGCTCTGAGAAGTCTCTACAGCTGAGATAGCAGTTTGAACAGCGTCAAGTTGTTGTCCGAGTGTTTGTGCCAAAACCAAACCTTTCTAAAAGTATGGTGGCAGTTTAGTAAAATGGGAAAAATTAGTTTAGGCCAAAAAACTTAGACCTAAACTTTTTTTGTTTTTTCTGCTAGTACCATAAAAGTTCGTAAAATAGGAGGTTAAAAGTTTAGTTTTTTAACCTTTACAATAAAAACACCGGAAAGTCCGGCTAAAAAGTTTATAAAATTTGTATAAATTTAGTGATTTTTTGGAAAATTTAGGCTTTTTTTCGGTTATGAAGCGGTTGCAATGTCAGGATAAATCTCTAAAAGTTCTTTCAAAATGTCATCATAGAGGTTTTCTTTCATGATTTTTTCGATTGCCGGTCCTATTCCAATCGAGTATTTTTCCATACACCAATGGATTACGCGCTCAGTTCTACGCTCAACTGATGGCCGCTTATTGATATTCTCTCTTCCATCCCAAAAATTATGCATTTTTATCCCTCCAATTAATAATTTGATTCATCGTCATCATGACGAGGTGCCGGACGTTCACGATGACGTGATCGCGATACTGTTTCGATTGGTTCACTTGGTAAGAATCGGATTCCCAAAAGCTCCCCTAAGAACGTGATGTATGTTCCGCAGTCCCAAAGGTGGTTATCCGCTTTTTCAGTAACTTTGCGCCATTCACTTTTTTCGACTCCTGTTTTTGGGTTGGTTTCAGTATATTTGTACTCGCTCGTATATTGTTTGACATAGCCATCGTTTACGCTGCTATGGAAACTAAGCAGACTATTTTTTGCCGTTTCTCCGGTAGCTTCTGCCTCAATAGAACGTTTGATTTTGGAGTCTAGAATGTCTTTGTAATAGGCAGTATCTAGCTTGTAGAGCTTCAGCCCGGTTGCTACAGGGCGGCCGTTAATATCTTTGTCAACATTGCTCACTGTGTATGGGGTGCTCATACGCTGTGATGATCCCTTTATCGGAATACATACGTCTGAGTTCATTGCACAAAATTCATAGACTTCATCGGTCAAATACCCTGAGTCCACAGCGCAAATACGAACCATGTGCCCACCACCGACAACATCATAATGAGGCGATCGGAAAATCATTTCTAAATCCGCCCACGTCTCAGCACGTCCATAACGTACCAGGTGTGTTCCGTTTCCATAAGTCAGTGCTTTGACTTCAAACCAAAAGTGATCTTTTTGTACGTCCACCGCCATTACCAGTGCTGCTGTTTTAGGAGGCACTATTCCCTCGATAAGGGAATTTTTTAGCGTTAAGAGTGAATTTTTATCCGTGATTTCATACTTCTCTTTGTACGCCTCTGCGAGCCGTGTATTGATGAAACGCTTCATAAGAGAGTTATCACCCTCATCTGAGGCACGTTTTGCTTCCAGCCATTCACGAGCGATATGTTCCCACGACAGCCACCCGATCGGGCTATAAAAACTAGGGAGTTTATAACCTCTATGATGATGGCCTGGATTCATCGGTATCCATTGTGCCCCACTCTCTTCCGCCATCATCCACGTTTTTTCGTGCTCTTCTATCATCCCATCACAGTGTTTACATCGGTATTGCACTGCTGATAAGAGTTTATATTGTTCAATATCATATTCAAACACAAAGAGGTTGTTATCATCGTTCCACTCAAACGTAATCATCTCACCACAGTGAGGACACGGCATGAAGTATTCACGCTGATCACTATCGGCATGCTCTCTCTCGATTAGTGATCCTCCTGATATGCTCGGTGTAGAGTTCACATAGATTTTACGATTGCTAAAAGCATCCGCTCTATTTTTCCCCAAAGCCACGGGGTTACCCTCCCCCTCTACGTCGTCAGGGAATCTGTCAATATCATCTAATATCACAACGCGTGCCGAAAACGACGCAAACGATGCGGCAGAGTTTGACCACCCGATAGAGAGCATGCCTCCGTCGTACTCTTTTTCAAACATCCCACCGGCATCGTCTTTTGATTTTGCCGACTTTACTTTTTTGTTGACGGATGGGATCATCGATATTGAGGGAGAAAGTTTTGTTTTTGAATGCTTCCCAGCCAACCGCTCAGTGGGCATTATCATCTGTATCGGGCATGGGTAAGTATCCATGTAGCACAATATAAGATTATTGGCGAGTTCTGTCCACCCTAACTGCGTCCCTTTAATAACCTTCACCTGCTCCGTCGATGATTGTGGCGAGAGTTCATCCATGGGTTCACGCAAATAAGGAGTTCGTGACGTTCTCCATCGTCCAGGTTCCGCACTGGAGCTGGTCGGCAAAATACGCTTTGCATCTGCCCATTGTGAAACACTCAGCATAGGATCAGGTTTTAACCCTTTTCTAAACGCCAACGAGTAGACAGGATTGTGACTCATGCGGACATTCCCTCTAGGACACTTGATAATTCCTTGAGTAAAATCTCACGTATGGCATGAGCGTCCGTTTGAGCCGCTAAAATCGGAGAAATACGAGCAGGGATAGCGAGTATTGCATTTCGTACCGTTCGTGCTTCCTCGAACGCCTGACGCTCAACCTCACGGTTATCGATTACGTCCCCTGATGTTTTTTTATAGTTCAGTTCGGCAATTTTTCCTAGCCAATACTCTTTTAAAATTTTAGCATCCGCAAGCGTTACCCCCTCGATGCTATAAACATCCAGTCCGGTAATATCATTCGCCCCTGCTGCTTTTGCTTCTTCTGCTGCCTTGCGAGCCTCATCAATTTCTCGACGAAGATCCAGCTCATACGTTTCACGCTCATCATCATTCATGTCTGCAACGCTCTCATAAGTTCCAACAGCCGCAAATAAATCATTAGGCTCTACTCGCTTTTTCTCATTTGCCTCTCTCTGAGCGTCTCTCGTAGGGTCCTGAGTAGTTTTTATGGCTTCCAGCACCTCAGAATATCTATAAAACTTTTTAGGGCTTGTAGGCTTTGTATGATGCGGTATTTTCCCCTCACTTGAAATTTGTGAAAAATACCCTTTTGAATAAGTGATTCCATCTTTGCTCAACCGAGATAGACATTGAGAAGCATTGATCAAATCATTCATAATCATAATCCATTTGTTTGTTTAGTAAACGATTTAAGCATAAGAAGTTTAGGAAGTTTGAACCCAAAAAACCACGCGGTTTCCGCGAGTCTTAAGCCCCGCACGACGGCAACTATGCCGGAGGACCCAATCATTTCTTACCCGCTTGATCCATATAAAAAGACAGATTGCGTCTAAAAATGTCAGATGTTTTATCATCGACATACTTTTGGATGATTGGAAGCCCAATCTTTTGAAACATTCCAATAGGGCCAACAGTATTGAGGCGAGTGATCTTAGCATTTCCGGTTGATGACTTCACCCCACGCACACGCTCAAAGATACCGATATTCCCACTCTTCCCTATCATCACAAACGCATGGCGGAACGTATGAACGCCACCACCTTTAATAATCTTAACTTTAACTTTACTCTTCCCTTTTTTATATTTACGGTTAATAGAACTTTGGATGCTCGCCTTATTTATAAAGTTGAACATAGATACGTATTGCATTGATCGGATAGATACGGATACCTCTGACCCATCACGAGCTACTATACGACTCCCGATATAGCGTTTTAAATCAGATGTTTTCATGTTGTAGTGAGATGTAACTTCTTTTTGTGCTGCAGTCATGCCCCCTCTCATTAACTCATCCAATGTTCGCTTTGTTGCTTTTTTAATAACACTTGGATCCAATGATTGCATAATGGAGTCAAGACCTTGCAAATCTACTTTAGCGATCATGCCACTCTCCCAACTGGTTTTATAAACTCTAACGCGCCGACCTTGAACAACTCAACCAACCGCTCAGGGGTCAAGACTATGACTCGGTTGCTTCCGTTCTCTATGATGCGCTGATTTACTCGATCATACTCACCGATGATTTCCTGATCTCCATGTCGTACCTTGATCATCTTCGGAATGTATGCGAGATATGTTTCATTCTTGATGAAGTTTGCAAGGTTGTAATGTTTCCCACCGATAGCAGGATCATGCAGGTATTGGACAGCAGATAAAATAAGGATGGATGAATTCATTTCTGTTCGGGTGAACTGTTCAAAGGCATCTTCTTTTTTACCAACGAACTTTGTATTCTGAGAGTATATAAAAAACAAATCTTGGAACTCAGCATCATTCCAAAACTCTCTACGAAGTTCACGCGCGGTATTATTATCATATAAATTAAATACTTCCCTCGGTATGGCTTGCTCGTTTTGCTCGGTTGATGTTGTGTGAGTACCTAAAATGTGGGCTTTGTCGGTGCTCGTTTTGCTCGGTTTGCTTTGCTCGTTTTGCTCGGTTGAAAATACAGCGTGGTTATAGTGTTGCTGATTTTTTAGGAACATATGATCGATATATAAGTCCATTTCTATTTTAAACTCTTTGATCCATTCATGAGAAGTACTTCGAGATATATCCCACGACTTTGCGTAGAATGATTCGCTGTTATGATCTCCGTGTTCCATATCATCCCAAAACTCCATAAACGCACGTGATTTCTTACGGCCTGCAACACCGCGTTCACGCTTGAGCTGTTGAATATAATCGGTTGGGTAACTCTTATAATTCATTCTCATAGTACTACCAACTCATATTTTTCATCATTGTCTGCAATCAAAGAGGAACGATCCGTATACGATGATGGCATTTGATATGTGATAATATCAGCCTTAATACTATCAAACTTCAACTCTTTCTCATTGAACCAAAGCTTCGCAGGGTAATGCAATACCTCTTGACGGTTCTTTTCACAACTGACTTCTATTCCGCCATCTGTTTTTTTAAGTAATAACTGCATGTCTGTCTCATAGTCTGACAATACAGAACCATAGCTTCCCATCTTTCCGTTCTTTAGCTCTTCACGTGAAGCCTGTACGATCATTAGGATAACGATTCCAGTCTCTTGTGTTACCGCACTTAGGATAGAGTCTATCTCCCCTTTTTTCTCAGCATCACTGTTTCCTTTGTATGAACGGTGGTTGAGCTTCATCTTGGAATCTATTAGGGCAAATCGTATACCGTGCTTACGCCACATTGTCCGGATCATACGTGCTACATCGGTAACGTCACGACTTTTCATCATGTTCGTGTCGATGATGTGATATCGCTTCATATTGCTTTTTCCGGTCATGCGCTCAGTATATTTGGCCATCTTCCATTTAGGCATCTCGAAGCTAAAAAAGAGAGTGTCGTAGTTGACAGACGTATTAAACAATATCTGCTTCATAAGCGTTGTTTTCCCGACATTACGCTCTCCCCCGATATGAACGAGTTGAGCAGGCTCAAACCCACCACAGAGTAGATTATCGAGGCTTTCTATGCCGGTACGGATCGGTTCAGGGATTGTCATGTTGTGGAACTCTTCGATGGCTCTTTCCATTGTGACTGGCATCGTCATACCGCTCTTGATCTGAGACTCACTTAGAGATAGTTCTAGCATGGCTTCTATATCATCAGCGGTATTGTTTTCTTCTACGATCATGCTGCGTATTTTTAATGATAGTTGTTGAAGCTTTCGCTTTCTCGCAAACTCCATAAGTGCATCAACATAAGGCTTTACATTCGCCATGCTGTTAGCTGTAAGGATTTCAACCATAACTCTTTCGTCAAACTTCCCAGTTTGCACTAAATGCTTTTGGATAAAGCTCTCTTCGATTGGCAATCCTAGAGAATACAGTTTCATGATGGCAGCGCAGATGTCTTTATGAGCTTGCATAAAAAACAAATCTTCATCTAGCATACGGACCATATCATCAACAGTATCAAGATCATGGACAAACAAAAGTGAAGAAAGAACCGAACGCTCGAAAATAAGGTTATAAAGGGGTTGCTCCATTATAGACCTTTAAATCCGCTGGATTTCAGCTCAGACATTATTTTTTTTCTTATTTTGACTTTGATATTAAATGATAAAAGAGGAAATTTCATAACGATTTTGTTTGCAGTAAGTAAGAGATTATGCTTAATGCTCATCCGTAAACCCTTGCACCAGGTTTGTTTTCAAAAACACAACTAGACGCTTTATAAAAATAGCGCGCATGGGTTCCCCCTCTTCCATTTGGCTCATCGATTACCATGAGAGGGCTTATCGCTTTAGCCTCTTGAAACTTCTTATGCAAATCAGCAACCCTTTGGGATAGATGGTATATCTCTAACCCTCCATCTCTCTTAGACTTTGAAGCCTCCACAAACGTCAATGACCCGCCATTCATAAAATGCAGATGAAGCGTATACGGTGTTGAGCCTTTTTTAAATGTTAGCGTCGCCATCTCAATCCTCCAATTCTTTTTTATGTTTTTGAACCATCTCTTCAAATGCGCTCAAATGTTGGCGTGTTTCATACGCTATGCGCTCGAGCTCATCAGCTTCATTCTCATCTATCCGTCCATCATTGTTTTTGTACTCCAAAAACTTGGCCGATAAACTCCCCGCAAATGAGGCAATAGTCAGCAATTCATCTTTGATTGATTCGTTCTCCACCTTTGCCGGTGCACTGAAGTTGAACACTCCTCCATGAAGTCTTGCTAATGCATCGAGAGGGATTTTTTTGAACTTTCCAAGATTATTAAGTGCGGCATTAAACTGATCTACCGACATTGCTTTTGGATTTGCTGGGTTATAAGTGCTACAGTTAAGCATCGAACCCATTTGAATATCTCCATTGGCTCCATCAAACCCTAGAGGGTGTGAGAAGTGTTTTCTACCATTAAGATTATGGTGATCTCCAAAAGCATTTATAGCTTTATCGATAGCTTCATAGATATATGGGGTCTTAGGCAACGGCATGAAATCTCCTTTGGGTAGAGTTTTCCACTCTAAAAGCCTTTGTGATATAATCGAGTTGCAACAAAATCACATACAAAGGTTTTTACAATGGAACCAACTATCGATCTTGACTCTTTTTTAGAGCAACTTGAAATCTATAAGGGGCAAGGATACCAACTGACGTTCAGCGGGCTAACCTATTACAGACCTAAAGAGAGGGGGGAGAAACTCCTTCAGATTGAGTTTGACCAGACGGTATATCTCGATGACGCAGGCCTCGTGGTGGTTGATAACCACAAATAAGCGCTGTCATATCGACGATAGCTTGCATCTGTCCAGTATGGCGATAGGATTCATTACGCTGACCATTAGAATAATTGGCGATGGAATAATCATCCCCTCTTATCTCGATAGTGAGCAGGATAGACTCTCTTCCGATTGGCAAGTATTCACCTGAGCCTGACTTATAGTAGTAGAGACCATTTTCTCTGTCATCAGTGATGTCATTACGTTTTAATTCTGAAATAGGCAATTTTGTGCCAGGGTTAAGGACATATTGTCGTTGAGAGATAGCCATAATTTCTAATTTATCAGCTAATTCTTTTATTTGCTGAAGAGTCTCAAGAAATCCATTTGGCACTTCATCTTGATGAGTAGTAAATAAAAATGCTATTTTTTCCTGAAGTTCAAAACACTTTCGGACAGTATGGGCGGATCTATGCATGCAGTTTCCTTTTGGGCACTTATCTGAAGAGCGACCCCGAAGGTCCAATCGCCGCTCAGATAAATTGATTGGTTTGACATTATAAACATAAAACTGTTTATTGTCAACATAAAACTGTTTATATTATATTTTGGAGGTTTATTTTGAGTTATAGAGAAGTTATTCTTGATCCAGATACAGCACAACCTGTATCGAACGTTATTGGCGCTGCGAGGCGATCAGAGAGAAATATAGATGAGCTGATAGGGATATGCAAGGGAGTAATAGCAGATGGGTCAATCGTGCAGGGTGAAGCCGAATTTTTACTTAAATGGATGGAAACAAACCAAGATGCTGCGCATGAATGGCCTGCAAATATTTTGTATGAACGCATTGGTTTATATCTCGCTGATGGTGTTCTTGATGATGTAGAAAAAGAAGACCTCCTAAAATTGATTAAGCAGATTACTGGAGGAGAAACTCCGGAAACGGTTCAGAGTATGGCATCGACACTCCCCCTTGATGATCCTATGCCTCATATCGAATTTGATGGTAGGGTATTTTGTCTCACTGGAGGATTTACCGTCGGATCAAGGGATAACGTTGCAAAACTCATAGAGGGGAAAGGGGGTAGATGCGTAAAAGCCCCTACCCTAAGTACTGACTATCTCGTGATCGGTATTATAGGGAGCCGTGATTGGATTCACTCAACACATGGTAGAAAAATTGAAACTGCAGTCACCATTAGAGATAGTGGGAAAACACCGATCAGTATTGTTTCAGAAGAACATTGGATTAAATTTATTTAAAGGAACATATATGGAAATAATGGCTATTGCGATTTTGATTGGGCTGATACCGGCGATGATAGCACAAAAAAAAGGTAGGAGTTTTATAACATGGTGGGCTTATGGATCGCTGCTGTTTATTATAGCTTTGCCTCATGCCCTACTGATCAAAACTGAAGAAAAATATGCACTTAAAAATAATGATATGAAAAAATGCCCATACTGTGCAGAGCTGATAAAAAAAGAAGCGATTATATGCCGGTATTGCGGTAAAGATGTAGAAAGTAAAAAAAGCGAAATGGATGCTTTTTTTTCAGAGAAACGCGAATCATAATTTTCCCGCGGGAAAATTATAGCTGGTTAAAAAAAATATTTAATTTTGATTTAGCAATTAGTTTATTATTAGATACATCATCTTGTATTAGGATGTAACCAACAATATCTTCTAATTCCTCTTGAAGATTTGATAGGTCAGTTTTTATATATGCGTTTAAAAACTTTTCTTTTTCATCTTTATAACCTTGATATAAAAGAAAATCTTGTATCGTCTCTAAAATAGACATTTTATCATCTTGAGAGTATGTTTTATTTTCTAGATTCAAAATAAAATGTTTTGTATTTTTTACTTTATCTCTCAATGAGTTAATAAATATCTCTTTTGATGATTGCCCAGCTTTATTAAATGCTAGCCATGATACGAATAGGGACCCAAGTGATAGTACGATGGGTGACCATATAGCTGCATAATCAGAAAATGCCTTAGACTCTTCTGCTGCCACTATAATTTTCCCTGTCTCTTCAATGCTTCATCAACTCTTTCAAGCATCTCTTCATAATTAACTTTACCCTTTGGGGTGTCAATTTTAAATGAAATAAGTTCATCAAACTTTGCTTTAGTATATTTAACAGCAACATCACCAAAGGCTTCTGATAGAAATGAAGCTCCAAGAGAACTTTCAACCCCATCAACATTTATAATTATTTTTGTATTATTTTGGAAACATGGTTCTAAAACTTCTTCACGGAACTGCTCTCCAGAAAAATCACTTAATTTTCTGAATCGTAATCCTGGATTTTTAGAAAATTGCTCAGCAAAATTATAATAAATCACATCGCCCATCTTATGCCCCCATCTTTAAATTTATTTTCCACGTTATTAACATTCCATCAATATCGCCACTTAATTTAGACTTTTCAACCTGTTCTGTATCTTTGCTAGCATTATAGCTCATCTTATATTTACCAGAATTAGAAACAATAGTTAGTTCACAATCAAATCCTGATACTTTAGCAAAATTTTTAAAGCGCTTAAACCCTTTGCCCCTATCATGATCAAGATAGTTTTTATATTTTGAAAGACCTTCATTAATAGCCATCTCTATTAAATCCGCATCAGATTTAAAGATAGATGCATCTTTAATTCTATCAAATAAAGCAATATTAGCATCTTCTCCAAGATTATAATTCATAGATTTTCTTATCCCGATACCATAATCATAAAATACAAGCTCAATCGCTTGATTAATCTTATCATAGTGCCCACAAATCCACCATGTATCTTTAATTTTTCCTGCTTCATGAAAATCATTTGGATAGGCATGCTCAAGTGAATTACCCATTGCTTCTTTAATAGCATCATCAAATTGATATTCTATTTTGTAGTCACTCTTCAATATGTCAACATTATTGTTAATAAACTTCTTGATGTCATTTAGTAAGTTAAATTCACTCTCTGTACTGGTTCTAATTGATAAAAAGTAGTTTTCTTCAATAGATTTATCTATTGCATATGGTGGTTTGAATATTCCAAAATACCGCCAGTAACCTATTTGATCAAACAAGTGCCTAATCCTCATATCATTTTTAAGTCCATATTCTGGATTAAAGATAACATGATGAGCCCCATCATGGAATTTAGCTTCGGTGATTTTGCTAATTTGACTAACTAAATATAATAACCCAGCAACTGATATGCTTTCGATCTTCTTATGATCTACTGAAAAATTAAATCTTACATATTTAGCGATATGCTTATTAACTTTTTTTGTTAAATTAACAATAGTATCTATATTCTCTTCAAAGTCTATATGACTATCAAGATGTATAATATCTCTATTGGGCTCTTCAAGTTTTTCATGATTACTACGCCCTAAATGTTTATTCAGTCTTGTAAGTATTTTTCTTTTTCTAGTTATATATTTTTTTAAATCATAATAATTTTTTGGTCTATTAAAATTCTTATTGATATTTTTTGCTTTTAAAAGTCTTAGCCATACTTTACGCCGTTTTTGTCTAATTTGTTTGTGTTTTGATAACATATTACCTCTGCATCCTCAAAATAACTTTTAATTTCTTCTACTTTATATGACAAATACAACCAATATATTTATGCTTAAAATCATAGTTTCACATAGATTGAAAATGCATTAAACAAATCATTTGTACCTTTAGGATTCAAAAAATCTACTTTGTAATTTTTTCTATCAAACGTAATAATATGAATATTTTTACCTACCATTTGCATTAAGTGAATATCTTTAAAGGGAATAGTATTTTCAAATCCACGGTCAAATCTATCCCACTGTACTGTTCCAAGTAATGTTCCAATCTTTATTGGTAGAAAGTACCAAATAACTAAAAGTCCGGCAGCCAATCCAAAAAGATAATTAAAATATGATTTTCCAAAGTAAGATATTGCGAACATACTAACCATAAACACTAGCATCATAGGGAATTCAACCCATCCACTAAACAGTCGGTACACATTAATAGATGAACTCTTTGCCATTTCAGCAGCATGTGAGGTTCTATCAATTTTAAAAGGCTTTAAAACAGTTATGATGTTTCCATCACCAAGAATTTGAACGTTTTTGTCACCGTTAATATTTTGCATTTATACCCTTTTTTTTATAGTTTATCGAAATGCCCCACGACACGACCAATGATCTTGCACCCATCCATATCGTCCGACCGTATGATAATATCATCAACATCTTTATTGTCACTCACTAGCTTCATCTCTTTAGGAGATGGGTATACCCTCTTAACATAAACAGAATCTGAGCAGATGATGATATAAATAGCACCATCTTTGATCCTACAATCCTCATTCTCGTATGGGTTTACCATAAGTAACTCACCTGGGACGATAGTTGGTTCCATACTATTCCCAGTTGCGGTAATAAGATGGATCCCTTTGAATCGATCTATCCGTAAAAAATCTTTTAGGAATGATGTAGAAAACTTGATAACACCACTATCTACTTCATTGGGTATCGTAGCCCCTCCACCAGCAGATGCAAAAACGTCATGTAGAAATGGTATATCTACCATATCACTTTCATCGGGCATTTCAATGGTACACTCTCCTAATGAGGATGGAATACCATTGAGAGTATTTCCACTTCCATTAACTTGGTTATTTCCATTGCCTACTACATTTTGAGAGACAGATGATTTTTCTAGGAGCATTTGCCCTTCTCCAGTATATATCCAGTCTTTTGAAACATTAAATTGTTTATTTAATGACTCAATATATGATAGAGGAATTTTCTTTACAGTACCCTGCTCATATGTTTGTAATGTTCTCCAAGAAATCCCTATTTTAGGGGCAAATTCCTTTTGATCACTATACCCAAGTGCTTTTCTAACTATAATAAATCTTTCTACTATTTCTTGATTAAACATATTTTTGTTCACACCCTCTTGACAACTAAACATAAATATGTTTATAATGTCGTATTCGTTTACGTTTGCATAACGTAAACAGATTATAGCGCGATACCAAAATATATCAAAAGGTTTGTTGGAAATGGCATTTAACCAGAATTTATCTCTATACCAAAATGTCAAGTTAGGACTGCTCGTTTCAGGTAAGAGCTTTGAGACAGCGGCCAAAGAGATTGGGGCAAAACCATCATCAATGAAACAGCGCTTACACGATAAATTAATTAGAAATGGGAAGAGTACTCCGCTCGATTCACTTATTTATGAATACCTAAAAAAGAATTGCAACGGCTTCCACACCTACTGCCGAACGAACAATATCAAAATAGTTTCATAGAGCACACATCAGTGTGATCTATTGAGCCTATGCTCAAATACGGGGAAGAGTTTCCCTGAGAACCCTACAGTGAAATGAAACCGTTGATCGGTGGTGCTGGTTTGGGATGAGTTGCCGTGAGGGTGACTGAGCCACGAAGCAGTGGTAAAAGAGTTTTTAATAAATCATCTTTAGAGGTGGTTTACAAAATACTCAAGGAGATATTATGAAGTATAAAAATAAAAAATCATGGAAGCGCCTTGCTAAAGCACTCAAAAATGCTTCCAGACATAATGAACAATACTACAATCAGATTTTAAAAGAAGTATTGAAAACTCTAAAGCAAGCAAGATCTGAAAACCTTAGTGTTGCTGTAAATTAGCCTCTATTGCTTTGATAAAAAGATCAATATTTTGTTCGGATTTAGATTTTATCCGTTCAAGTATTGTATGTTTTTGAGAATCTGTTAGATTGGTACCAAGCTGTTCAGCTGTAGCAATAGCTGTTTCGTATGAAACATTTATCATCATCTCTTTTGTAGCAATGGTAATGAGAGCGATTGCATTGCTTGTAGCATTTATATATTCATTTTCCATTATGGAGCCTTTTGTTTGATTTGTGTTGCAACAACATTATATCAGAGGGTTTCACCGTGAAAAAAGAGTGTCTATATGAGGGTAAGGGCCCTACCCTGATTAAATACTCACCCCGAAGGAATCACTATGGAATTAAACCAAGAGGTTTTCGCCTCTGAGATCGATGCGTTTATCAATGCTTTTAGAACTATTGGAAACGGAGACATTGCGGATAACACCGCCAGAGCACTGAAAGCGTGTGTGAAAGCCACGATGATTCAGGAGAAAAAATCAACGATCACTATTAAGTTGGAAATTTCCAAAGTAGCAGACGATCAGATCACTATGGTTGGAGATGTAAGTCATACCATCCCTCGACCGAAGATCAAAACAGGCTTCTTTGTCAACGAACAAACGTTTATGCCATCGCGTAACCGTCCAAATCAACAAATACTTCCAGGAGTTAACCAATGAGAGAATTTTTAAAACCGTTGCTTGATGCATTCAAAACACCAAGTGTATCTTTAGGTAATGGTGTAAGAGCCATTCATCAAGATTATAAGATCGATGATCGTGAACAGCCGTACCACTTTAAGGCGCCATTAGCACGTCACGTAGTGTCTCAAAGCATCATAAACAAAGATGACTTCATTGCATTCGTCACAGAGTACAAAACAGACGCTACAAAGCTTTTTTATGATGATGGCAAGGTCAAAGCTGTATTCAACTACATCACAGCCTCAGAACCTGATTACGGTGACAGTACAGCACTTATGCCTCTGATCCAAACTGATGACTACAAACATTACCGATCAAACAATGGAAGATCAATCAGTCAAAAAGATTTCATCCGCCTACTCAAACGTATGGAGCCGTTCATCGTTGCCCTTGATAACAAGAAAGCGGACGACATGGATATTATCGAGATGGCTGAAAGCTTGCAGGGGATCACAACGATCGACAGTATTCAGCGCAATGCCTCGAATAAATTCAGCATCGATGCCACAGTCCGAACCGGTAAAGCAAACGTTGAAATCCCACGGATCATCACGTTTGAGTTCCCGATCTATACCAATGATCGTGGCTTAACTACTCGATTTGAAACAGAGCTATTTTTAAGTGCTCAAGACGGTGCGTTTGTTGCAGAGCTGATCTGTTACAACATCGACCAACTAGAAGAGGAAACACGCCGACAACTCACACAGAGTATCTGTGAGGGTATCGAAGGGGTAAAAGCGTTTCAAGTGTAACCGAGTTCCCCTTGGGGAGCTTTTATAAAAGTGCAGCAGGATTGAAAAATATTCGACTGATGGTGGAGATAAAAACCTGAGAGATACCACTGCTATATGCATATCAGGCGGCACGCACTTTTCTAAGAGCTTTCTACGAGGCGCAGGTTCCCTTTGTGGTTCACTGAGTCACGTAGAGAGCTTATTTATAGGAGTTAATATGAAGTTTAAAAGAATTTATGCAGCGTTAAATGGACTCCCTATAGGGACAGCTTTACGAATAATAGAAGAACTAAAAAAGGAGAAACAATGTTAAAAGAAACGTTCAACCTTAGCACGCCAAATGGGGTCACTGTAAATCTTGTATCCGACGAAGAGAACGATGCTTATCAAAAAGCCTTCAAAGGTGCTATTCATGCTGTAATTATTCCTCTCGTTTTGGCATTTTTCATATCGCCATTATTTGCTTCGGGATATTTTGTCACCGTCGCTTTTTTGTATGGTACCGTATTTCGCCATAAGTCACAAGGTTTTTGGCAAGTAGTCGCAACGGTTGTCAGTATTGGCGCTCTTTTGATTGTGGCGGTGTAGGATGGAAAAAATTACTCCAGGGCAATGGGTAAACGTCGGGTTCTTTCGCGGGAAAGTTATCCGTGTCCGAAACTTCCAAGGCAAAACGTACATCGATGTCGAGATTGATGGAGTCATCACCGGCTACACCATCGACCAAATCACAATAGAGGAGACGTAATGTTTATTCAAGACTGCGTAGAGTGTGAAATTTTTATTCTAGGTATGGTGTTTTTAGTGGCGGTCACGATTGATTATGTGCGCTGCAAGAAAAGAGGATGGGGTGAAAACTCCAAAGATGCTAAGTGGGGGAAGAAATGAAGCTTGAACTTCGAATAGATGGTGTCACTACAGACGACACGGATACAGTAGAAGATTTGGAATTGCTTTGTATCTCAAAAGAGCGCTACGGGAATGTTGAGCTTTGCTTTAGAGGCGGTGGGTGGAATATCCCTTTTGCTCAGATTAAACTCTATGCCTCAAAACGTGCAGTCGATGCCGATGCAGTTTTTGAAAGTGCGAAGTTTTTAGGTGAAGAGATTTGCCGAAGATGGAACATGCAAAACGAAAAAGTTGGTGAAGCTATAGATTGTGTTCGAATACCTATCGATCATGAGCTTGAAAGTATGGATAATAACCCGCTTCTGAAGTCGTTTATGAGGAATTCGTATGGTTAATTATCTTATTAAGTAAACCATACCTACAATGCTAGTATCTTAAACGAAAGGATAAAAAATGTTTAAAGATGGCGATGTTGTTCAACTTAAATCTGGTGGACCATTAATGACTATTGAAAAAGCAAATGAAAAAGATTCATACTTTTGCGTATGGTTTGATGGTAATACTCCAGCAACAAAATCATTTCATGGTACATCACTTAAAATATATGAAGAACCAAATTTAAGTGATAACTATTAAATAAGAATGCGGGTTCGCCCGTATTACCACACTAAAAACTCCCAACAAATTTTCTTACAACTGCCCCAGACTAAATACGTCCAACCAACCAACACGCACGTATTCATTTTGTGACAAATTAAAAAGGATCACCAATGCAACTCTATGCAGAAATCAAAAAATCAAGCCCCCGCGCAAACCAAAGAAGTTATCACCTCGATGCAAAGGGTAAGTTTGTCCCATTCCCAGTAGTGATAAACGCCAAAGGTGCTCCATTTGAGGGAATCGTAAAAGGTGGTGTCGGGGGGAATTACTTCCTCAACGAAGTTATTCTATACGTCAAGCTCGATGATGGCACGTTTGAGAAAGTAAAGTAATGTCTAAATTAACCCACGGTGAACATATCTTCTTAAAACGGCAGAACCTTGATTTTACGCAGTCAATGAGTCGCATGCAACAAAGCATAAGCGCGCGAATTCCGCCACGCATGAAGTATGAAAAAGCAATGCAGTATTACAAAAATAAGCTTAACAAAGTTTGGGAGAGTATAAAGTGAAACTCACAGAAATTGAACGGACCATCATCGTGATTAATATCATTGGGGTGATTTTAGAAGAGTATGATGAAGACGAGACAACGGATCCCATCCTAACTCTAAAAGAAAAGTGTACTAAGTTTAGCCGTCGGCAAAGCGGGACAGAAGAACATTTTGTAGGCGGTAAGTTTTCGGGTTCAGCGCTCACCAACGTGACGAAGAGAGTTGTGATCGTCGATGCGAAACGGCATAAGCGATATCTAAATGCAAGCATGACGGGCGACAAGATTTGGCGTGATGCTATCGATCATTTCTCAAAGCAAAAGCTAAAAATAGATGCGGTGACGCTGATCGAAGCGGTTTATTTGTTCCATGAAAAAATAATCACAAAACATACAACAATCAAGCGTGCCGACATCGATGCATTTCGCTTTGAGAACTCAATAGTAGATGATAAAACTGCCCTGGATGGAACGGCGGTTGGAGGTCATCTTATGGGGCTTTTAGCTCGTGAGAGCGGTGATAATGTAAACGGGAAGCTCCGAGCATTTAGACTTAAAAAAGAAGATGAGATGGGGAGAGCGGCATGAATGAAGTTATCGTAACATTCAAATTTTACAGGTTTAATCCATTACGAAAAGAACGTGGTGCTCAAGCTGCTCAACTTGAAGTACTCGAAGACGGTGAGTCGGCAGGACTATACTGGATGGGAGTATCAGATATAAAACGAAATATTGAAGACTATGGAGAGCATGAAGCTCTAACCGAAGCGCTTGAATATTACTCAGGGGGAAAGTCATGACGAGAACCCAAGCTAAAAGTACTATCCGAAGTCGTGTGGTTGTTAATGTAAATCATATTAAAAGCCTCTATTCAATTGATGAAGTGATAGATCAGCTGTATGATGAGCACGACGAACTGATGAAAGAAAAAGACAAAAAGATCGATGGATTACAATTAACAGTATCTATATTAGATATGCACATAGCAGAGTTTAAAAAGCCTAAGACTTGTAATGGGTGTAAGCATCTTCATAATAATTGGGCTGGAATTCCTAAGTGCTACCATGAAAATTACAATGAATGTACAAGACTATATAACACTAATAGACCTGACTACTACGAACCAAAGGATTAGCAATGCAACTAAGTAAACTAATAGCTGAATACGGCGACGAGAACGTTAAATTTCAAACATTGGATAGTTGTTTTATTGAGGCAAAAATAGCTAAAGGTCACAATAAAGTAACTTTTGGCACTGATGCAAGTTTTAATCACAAAGGCATGGTCCAATTGGGAATAGTAGTATGGATGGATCGTGATAAAATTGATGCTATTTTAAACCATCGACATCCTGACCCAATACCTATGCGACAAAAGGATAGCCCATTAAATTTTGCACCACATCACCATCAAAAAATTTTAGATAGTACCAAAATATGGACTGCACGTAAGCGGGACAAGACGGGGGAGTTTATCATTAACGGTAAGCGATTTTTAGCAACGTTTGAAATTGCTATGACTAACAATGCTTTTATATCGTTGTTTGAAAGTGATTTTTATACTCCTGAGCAGTTTGGTTTTGAATCTAAACTTGAGATGTGGTCATACTATAGTGATTATTTTTTGCGTGACGAACTTATTTATGTACATAAAATAGAGGAGGTAACCAATGGCTAAAGACAAATTTGAAAAGTGCAAAAGTTGTGCTAACTACAATTCAAAAGCAAGTAATGCAAACTGGACAGTTTGTAAGTATATGCCGGTAAGCGTAATGGTTGCCAGAACGTCGAAAGATTGTGAGAAGTATGAGGAGATAAAAAATGGACCCAGATGATTTTAAAAACTTAGCACTCATCCCTGCTTTATTGAAACAAGTTGAAGAGATGAGCGCGATCATGAAAAAAATGATGCCTCCCATCACCACAAAAAAAGACGTAGCAAAATTTTTAGAAAAAAGTGAAGGGACAATAGGTAACTATATCTCAAATGGACTTTTAAAAGAAGGAAAACATTTCTATCGTAAAAACGGTAGAATGTTGGTGTTTGTCGAAAGTGCTGTTATCGAGTTCCGAAATGAACTCTTAACAGGAACAGCTAATGCAAAAGTTACGTTTTAAAAATAGAAGTGGTATTTTGTATTTTGGGTTCGGTGACAAGTTTAAATCATCGAAACTTAAGTATTCCGTTGTAAACAAAAATATCATTATTGGAAAATTTAAAAGTGGAAATCTTGCGGAAGATTTAAGCTTTGTAAGTATAGATGCACCACTCGTAACCACGCTCTTAGAAGAGGTTATGAGTGGCAAAGAAAGCTCATTGAAGCACAACTCTATCTTATCGTATAGAACTGCTTGCTCAACGAGTATTATACCTTATTTCAAAAATAAATTTGTGAGTGATATAAAGCCGATAGATATTAAGATGTTTCAAGATTCCTTGGTTAAAAGAGGGCTTAAACGTCAATCAATAGCTATGGCGAGAGTATTAATAAAAGAGTTATTTGACATTGCGATCATACGAGAATACACGACGGTAAACCCCGTAAAAATGGTGAGTATGCCAAAGATGAAAGTAACCAAAGAGAAGCCAAAACCGTTTACTCTTGATGAGATTGATTTGATTATCAAAAATACCGAGGGAAGCATTAGGAATTTCTTAGGTATTTCATTCTTTACTGGTATAAGATCAGGTGAATTACTTGCATTACGTTGGAATGATATAGATTTTGATAATGACACCATTTCGATCAGCAATACAATAGCAAGCGGAGTGATAAACACTGCTAAAACTCATTCAAGTGTGAGAGATATTGAGATGCTTGATGAAGCACGAAAATATTTGAAAGCTCAACAGCTATTAACTGGGTTGAAAAATGAGTTTGTGTTTATGGACAAAAATTCTTTTTATGGTCACAACAAGCACTTTTACGGTTTTTATCAAAGGGTTCTAAAGAATCTAAAGATAGAGGCTAGAAACTTGCATAATACGCGCCATACGTTTGCAAGTATGATGCTGAATAATGGGATTGATCCATTATGGGTTTCAAATATGTTAGGACATGAAAATCTAAACATTACCCTACAAATTTACACCCACTATATGCCAAAAAAAGAAAAGATGGTAATAGGGTTCTTGAATAAACGGTACAAAAGCGGTACAAACTAGAATCTAAGCCCGATAGAGACGGAACATTTCATTAAAATTAATTTACTGAACCGTTTCAATATAGCTCAAAGATAATTTTGTTACAATCCGCACCAATAAATAATGATAAAGAGGTACGCAAATGGATCTTAGTAAAATTGGATATGGCGA
>Ga0172379_10002027_pt1 | contig 37565 bp, 28 predicted proteins | sample GrowelOW334metaG_FD_119756 | JGI IMG/M metagenome (GOLD analysis project Ga0172379, IMG submission 119756) | Groundwater microbial communities from an aquifer near a municipal landfill in Southern Ontario, Canada - Groundwater well OW334 metaG | ecosystem: Environmental > Aquatic > Deep... | reverse complement strand
GTTTTGACAATTCGACGCTCAGAATCGTCAGGTGGTCCGTATCCTGCAAGGTTTGCAGGTTGCACCAGAAGTCCCCTCTGAAATGCGGCTTTTCCAGGATGTTCAGGCAGATTACGGGGCGCAGCCGTTCGTACTTGGTTCCCATAAGGAGCTGTTTCGTGTAGAGCCGGCTCCAGTAAAAGAGGGAACGCTCCAGCAGGTACTTCTGTTGGTAGGTCTGGATCTCGACATCGATGAGACGGCCGCTTGAATCCTTCACCACGATGTCCATCCTGACGCTCTTGCCCGGCCAATGCAGGGGGCCTATATGGGTATTCCTGTATTGCAGGTCGACGATGGGAGCCAGGTGCGCCTCGCCGAAAAAGGCGTTCACCATCGATATCAGTGATGGCTTGCCGTCCTCATCACCGAACACGGAGTAGAAGGGTAAATCATTCATCAAACGTGGAAGCTTGTACCAGTTATTCATGGAATCTCCTTGCAAGGGATCCGGGTTGCAAGGGAGTACGGGAAAAACCGGCGTGTTGCTTCGAGATTTCAAAATAAATCGTGAATTGGGGCAAAGCCCCCTACCTGGTGCTACCGCGTCCTCATCGGCCCCTTCGCGAGGAGCCTAAGGCAGGAATCTTCTGTTTACGCCACTTGCGCGATCATAATTCCGACTGGCCACCTCAGGCGACCACCACTGGTATCCCCAATCCCAGCAAATCCTCCACGACGATATCCCCCGGTTTTAGGCGGACGGCTACGGTGACCCCATCCAGGGCGGCCATGGCTTCCAGGAGGCGGTCCACCGGTACCCCACCAAGGCTGGTAACGCGGAGTCGTGGCATATCAGGAAACAGGGTGCCGACGCTGGTCGTGATGACGCGCCTGGGATCCAGCAATTCAGTGTGGGCATAGTCCAAGCCGTTGGAGCAGGAATTGCCGCTTACCGTAAAGGTCCTCTCCGGCTTTCCTCCCCCAACCGGTTTCGTGCCGAGCGTAGGAGTAAGGTAACAGCGCCTGGCGCACACGTTGCAGGTCAGGTATTTAACCTCACCCAGAATATCCATTTCACCCATGATGCCACCCATCCTTAGTCTTTCCCTATATAGTACTTCTGTCTTTAAAAAAAGCACCGAAAAAAGTTGACAAACAACAAAATCAGGATAATACTATGAAAGTACTTTCATGAACTTACTTTCATGATTTCATTTTAGCAGTCAGTAACGGACAGGGAGCCTATGGCGGAGAACTTCGGTTCGACCATATACGATGTCGCGGCGCGTTCGGGGGTCAGCATCTCCACGGTGTCCCGGTTTCTGAATGCCCCTGCAAAAGTAAATCCAGATACAGCAGAAAAAATACAAAACGCCATGGAACAGTTGGCTTATATACGCCACGGCAACGCAGGAACGCGCTCCAGCAGGCAGGTTGGCCGCATTGGCGTGTTGTCACCCTTCTTCCCGGCTGTTTCGTTCATGCAGCGTATGCAGGGAATAGCCGAGGTTCTGAGAAAAGCCGATTACGAACTGATCATCTATTCGGTGGATTCCTTGGACCAGCTTGAAAAATACGTACATTCCTGCGTGTTTTCCCGACGCCTGGACGGCCTTATCGTAATGGCCATGGCTATCTCCGACGAGAACGCAAGACGCCTCCAGAAATCAGGCTTGCAGGTGGTACTGATCGAACAGCATAGCTCCTACTTTTCCTGCATAGAATGCGACAACGTGCGCGGCGGGGCCCTGGCGGCGGAACACTTCTTTTCCAAGGGTTATTCGCCCCTTGGCTATATCGGCCAAGCGGAAGCTCTACCCTATTCTCTCCAACCAAGTCGTCTTCGCCTGAAAGGCTTTCGCGATACGGCAACGGCTGCTGGAAGCCAAATCAGCGACGAACACATACGACTGGGCCTAGATTCCGTACTGGACGCCCAACGTATGGCCAGGGAACTGCTTTCCCTCAGGAAGCGTCCCCGTGCCATTTTTGCCATGTCCGACCTGCAAGCCTTCGGTGTCATCAAAGCCGCAAGGGAACTTGGCCTGCGCATTCCCCAGGATGTGGCGGTCCTGGGTTTCGACGATATCGAGGCTGCCGACTATATGGAGCTGTCTACAATCAGCCAATCCCTGAACGAATCGGGGCGTCTCGCCGCTGAACTTCTTGTAGGCAGGATCAAGGAGCCCGGACGCCCATTGCAGAGCGTCCAGTTGAAAGTCTCGGTGGTCGAGCGATCGACAAGCTGAGCCGCTCCACCGGAACGTTCCAAACGCCGGCGAAGCTGCGCGCCATAAGGTGCGATTAATTTGGTCTTAGGGCCGGACACCAACCGCATCGGGCGGTGAGGGTCGATGCCTTATCTATTATTCCCAAGGAGGAATGCACGATGAAGAAAGCGTTATTGGTTCTCGTAGTCGGCCTTGCGGCCGTATCCCTGTTCGCCGCCGGCGGAGCAGATGCAAAGGCAGGGGGTGGAAAAATCACCCTCATGCAGAATAAACCGGAAATCGACGCCATGCTCAAGGCCTATGCGGCAATCTGGTCCAAGGCGAACGGAACCGAAGTCGTCATCAAGTCCATCGGTGGAACAGCCGGTGGCGTCGGACAGCAATTGAAAGCCGACTATGCGGCTGGGGACATGCCCGACATCTTCTCCTTTGACGGTATCGAGACCTACAAGGAGTGGGAGGCGCTGATCTCGGACCTGAGCGCCGAGCCCTGGGTGTCCAAGACTGCGGTAGCCTTCAAGAAAGACGGCAAGGTGTTCGGTTTCCCGGTAGCGGTGGAAGGCTGGGGCATGGCGTACAACGCCGACATGCTCGCCAAGGCGGGGATCGACCCCAAGTCCCTGGTGAACCTTGGCGCTTACAAAGCCGCCTTCGAAAAGCTTGACACCATGAAAGCCGAGCTGGGTGTGAATTCAGTGGTTTCCATGGCCGCCAGCGTTGAGATGGGCTGGGTCACCGCGGACCACAACTTCAACTCCCTCCTTTCCAACGGCCTTCCCTACGGCGACCTCTCGGCCACCAACGCGCTCCTGGCCGGCAACGTAGACGATACCCGCCTGGGCGAGTATGCAGACTGGGTAGAGTTGCTGTTCAAATACGCCGACAAGGGTGTACTCACCACCGGCAACTACGACTCCCAGGTAGGCGCCTTCGCCACCGGAAAAGCCGTATTCCTGCACCAGGGCAACTGGACCGACCCCAACATGAAAGCCGCCAACGCGACCTTCAAGATGGCCTTCGCCCCCCACGGTTCCATGAAGAAAGCCACCGACGGTATCTTCGTCGCGGCTCCCTCCTTCTACGCCATCAACAAGGAATCCAAGAACGTTGCGGCGGCCAAAAAATTCCTGGCAGACCTCGTCGCCACGACTGAGGGCAACAAGTACATGGTTACCGACGCAGGAATGATTCCCGCGTACTCCAATGTCACCCTCCAGCCCAGCGGGATGCTTTCGCAGTCCGTGCAGAGCTGGGCAGCGGCAGGCAAGGTGTATTCCTGGAACCAGTACAACTTCTCAGGCGACTTCCGCCAAAAAACGCTTATCCCCATTTATAACCAGTTCGCTACCGGCCAGATCAGCAAGGCCCAGTTCGTCGACCTTATGAAAAAAGCCTTTATCGCCAACAAAAAGTAGGCGGATACCCGGGGACCGGAGGCTGCGGGCTTTCCGGTCCCCTCTTCACTTTCAAGGGGGTGGTCATGAACAAGAAAAGGGAAAATTCCGCCATATTCTGGCTCTTTCTTGCACCGGTATTGCTGGCCTTCCTGCTGGTAATCATAATTCCGTTCTTTATGGGCGTGTTCTATTCCTTCACGAATTGGTCCTCTTCGGCCCGGGCGGACAACGCCCTCAAATTCATTGGCCTGACTAATTTTACCGGCAGTTTCAAGGATCCGGCTTTTGCATACTCCTTCGGGGTGACCATCCTCTACACCATCCTCAACATGATCTTCATCAACTTCGTCGCCTTCGCCCTGGCCCTGCTCGTAACGAGCCAACTGAAACTGCGCAACATCTACCGCGTGGGCTTTTTCGTGCCCAACCTTATCGGCGGTCTTATACTTGGATATATCTGGCAGTTCATCTTCAACAATGCCATCCCGTCGTTGGGCAGGATTTTTAATTTACTCGCCTTCCTGAACGTTCCGGAAAACCTCATCCTTAGCAAGAACACAACGGCCATACTGGCCCTGGTAGCCGTGGGTACCTGGCAGTACGCGGGCTATATCATGATGATCTACATAGCCGCCATCGAAAACGTTCCCCTCGAATTGCATGAGGCCGCAAAAATAGACGGTGCCACGCCATTCGTCCGGTTGATGAAAATTACCATCCCCATGGCAGCCCAAGCCTTCACGGTAACCACCTTCCTCACGCTAGTCAATTCCTTCAAGCAATTCGACGTCAACGTATCGCTCACCTCAGGCGGACCCTCGACCATCTATATGTCCAAACCCATCCTGGGTACCGAGCTGCTGGCCCTGAACATCTACAACACGGCCTTCGTCTCCAATAACCTGGCCATGGGTCAAGCACGGGCGGTCGTCTTCTTCCTGGTGCTGGCCATCATCGCGCTCATCCAGGTGTACGTGAACAAGAAGAAGGAGCTGGAATTATGAAAAACAACAGCATGAAAACCAACAATGGCAACAAGATCAAAGCAGGAGCGCTGATCGCGGAGATAATCACGGCCATCATTTTCCTGGCCTTCCTTTTTCCCTTCTTTATCGTGTTCATCAATTCGGCGAAAACGGCCTTCGAGATCACCGCATATCCCATGGCCATGCCGGAAAAATGGGGGAATATACTGGCCAATATCGCGAATATCTGGACCAGTGAGAATATCCGTTACCGCAGTTCACTGTTCTCGAGCGTACTCATTACCGCAATCGCCCTGTTCGCCATCAACATACTCTCATCCCAGGCCGCCTGGGTGCTGGTAAGGAACAAATCAAAAACCTCGAACGCCATCTTTTTTATCTTCGTGGCGGCCATGGTCATCCCCTTCCAAATCGTCATGTTTCCTTTGCTTTCCTGGTTCCGCATGATCACGAAGGCCACGGGAATACCCTTACTTCGAACCTACGGTGGCATCGTACTGGCCTATGTCGGGTTTGGCATTTCCCTCTCGATCTTCATGTTCCACGGCTTCATCAAGAGCATCCCCCTCGAGCTTGAAGAGGCGGCCACCATCGACGGTTGCAAGAAGTACCAGACCTTCTACGAGATTATTTTCCCCATCCTCAAGCCCATCCATGCCACCGTATTGGTGCTCAACGGTATCTGGATCTGGAACGACTACCTCCTTCCCTTGCTCATTCTGGGAAAGGGCAACGTTATCCAGACCATACCCCTGGCGGTATCCAATTTCGCGGGGGCCTACGTAAAGCAGTGGGACCTAATACTTACGGCCATTTTACTAGCCATGATACCGGTCATCGTCTTTTTCCTTTTCGCGCAGAAATACATCGTAAAGGGAATGGTCGCGGGCTCCATAAAGTGATGGAAAAATTCATGCAGCTCCTTCGGGAGGAGTGCGAAGCACGCTGGGAAGAACACAGCCTTACCAGGTCTCCTGACTGGGCTGAATTCAAGTCCAGGCTTGATGGCGAGTTCACCCGCCTGGCGGAACTCCTTTGGGACCTGTACCGCGACAGGCCCGATTTCTCGTACCAACTGGAAGGTATAATTGAGGACGCCTTCCGGGCTTTCGAAGCACGCCCCTTGGAATTGAAGGAACGTGACCGTACCTTCCAACCGGAATCCGGATGGTTCCTGTCCGAGAAACAGTTGGGGGCGGTAGCTTATGTGGACCGTTTCGCGGGCAACATAAAAGGCTTGGCAAAACGCCTGCCCTACCTGAAAGAGCTGGGTATCAGTTACCTGCACCTGATGCCCTTCTTCCTGGCACCGGAAAAGGAAAACGACGGTGGTTACGCGGTATCCAGTTACCGCGAGACAAACCCCGCGCTGGGCACCATGGCCGACCTGGAAGCCATCGCCCGCAGCTTCAGGAAGGAAGGCATCGCCCTCGTCGCGGATTTTGTGTTCAACCATACCTCCGACGAGCATGACTGGGCGCAAAAAGCCAAGGCCGGAAACGCGCGGTACCAGGACTTCTACCGGGTCTTCACCGACCCGGCCGAAACGATGGTGTACCAGGAACACCTGCGGGACATTTTCCCGGAACACCGCAAGGGTTCCTTCACCTTCAATCCCCAGATGAAAAAATGGGTGTGGACCACCTTCAACTCCTTTCAGTGGGACCTCAATTACCGGAACCCTGAAGTCTTCAACGCCATGGCCCAGGAGATGATAAGCCTGGCAAACCGGGGAATCGCGATACTTCGCCTGGACGCGGTGGCCTTCATCTGGAAAGAGCCGGGCACTACCTGCGAAAACCTCCCGCAGGCCCATACCATCATCAAGGCTTTCCAGGTCATGGCGCGCCTCGCCTGCCCCTCGTTGCTGTTCAAGTCCGAGGCCATCGTCCACCCCGACGACATAGAGAAGTACATAGACCTGCGGGAATGCCAGATCTCGTACAACCCCCTGCTGATGGCCGAACTGTGGGAAGCCTCCGCGACCAAGGAAGTGCGGCTTTTAGCCTTATCGCTACGCAAGCGCCACCATCTTCCGGCCGGTTGCGCCTGGGTCAACTATGTGCGTTGCCACGACGATATAGGCTGGACCTTCGCCGACGAGGACGCCGCGGAATTGGGCATCAAAGGCTGGGACCACCGCCGCTTCCTGAACGACTTCTACATGGGCGAGTTCCCGGGCAGCTTCAGCCGGGGCGTGGGCTTCCAGTACAACCCGGAAACCGGCGACCGGCGCATCTGCGGCACTGCCGCCTCCTTGGCAGGCATCGAAAAAGCCCTGGAAGAAGGTACGGGGGCAGAACTGGATACGGCGGTACGGCGCTTGTTGTTGTTGTACGGCATAGTCTTTGCGGCAGGTGGCCTTCCGCTCATCTATCTGAGCGACGAACTGGCCGTCCTAAATCGCTATGCATACCGGGAAGATCCCGGCCAAGCCTCCGACAGCCGCTGGGTCCACCGGCCACTCTGGTCGGACAGGTTGTACAAACTACGGCGTAAAAGCGGGACCACTAGCGGCCGGGTATTCGCTGCCCTGTGCGCACTGTCGGAAATACGCAGGAGCAACCCCGTGTTCGGTGTCCAGAGCCTGACAGTAGCGGATGGGGGGCACCCCTCGATCCTGGCCTTCCACAAGCAACACGAAGGCCGACTCCTGACAGTGGTGGGTAATTTCTCGGACAGGCCCATCATTCCCGCCCCCGGAACCATGTGCCGCCTCGTCGCCGGAAAGAATCCCCGGGAACTGATCAGCGGGAAGCTCGTGCTGCCGGAAGAGGACGCGGAACTTGAACCCTGCGCCCTCAGCTGGATTTTGAGCGATACCTGAACGACACCGGTCGTCTAAGATCTCTTGGGCGGAGCGGCAGTCGGTGGAAACCCGGGTTCGAACAGGTAGGCAGGATCCAGCTTCTGCCGTTTCTTGATACCCCAGAGCAACCTCAGGGTTGGCAACAAGCCAACGTGCTGCTTGGGCAGGTCGTGCTCGATGGCCTTGTGCAGCCTTTCCAGGTTGCAGAAGGGCACGGCGGCGTACATGTGGTGCTCGACGTGGAAATTCATGTTCCAGTAAAGGAAACGCAACACTGGGCCCAACTTGACCGTGTGGCAGGAAAGGCGCCAATCCGGCACGCTGGGCGACAGGCCTTGATGTTGGATGGCACCACAAGCCCTTCCAAGAAAGCCCGCAAAAAAGACGCCAAAATTGACCAGGTAGATCAACACCCAAAGCTTGAAGTAGATGAACAAACCCAATAGGACCAAGTGTCCAATCAGCGCTACGCGCGCAAAATTGATCATCTGGCGGCGTCGGGGATCGTCCTTTGAAAAGAGCGGATCCCAGAAAAAGTATTCCGCGTCCCCGTTGCCCAGGGCTTGCCGGACCATGATGCCCACCCAGTGGACGAAGAGTTCGGCGTCGAAGGTGAACCACTGGATGTAATGCTTCCAGTTTAGGACTTCCCGTACAGGACCCAGTACGACTTCCTTGTCCAGCCCACGGTGGACTGTCAGTTGGTGATGGAAGGTATGGCTGGCCCTGAAATGCACCGGATTGTTCCAGGTAAGGAAGCAGAACAGGTTGTAGAAGAATTCGTTGTAGGCCTTGGTCCTGAATGCGGTGCCGTGGCTGAGTTCGTGCACCGCGGCCGCCATGCTCACAAAAAAGGTGAACATGGAGAAGACGTAGCAGGAAATTATCATGGGAATCCAGAGCTTGATGGTGAACAACCAGAAAGCCAGGGCGCCCAAAGCCAGATACACCAGCAGAAAACCGCCTGCCTGGAAAAATCCCTTCACGTCACTTTTGGCGGTAAGCCCCTTAAGCGTCTCCCGATCGATGGGAGTGCGGTACCAGTCTATCTTGTTGGTTGTGTCCATGCCCGCCATTCTCGCCCTGGTATCCAGCGCAGTCAATAGCATTTAATAATGATTATCAGTATTATCTTGTCCCATGAACCTCATGCGCGTCAGAAAAACAAGTTTCGTCCTGGTCCGTTGGGCAGTGCTCCTAGGAGTGCTCGGTTTTGTCACGTGGGAATACTTCGCCCACATGTTCGTGAGCAAGACCCATGCGTCGGTACATGCGCTCTGTCCGCTCGGGGGGCTGGAATCCCTGTTACGCTGGATAACGGAGGATGGTGCGACGCTGGGCAAGGTTTTTTCAGGCACCATGGGGCTGTTTTTCGTCTCCGTGGGCATCGCCCTGCTGTTCAAACGGGCTTTCTGCGGCATGATCTGCCCCCTTGGCACCCTGCAGGAGCTGGCGGGAAACCTGGGACGTAAACTGCTGGGTCCCAAGCGCTTTGTAGTTCCGGTCCGTGCCGACCGCATCCTACGGTACGCGAAATACGCCATCCTCGCCCTTACCATGTACATGGCCTGGGTCACCGGCACCCTCTGGATCCAGAGTTTCGACCCCTGGCCTGCCTACTCCCACCTGTTCAATCCGGCCGAGCTTTTTCCCGGCTACGCCATTGGCTTCGGCATCCTCGTGATTTCCCTGATCGCCTCCTTCTTTTATGAGCGCTTTTTCTGCAAGTACCTTTGCGCCATGGGAGCCATGGTTGCGCTGGTCGGCCTGGCCTCCCCTTTCAAGGTGAGGCGCGACATTGAAACCTGCATAGATTGCGGCCTATGCGACAGAGCCTGCCCGGTCAATATCCTGGTATCGAAAAAAACCGCCATCCTGGACGCCGAATGTATCAGCTGCGCAAAGTGCGCAGCCGTGTGCCCTGTCCAGGGAACCCTGGATATAGGATTGGCAAAAAGCACCCGGATAAGCCCTTCGGCGGCTGTCACGCTAGCGGCCGGGACGTTCTTCCTGGCGATCTTCGGCCTGCAGACTCTGGGTTTCGACCGTACCAGCGGCATGCAGGAACCCAGCCTGAGGGAACTGGTCAAAAGTTCAGGCACCTCCATGGAGGAATTTAAAAACCGTTACGGCTTGCCTAAAAACCTGAGCGCTGGAACCCGCGCCGGCAAGGTCGAGGAAGCCATCCCCTTGGCCAAGATGGCGGAGATGGGTGGTACCAATGCAACGGAACTCAAGGCATCGTTGGGCCTGGACCCAAACCTGAGCGACGACACCCCTTGGGGAATAGCCTACGGACTGGTCAGCCTTGCCAACATAGCCAAACTTAACGGCACCACCTTCGAGGAGATGAAAGTGCTCTTCTCGCTCCCCGATTCGCTCGGTCCGGACAGCCCGTGGAAGGACGCGAAGGGCTTGGTAGAAAAAGCTATAGGGCGGATGGGTGAGAACGGAGCTGGAGGAGAAGGCGGGCATTAGAGGCAATGAACCAGCCCAGGGCTTTTAAAAAATCCGGCTTCCATAGTATATATGTGAGGTATGAAGGCAGGAAAAACCGCAAGCCTCTTTGTGATGGCATCCTTGTTCATGGTCGCTGCGGCCACAGCCGATGATTTACGGATAAATTCGAACGATGTGTTCCCCCGCTCCTCACCCGACCAGTCGGGTTTCGAGGATCGCATCCTCGACGAGGCTTTCCGTCGCCTCGGCCGTACCTGGGAACTCATCCGCGTTCCTTCGGAGCGGGCCCTCGCCTCGCTGAACCGGGGGGAAATCGACGGCGATTATGTCCGCATCGCGGGTCTGGAAAAAACCTACCCAAACCTTGTCCAGGTGAAGGAACCCATCTCGACCATGGATTTTGGGGCTTTTACCCTATCCGGCAAGCTTCGGTTCTCCTCGTGGGAAGAACTGCGCAACCGTCCCATCGCCATGATCATAGGTTGGAAGATTGTGGAGGAACGGACCAGGGATTTCCCCTACGTCACCACCGTCCGTGACGAGGAAAGCCTGTTCGCGCTGTTGCGCACGGGTAGGGTGGATGCAGTAATCTATGACTTGCTTGAAGGCCCCCGTTTTCTTGCCAAGACCGGCGCGTCTGGATTCATATTCCCGGGGCCCGTGCTGGAACACAGAGATATGTACCTGTACCTGAATCAGAAATCAGGGGATCTTAACGAGAAGCTTGCCCTCGTCCTTGCTGATATGCGGAAGGAAGGCCTCATAGCCACAATTACTTCCGATGTCACGACCAAAGCGGAACGATGAAACAAGTACACATTACGCATTCACTTGACCGCAGGCTTTTCGTCGCAGCACTCAGCATAGGCATCTCGGTCATGTCCCTCATCGTAGGAATGCAGACCTGGGTGAATGCGCGTGTGGGAGAGGCCGAACTACGGTACGAGCTTCGGCACCAGGGCGATATTCATCTGGATGCGATTTCGAAAGCCTTATGGATCTACGACAAGATCCTGCTGCACGCATTGTTGGAGGGGATCACAGCCTCACCCTACATCAAGTACGCGGCAGTCCTGGACCAGGACAATACAAGCATGGTAAGCAGCACGGGAACCCGGCTGGACAACCTGGAGTATCAGCAGGAAAGCCCCATCATGATATTTGATCGCGGCCAGACTAAACGCATAGGTACCCTGGTACTTCATGGAGATCCCGGAGCTATCGGAAAGGATTGGACCATCACTCTGCGCGACGATTTTTTACCCATAGCCTTGGGCACCGGCTTGGTCGCTCTTTTCCTGTCCCTGTACTTCCGCAGCCGCATTACCCGGCGCTTGATAGGGGATAAAGTCATACTCGCGTCTTTTGACCTGATGGATCAGACCCCGCCTTTTCATATCCAAGAAAAGAGTGCAGGTTTTGATGAAATAGATGCCTTGGAAGCGAATTTCAACGAACAGACCGAGAAACTGCGAAACACGTACCTGGAAGCAGAAACGGCCAGGGAAGCCGCGGAGGAGAGTGAACAACGCTACCAAGCCCTCTTCCAGCAATCCCCTGTTTCCCTTTGGCTGGAAGATTTTTCCCTGGTCAGAAAACGACTGGAAGAACTGGGACTGTGTGGTGAAAACCGGCTGGAAAACGAAAGCGTCGAAGCTTGGTTCATGGCCAGACCCGAAGAAGTGACGAACTGCGCCAGCCTGGTGCGCATCATCAGTGCGAATCGGGCAAGCATGACCCTTCACCAGGCGGACGACATGCCGGAATTGGTTGCCTCGCTGGATAAAATCTTCATACCCGAATCCTGGCCCATTTTTGCCCGGGAGCTTGCGGCCATAGCCGAAGGCAAAACCAGCCTGGTCATAGAAGGCACCCTTGGCACGCTGAAGGGCGAAAGACGCCGTATCGAGGCGAGTTGGGAAGTCCTTCCCGGCCACGAAGCCCGATACGATATGGTTGTTGTAGCCGGAGTGGACATTACCGAGCGCGCCGCAGCCCAGGAAAGCCTTCGCGCCAGCTTGAACGAAAAGGAAGTGCTCATCAGGGAACTTTTCCACCGAACCCGGAACAACATGCAAACCATCATAGGCTTGCTGTCTTTCGAAACGGAAAAACTTAAGGATGAAAACTTCCACGCCATCCTCAAGACCCTGGAAACAAAAGTGTATTCCATGTCCCTGGTCCACCAGATGCTGTATGAATATCGCGATCTTTCCCGGATATCCCTCGCTGAGTACCTCAAAAAATTCATCGCCTATATAGCGGATTCGAACAGGGCTTCATCGCGGGGCATACGGATAGACCTGGAATTTACCGAACTGGAAGTAACTGTCGATTTCGCGATGCCCATAGGCCTGATAGTGGCGGAATTGATGGACAACTCGTTCCGCCATGCCTTTACCGGCAGAAGCGGAGGCACCATCGCCGTAAGCCTGCAAAGAACAGAAAACGGGGGGATTACCATCTGGATACATGACGACGGAATGGGGATTGAGTCGGAAGATCAGGGGTGGGTGGATAAGAAAATGGGGCTCCAGCTCGTTAAATCACTGGTAGAATACCAGCTGGACGGTACCCTGGAGTACAAAACAGGAACTGATGAGGGTTTCTCGTGCAAAATCAGCGCCTTTCCGGATGTTTTTAGCGCCAGAATATAAGATACTTGGTATATGCGTACACGATTCATCATTCTTGCCGCATCCTTGGTGCTTTTTGCGACCTCCAACAGTTTTTCGGCTGATAATTCGGTTACGGAAAGACCGCAGGCTGGTAACTACAATGCAACGATCATCGCAGCGGCGAAACCCGAACTGGTGGTCATCGAACCGGTGTGGGATTACCTGGACAAGCAATCCGCAGCTGCCATCCGCAAAGCCTGGGATTCCGCACTCGTACTATTGGCTGTGGAGACAGGTGCCATTCGCTTCCGGGTGATAAAATCCAGCGCCCCCCCCCCACCAAGCACAGCAGCCCAGGTCCGCGTCACGATTACCGGGGAACCCGGCTCCTTCAACGGCATTTTCCAGCTCTCCGGGGTGGCCTCCGCGCCCAATGCGATGAAATACACCTCCTTTGCGAACGTGGGTGAAACGCTCTATCTGGAGTTCGCCCGTATGCTGCAATCCCTGTCGCGTTATCTGGAGACAGGGAATAAAGCCGCCAGACCCGTTCTTATCGACAGTTTCTCACCCGCCGACCTGATAGGCGTGGATTTCCAGATCAACCGTTCGGTCCTGTACCCCTACGGACTCGCCGCCGGAAACGACGGAGCCCTGATCGTGGCCTGCGGATCACTGGTTCTCTCCATGGACAGGCTCTGGCAGGTGACGGGGCTTCCGGCAAAAAAACTGTCAGACGAAGGCAACTTCAACTTCGCCCATTCGGTCGCGCTTACTCCGGCTGGGACCATCTACCTGCGCAGCGCCGACGGTTCGGGGCTGTGGGCCTTCCCCGATGGGGGTGAGGATTACCGCAAGCTCCGGGTGGATAGTCAGGCCGGAGGTGGCTTTGGCATCATGGACGACGGTTCGCCCTTCCTGGTGGACGCCGAAGCGGTGCGCATCTACCGGGGAAGGATACCGGTCCCGTTCAAGCTCCCCGCCGGCATTTCGGCCCCCGCTGCGGCTTCGGGCCCGGACGATACGATCTGGGTATCGGACGCTTCCAGGGGAGCAATTTACGTCATGACAGCGGACGGCAAGGTTCGCAACCTGGTATACCCCGACCTGCCTCTGGGGACCATGGTCATGAAAATGAGGATCTTCGCCGACGGAGGTATCCTCGCCGTAACCAATTCAGACATCCGTCGTTTTGATCCGTCCGGTCGCATGCTCTGGAATTGGGACGGCAAGGCCGAAGGCTTTTCCATCCTGTTCTCAACTTTCACCGACGTGGCGGTCCAGGAAGACGGTATCGTGTATGTGAACGATTTCATGGGCAAGCGGATACTGCGCCTGGCCGAACGCCCCGGAGAAATCCCGGCAGACCTGGCGTCTGTTGCGGCGGCGGGCAAAGCCCTTCGCGCCGATCCCAACCGGGCGGAACTCACCCTGGCCTTGGCCGATGCCTACGAGGCGATGGGAGCCTCCGAAGCCGCGCGAACCTCCCTTGAACGATACCTGGAAGACCGCCCGGCCGACGGAAAGGCGCTGGACAGGAAGCTCCGCCTGGAAACAGCCTTGCTCAAAACCAAGGCCAAAGCTGCGGAGAAGGATGCCCTCAAGCTGCTGGATCAACTGGGAACGGAAAGCGCCAGGGATGCCTATGGCAGGGCCATGCGGACCTATGAGAGCATCCTGGCCGTGGCGGGCGAGGACAGGGAAGTAAGGGAAGGGATGGCCGCGCTGAGGCGTGTGTTCCAGGAGCGTGAACGGGGTACCGAAACCACCCTGCCGTCCCCGGAAGTGGTTTCGACGGAGCTGGCCGCGCTCTTTCCCGCGCTGTTGCAGGCTTACCGGACCAAAGCGGCCGGTGCGGTGGTCCTGAAAAACACCCTGGATGCTCCCATCCGCAATGTGCGGGCAGGGTTGTTCATCAAGAAATATATGGACTTCCCCTCCACCGGCAAGGAAATAGCCGTGCTGGAACCGGGGGGTGAGGTGCATCTGGACCTTCCCGCCCTGCTCAACCAGGAAGTCCTGGAAGTGCAGGAAGACATACCCCTTCAGGCCCTGGTCAGCATCCAGTTCACGGACAAGCACGGGGAGCGGTCCATCGAATTCTCCCGCCCCATCACCCTGTACCGGAAAACGGCCATCACCTGGGAGGACACGGGCAAGCTGGCTGCCTTTATCACCCCCAACGAGGAAACCGTCGCGCGCATGGCCTTCGATTTCCTCTCCGATACCGGTAATCCAAATCTGGTTTCCCGGACCTTCCGGCGGGCCATGCTCATCTGCGACGCCCTCGGATCGCTTCCCATGACCTACGTGGTGGACCCTCAGTCACCCATAACCGAGGTGCTGGGCAATAGGGGGTCGGTGGACACGGTGCGCTTTCCACGAACCACCCTGGCCTACAAGGGTGGCGATTGCGACGACAGTACGGCCTTGCTGGCTTCCCTGCTCGAAGCCGCCGGCATCAAGACCGCCATCCTTACCTCCCCCGGGCATGTGTTCCTGGCTTTCGATACCGGCGAACGGGAAGATAGCGGTTGGCTCTTCGCGGTCGACGGGCTCAAGGCCATAAAGCACGGGGGAACCCTGTGGATACCGCTGGAAACCACCGTGCTCGCTGAGGGCTTCCCGAGTGTCTGGAAGAAGGCCTCCGCCTTGGTGGACCTTTGGGAAGGCAGCACCGATTTCGAGTTCCTCGCCGTGGCGGACCTGCGTACCTCCTACCCGGCCATCCCCTTGCCGCCTTCGACCATCCCCGTCCTTGGCCCGGACCCCGCCGCACGGACACAAATGGTCGCAAAAAGCACGCGGACTGTCGAGGACGACTGGTACCCCGAGATCAGCGCCAAGCTGGAAAAGGAAATATCGAAGCTGTCCGGTAGGGACTGGAGCAAGGCGGGCAACCGGCTGGCCCAGCTACATACCCGCTACGGCCGTTACGAAAAGGCCCTGCCCCTTTTGGCAGACATTGTCAGGCGCGACCCAGATTGGCTGGCCGCACGGCTTAATCTTGCGAACCTGAGCCTCCAGGCGGGCAAGAAAGAGGAAGCCCTCGTGCACTTGCGCAACGCAGCCCAGGCTTTCCCAGGAAACGCCACCGTAACGGATTTTTCCCGCAAGCTGGGCCTTGCCCTGGACGGCTCCTCCAAACCCGTCGAACTCGCCGGCACCCAGTCGAATTCCCCCGTCACCAGGGCTGCCGAGCAGGAAGCGCCCCTTTGGGTGAATGAATAGCGTCCGGATTCCGTCAGGCACGACCAGGCCTGTCCAAGCTAGACGGCCAAGGCAGGCTAGGCCAGTCTGGTCTTTTCATGTTAGTTTGCAGGAGCGCGGCCAGCAACCGGCCGCGCTCCTTGCCCTGAAGTACAGGCCAACAATGACGGTTGCGGCGGTCCCTACGCAACCCGCCTTACCAAAACGAGAGGTTTTCCCGTGCACGCTTCCCCGCCATCGCAAAATCCGGGTTCCAACATCCAGCCTACGTACCGTTATCTGGACATCATCACCGCGACCTTCGTCACTGTCCTCGTGGTCAGCAACATCGCGTCCTCCGCCAAGATCGTGGATCTTGGCTTTTCGCTTTTCGGCGTTCCCATGGCTTTTGACGGCGGTACCCTGCTGTTTCCGGTGAGCTACATATTTGGGGACATACTCACCGAAGTATACGGACTAAAGGCGGCCAGACGGGTCATCTGGACCGGCTTCGTCACCCTGGCGGCTACCTGTGTGGTACTCTACATACTCAAGCTGATGCCCGGGGAAGCCGCCTGGGAAAGCGCCACCGGCCAAAAAGCCTATGACGCGATCCTTGGCGGTGTCAGTTCCGGCGGCATAGCGGTCGCGAGCCTTCTGGCCTACCTGGCCGGCTCCCTCTCAAACGCCTTCACCCTGACTTCCATCAAGAAAATAACCGGCAAACGCCTGCTCTGGGTAAGGACCATAGGCAGCACACTCCTGGGCGAACTGGTGGATACGCTGCTGTTCGTCTTGGTAGCGAGTATTTTCGGCGTCTTTCCCTGGGTACTATTCTTTTCGCTGGTGGTTACCAACTACCTGTTCAAATGCGCGGTGGAGGCGATCATGACACCATTTACCTACGCAGCCGTCGGCATCCTCAGGCGAACGGAAAAGGTGGCACCGCCGATGCGCCTGGACACCGGAACTACAGGCGCGATTTAAAGCCCAGTCCCAGCGCTTCGTTGGCGTCGATGATGACGACAAAGGCCGACGGGTCCGCCACCCTTACCATGGCGCAATCAAGTCTGATCATCCCGTAGTCGATAAGAACCTGGCACGAGGGATGCGCTTGTAAACCTTTCCCTGATCGCTTATTCATCCAGATCATATACCACGGTACTGGTATGATAGTCAGCGGGCCTTATGCGCCCTGCGTTGATCCACGCTCCTCATTCAGGAGCTTGTCGATAGCCTGGTTGACCGCGACACTCTCGTCCTTTGCAACGGAAGCCTGTGAAATGATACCCGCGGATTGGGCGTTGTATTCCTTCAGTTCAGAAATACCGTCCGACATGACGGAGACGCTGTGTTTAAGGGATTCGAAAGTTTCGGCGAAGGAAGCGGAAATGCCCCGTTCCTTTTCGGCATTTTGCTTTATGGAATTGGCAAGATCGGCTATCGAATGCACTCCGTTCAGCATTTCGCGGTTCTCGCTGACGAATTCATCCATGGTTCTCGCGATGTTGGAGATCAGCTGGTAGGCGTTGGCAGTCTCTTCGATCATCTTATAAAGGGAGGAAGCCACTGCCTGGATTCGTTCGGTACTGCCCTCGATCTCGCCGTTCATGGTCCTGACTATACCCGCAATCTCCTTGGTCCTTACACCGGAGGAGTCAGCCAGATCACGCACCGATTCCGCGACAACCGCAAAACCCGAACCGGCCGCACCCGCGTGGGCCGCCTCGATGGCGGCGTTCATGGCCAGAAGATTGGTCTGATTGGAAATTTTGGCCAGGGTTCCCACAATTTCCAGGGTTTTTGCCTGGTACTCAGCCAGGCCCTTTACACCGGCGATGGTCTTTTCCAGGATACCACGTCCGTTTTCCGCCAGTGAGTTCAGCCTGCGGGTGGTTTCATCGGCCAGGCCTATGTCGGACCTGATGGACTCCACCGCCTTGACCATGCGGCCCTGGGAACTGGAATGTGAATCGACCAATTCCTTCTGCCTGCTGGACGCGTCGGTGATCGAATCGACCGAATCAAGCAGGGATGCCAGATTAAGCTGTGCCGCGTCGGAAGCCTCGCCCAACACACGGGATGCCTGATACAGGTCCTCATTCTTGCGCACGAAGGAACCCATGATCCCGCCTATGGAATCGAAGGAATTCGCCACGGATTCAGTGCTGGAGTCCGCTTCCTTTTTAAGTTCAGCCACTTTGGACATCATCCTGGAAACTGAAGCCAGGGCTTGTGAGCTTTTTTCCCACTCCCCTATCGAGCGCTTCAACAGGGTGTTCTGCAGGCTGGTAAGGTACCACATGACCGATGCCCCAACCAGATAAACCACCACGACTATGGATCGGCGTCCCATCGCCAGGGGATCCCCGCTGATGGTGGTGCACAGGTTGATGGCGATGGCGAAATAGATTCCCAAACCCGCGACGAAACGGGCGCCTACCATGATTCCGGCTGGCATCATGATGATCAGTCCAAGCCCCACAATCGAGGTAAGGATGGTTATGTATTCGCCTTCATGGGCCAAGGCGGGCTTGAGCAGGATCCCAAGAAAGATAAGGGCTATCGTAGAAAGCAATATTGCACTTCCCAGTTGGTCCTTGCCCTTTAATACAAATACTACGCTCACCAACGACAGAAGCCCTATAAAGGCACTGCCGAAACCCGCGATGGGGTTATGGAGTATCAGGAAGGTGATGGGAATCAGTGCGAGGATCGCGATCATGATGATTATGAGGAACGTCAGGCTTACGCGCTTGCGCCGCAACTCGAAATACTCGTTCATGTGGAGTCCGGCATCGGACTTTGATAACAATCGCCTTAATTCTTTCAGCATGGTATTACATTCGACCAAAACAGCTGATTTGTCAAAACCCAAGTCGCTAATAAACGCATGCGCATACTCCTACTATTGATACATTACCAGATAGGGTTTTGGATCCAGGGCGAGGACGTCCTCGGGGCACATCAGGGGCTCGTCGAATCCGGTTCCAGGAACACCTGAATTAAAGAAGAGCTTGAAACCCTTTACAGGCATGTTGGGGGCCTGGGCGTTAAAATTGTAGGCGATTTTCTTGACTGCCGGTGGCCCAAACCCATCGGCACAATGTATGAGCCGTACCCGGGGAAAGGTAGCCTGCACCCGTTCCCGGCCTCCGATCATTTTATAGTTGAATTGGTGAATGACCAGCATCCTCTCGCCGGGAAGTTCGTGTTCGATGAGGTAATCCTGCATCATGCTTTGGGCGTCGTTGATTTCTTCCGCGGTGACCGATCCGATTTCAACCATGGGCCTTGTGGTGCGCCATTCAGGGTCCAATGCGAGATGGACGTTGGGATAGCGCAAGAAGGGCAATAAGCGCTTGGTTGCCTCGCCCACCGAATACTTGCCAATCTGGTGATCCACAAAGACCAGGATATCATTGGCTGCTGCGTATTCAATATATTCCAGCAGACGAGCTTCTTGCAGCAATCCTATCTCGCCTTCCGGCCAGGCCATCCCGTAGATGATGTAGAATGCCTTGCGCACACCCCGCTCGCCGTTCACCTGGTTGTACTTGACCGCCCATTCATTCAGGAGACTATCCAATTCGGGAATGGAATGCATCCCCAGGATGCCCATTCGCTTTGATAGGGGCGATCCGTAGAATGCAAGCACGTCATCGTTCAGGAGGACCGAAGTGAAGTCGTTCCCACGCCGGTCCTGAAGTAGGGTCTCGATCTCGGTCTTGACCCCGTATGGTTCGGCACGTTCCGCCCGGACTTCCGCCTCGAAACGGTCAACGAAATAGGCCCCCGGCAACAAGGGCTTCACTCCCCGTGGTTCCCGTTCCCGTACCCATTCCAAAGGTACCGTATTGGGCGGCAGGATTACCGAGGCATCGGCAGAAAATAACAGGACAGAAGTTGCCAAGGTGGAAAGCGTGAAAAGGACGCGGTGCAAGACACGGCGAGAATTCATTGCGTACTCCGTATAGGGGCTCACCTACTATATCGGCATACGCACCGGATTATTTACTCCTCCAGTTCGCGCTCCACTTCCTCCAGGCGCCGCGAGAGCGATTCGATGGTGCGCTCCAGGCGTATTTTTTCCTTTTCGAGCCGGGCGCGGGGATCGGCGGGTTCGGGTTTGCGGATGATCGCCGCGCGGACCTCGTCGGGGCTCTTGCCGGAAAGCAGGGCGCCCTCAGCTGCGGTGCGCACTTCCTCATTGCCGATGCCGGCGACGATCTTCATGTTGTCCGCACCCATGGAAGGATTCACGTTGAACTGGTACATCTTCATGGCGGTTTTGGCGGCGATCCGGGGGATGCGCAGGACCCGGTCCACATAATCCTCGAAACGGGCACCTATCGTCGCGCACAGCTCGTTGGCCTGCATCAGCAGCTTGCCCAGTTCCTTCACGAGATTGCCGTTTTCGTAGAGGTAGCGCTTGCGGATGGTCTCCGTCAGCGCCTCCAGTTCCGGAGAGTCGTCGAAAACGTTCCGGTACACCCCTTTGTCCTCTGCCTTATGGAGCAACCCGTGCAGGATGGACCAGAACTCCGCCGTATGGGAGCGGGCCGACAACTTTCCACCCCGGGCGCAGCAATGAAGATGGTGGGCGTATTCATGCACCGCCGTGTACATCAGCATGTTGTCATCCTTGAAGTTATGGTTGTGGATGAGTATCTCGTGGGTGTCGGGCTTGTAGAGCCCGTTCACTTTCTTGCTTTTTTTCCCGGAAAACACCACGGAAAAATCGAGCGGGGCATCCTCTACAGAGAGGAGCAGTTCCTTGACACGGTCCTGATTCATGGGTGCGGATTCTAGCCGAAGGCTCCGATCTTTTCCAGAGCAAGGACCGCCGCCGCAACGCAGGCCGTTTCGGTCCGCAAGGCCCGTTCTCCCATGGAAGCCCGGAGAAAACCGCCTAGTTCGAGCTGTTCCCGTTCCCCGTCTGACCAGCCCCGTTCGGAGCCCACCGCAAGCACGACGGGGCCTTCACCCGCGCCCAACGACAGGCTTGCGAAAGCCGCAGCCGGCCGGACGTTGTCGGGGGCAATCAGCGCTCGTGGGGTCTGACCCCACGGAGCTTCGCGCAACCAGGACCACAGGCTCGCGTAGGTGGCCAGAATGGGAAGGCGGGTGTCCCTGGCCTGGACCGCGCCTTCGATCAGAGCCGACCGTGCCCCTCCGTCTGTGAGCAAGGTTGTATCCCTGTAGGATTTCTCACCCAACTCGGTCCCCACCAAGTCGATGGCCTCCACCCCCAGGTTGGAAAGGTCGCGAAGCAGGCGCCGAAGCTGGATGGGGCGCGGGAAGCCCACCGCCACCCGGATGGGATACAAGGAGCTGGGTTCTTCGGTCAGCTTGAGGCTGAAATCCACATCCCCGTTCGTCCGTATCGCACTGATCGTGCCTGTTCCCCTCAAACCCTCCACCACACCGGCATCGAAGCTGTCGCCCTCGCCCTTGTGCAGCACCTTCACCAGATGGATGGCCCGCTCGTCGCGTTTGGGCAGGGGGAGGCTTGTCTCCTCGGGCTCGAACAATATGAGGTTCATGATGATCATATATACAACGGCAAGCCCGGCCTTGTCCCCTGGCAGGTTCCCCTCCACAGCCATGGTTCCGACCAGCCAGCTGGCCGGACGCCTTGACCGCCCCCGCAACGGCGGCCATACTTTCCGCCTGGAGTTCAACCACCATGAGTTCACACACACAACAGCATACGGCACTCTTCTCCGACACCGAGCCCACACGTGTTCCCGGTCTGGACGAGGCGGCCAAAATAGCCATCCAGGATTCCCTGAAGGTCCGCTCCGGCGAAAAGGTGCTCATAGTCACCAACCCCGACCCTGACGTCTCGGTCATTTCCCGCGCCCTCTACGATGCCACAGCAGCCATGGGCGCCAAGCCGGTCCTGATCTACCAGAGCGTCAAGACCCAGATGGACTTTGCGGACGACCTGGTCATCGCCGCCTTCCAGGGGGAACCGGACGTATTCATCTCCATGAGCGCCGAAAAACTGGGCAAGGACCGGCAGGGAATTGTCAAACCCTACGAGCTGGACGGTCACCGCTGGGACCACATCTTCCACTACCAGCTGTACGGTTCCAGGACCTGCAGGGCGTGCTGGTCACCCAGTGTGAGGCTGGAATCCTTCGTGCGTACCGTTCCCATAGATTATACCCTGCTGAAAAGGCGCTGCGCCCAGATCAGGGACGTGTTGACCGATGCGGTGGAGGTGCGCGTGCGTGCCCCCGGGGGGACCGATATACGCATCGGGTTGCGCGGAAGGACGGCCAGAAGCGACGATGGCGATTTCTCCACTCCGGGCCGCGGCGGCAACCTGCCCGCCGGAGAAACCTTCATCAGCCCGGAGAACGGGACCGCCAACGGCACAATAGCCTTCGACGCATCCATCAGCCTCCATGATGGTGACATCCTCATCGCGGAACCCATCGTGTGCACGGTCAAAGACGGTTTCATCACCGGAATCGCGGGCGGGACCGAAGCGGCAGCCCTGCGCGATACAGTGCTTCTGGCGGAGCGCAACGCGCTGGATTACGAGAAGACGGGCAAGCTGCCAGCGGGCTCGGGTTCGCTGTACGCCGGAAACGCCCGCAACATAGGCGAGCTGGGCATAGGCCTTAACTCCCACGCCAGCATCAGCGGAAACATGCTGGAAGACGAAAAGGCCTTCCACACCTGCCACTTCGCGGTAGGTCACAACTACGACGAGGACGCTCCCGCCCTCATCCACCTGGACGGCCTTGTAAGAAGCCCCACCATCACGGCCATCATGGGAGACGGCCGCGAGGTGGAGATTGAACGCGAAGGGGAGCTGTCTTCTACCTTGCCTTAGCCATGCTCCTGCGACGCATGACATCGATGATGACGGCGATGACGATGATCAGACCTTTGACCATCCGCTGGGCCCCCTGGGGAACGCTGAGCAGGTTGAGTCCGTTTCCAATTACGCCGATGATCAGGACGCCGATCAGGGTACCTGGCAATGAACCTTCGCCGCCGGACATGCTGGTTCCGCCGATGACGACCGCCGCGATGGCGTCCATTTCATAGCCATCCGCATTCGTGGGGACGGCGCTGTCCAGGCGCGAAGTCAGCAGGATGGAAGCTATGCCGCAGCACAGGCCAATAATGGCGAAAGCTGCCATCTTGACGGCCTTGACGTTGATGCCGGACAGTTTGGCGCAATTCTCGTTACCGCCAATCGCGTAGGTATACCGCCCCAGACGGGTATATTTCAGTACGTACCAGGCCAACGCAAATAATACGATCATGATCATCAAGGCGAAGACAGGAATGCCCCAGATGCGTTCGCTGATCACCAGGAATTCGTGGGGGAACGTATACAGCGGTTGCCCCCTCGTAATCGTATAAGCCGCACCACGGGCGATGGACATGGTGCCCAGTGTCGCGATGAAGGGGGGTAGATCGAAATTGGTAACCAAAAAGCCATTCAGCAGGCCTATGAGGGAGGCGACGATCAGGCCCGTCAGGACAGCCACCCAGACAGGCATCAGAAGTGTTTTCATCATGATCGCCATGACCAGGCCGGTGAAAGCGACATTTGAACCTACCGACAGGTCGATGCAACCCAGCAGGATGATGAAGGTCATGCCGATGGCTATGGTAAAGTTGATTGATACCTGCTGGAGGATATTTAGCAGGTTCGTCGGTTTCAGGAAATTTCCGCTCAGGATGGCGAGGATGACGCACAGCGCAATGAACGCGGACGTTATACCCAATGTGTTGCTGTTCGAAGTCAGGCGTACTTTTTTCAGTGTCATCGTTGATATCCTTTTTCACTGTATGTGCGGATCATTTCTCGCCGCCGGTAGCCAATTGGAGCACCCGTTCCTGCGTCGCCTCATCCCGCGATAGTTCACCCGTTTTCTCGCCAAGGCACATGACCGCGATACGGTCGCACATGCCGATTAGTTCCGGCAATTCGCTGGAAATCAGGACAACGGCTTTTCCAGCGCTGATAAGTTTGTTTATCAGGTTATAGACCTCGATCTTGGCGTTTACATCGATGCCGCGGGTCGGTTCATCGAAGATGAAGACACTTGAATCCCGCATCAACCATTTCGCCAGAACGACTTTCTGCTGGTTACCCCCAGAAAGGTTGCGCACCTTTTGATACGAACTCGGTGTGCGTATATTGAGCTTCTGGATATAATCCTCGATCATTTTCCGTTCTTCCGAAAGATTGATGTGTACGCCACCTTTCTGAAAGATATTCAAGGCAGCCAAGGATATATTGTTGCCCACATCCATGGTGAGCACCAAGCCCTCGCTTTTCCGGTCCTCCGTCGCAAAGCCTATTCCCGCCGCGATGGCATCCCGTGGACTCCTGATGCGGCGCTCCTTGCCATCGACGAAAACCTTCCCGGTTACTCCTTCTTCCAGACCGAATATCGCCCGGGCTGTCTCGGTGCGTCCGGCTCCCATGAGCCCGCCTATGCCTAATATTTCTCCAGCCCTGACGGAGAAGCTGATGTTCCGCACAAGCTTGCCAAAGCTGAGGTTCTCAACACGGAACCGTTCCCCGCCCATTCCGACTTTTATCTTGGGGAATTTTTCCTTCAACTCGCGGCCAACCATCAGCTTGATTATCTCATCGATGGATGTGTCCGCCAGCTCCACCTGGGCAATCGTCTTTCCATCACGCATTATGGTGCTGCGATCGCCGATTTCTTTCACTTCTTCGAGCCTGTGTGAGATATAGATAATGGCAACACCGTTCTTCTGAAGCTTTTTTATGGCCTTGAATAGGTGTTCAATTTCAAGCGTCGTCAACGAAGCCGTCGGCTCGTCCATGACGATTATTTTCGCATTTATCGATAGGGCTTTCGCCACTTCCACCATCTGTTGCTGAGCTATGCCCAAGCGCTTTATCTGCGCATTCGGATCGATGTTGATTTCCAGATCATCGAGCATTTTCTTGGCACCGTCGTACATCTCATTCCAGTTGATATGAATCTTGCCACTCATCTTGTGGCGGCCCATAAAGATGTTCTCCGCAACGGTGAGTGCTGGAATTAGATTGAGTTCCTGGTAGATGATACTGATGCCCATTTTTTCGGCTTGCTTGGGAGACCCGATATCCACCTGCCTGCCGTCGAACACGATGGTTCCGCTGTCCTTGGTGTAAGCGCCAGCCAGTATTTTCATCAAAGTGGATTTGCCGGCACCATTCTCGCCCAAGAGCACATGGACCTCGCCTTTGCGCACTGCCAGGTTGGCATTATCAAGCGCGAGCACGCCGGGGAAACGCTTGATGATGTCGGTCATGGTGAGGATGATGTCTTCTCTCATCGGATCAACTCCCCTCTCTTTCAATCCCGAAGGCATACGGCAACATGATGCCGCATGCCTTCAGTATAGTTCAATAACCGGAAATCAGTTCAGGAACTGATCGGCGTTCTCGGCGGTCACGACCACCGTCTCAACCTGGATGACCTCGTCAACCTTCTCGCCCTTGATGATCTTGTCGAGGGCTTCGACGCACAGTTTCCCCGTCTCCACACCATTTATCGACAAGGTTCCCAGGGTCTGACCGGCTTTGACCGCTTCGATCGCATTCGGATTGCCGTCGAAAGCCACAACTTTCGCCTTGGCACCTGCCTGCTCGATGGCTTTTGCGGCTCCCAGACCCATTTCGTCGCAAAGTGCGAAGAATACGTCGATTTCCGGGTGCGCCTGTAGCATGTTGGCCGCTGCGTTCATGCCCTTCTCGCGTTCCCAGTCGCCAGGTTGTGTAGCCACGACCTTGATGCCGGGGAAGTTTTTCTTGGCCTGGTCAATGAAACCGCCCATGCGGGAGGTTGTGTGCACGCTCGGCAAGCCTTCGATGATCGCGACATTTGCCTTGCCGTTGAACTTCAGACCGACATAATCGGCCATCTTGCCGCCACCTACGTACTGGTCGTACTTGACGTAGCAATCGACCACGCCGCCGGCGAGCTTGTCCTGGGTGTTGAACATGACTACGGGAATCTTGGCCGCATTGCACTTCTTCACCGCAGTCACGATCGCATCGGCGTTGATGGCGCAAAGTATTACACCCGAAACACCACGGGTGATCATGTCTTCGACAAGGCGTACCTGGGAGTCGTAATCGCTTTCCTTTTCAGGAGAAGCCACGACGAGCTTGTAGCCTAAAGCCTTGGCGACTGGTTCCGCTCCCTTGATGCAGGATGCATAATAGGGGCTGATCATGGCCGGGGGTAAAAAAGCGATTTCCTTGACCTTCGTTCCTGCCGCCTTATCGGCGCCGCCGCCCGCAAAGGCCAATCCACCAACAGCCATCATTGAGAGCATGAGGGCTACCGCTTTGTAAGTTCTCTTCATGTTGGTACTCCTTCCTTGATTTTTCCCGATCGTACAAAAACAACCGGAATTTATTACCAGACGTATTACCGTCGTGTAACCAGCGTAACAGCGTCGCGCAGCTTTTTCAGAAGCAAATCGGGAGCTTTTATATAGGAATTCAGGGTATCTCCGCCACGGTGATTAGTGATCGTGACGTTGTCGAGTCCGAGGTAGGGATACCCTGGCGGCAGGGGCTCCACAGGAAACACATCCAAAGCGGCACCCATGATTTGCCTGCCTTTCAGGGCAGCATAGAGGGCGTCCATGTCCACCAAAGCCGCCCGCGCCGTATTGATCAGGAGCGCGGTGGCTTTCATCAGCGATAATTCCACACCCCCAATGAGTGGCGGTGCATCCTTGGGCAGCCGTCCGTGCAGACTGACGACATCGCAGTTCCGCAGCAGGGCTTCCTTGGTGGCCGGAATGCAACCATGAGCTTCGATAGTTTTCGCATCCACATACGGATCGCTCACCATTACCTTGGCCCCAAAAGGCAACAGGCGTTTTGCCACGAGTTTTCCGATGGTGCCGAAACCGATAAGCCCCACGGTGGAATCGCTCAGCTCGGGTATGGCTGCGGTATTGTCATAGTATTCCTGCCAGATGCCACCGCGAAGCGCATGGTAGGCACGGGCGATATTCCTCATCTCCCCTATGATCAGGCCAATCGTGTACTCGGCAACCGCCAGGGCGTTGTGCTCAGGGCAATTGATGATGGTAACGCCGGACTTTTTCGCTGCTTCGCTATCTATATTTTCCAGACCGCCCCGGGCGGTCATAATGTATTTGAGTTTTGACGCCCGCTTGATGAGTTCCGCTGGTACAGGGAACAGGTGGATGAACAGAACCTCGACTTCGCCGATGACATCCAGGATGTCACCCTGGATGTCGTAGGCTTTCGACCCATGGGTTTCTATCCGGCGCACCACATCCCGGAATTGCGCCCGTGTGCCGTCCAGACCCTGACGCCATTCGACGGATCGATATTTCGTGAACAAGGCAGCACCGCCGAGCGCGGCGTCGAAAGCCTTGGAGGGTAGCAGGAAATCGCCTATGGCCAAACAATTCAAAACAGGTTCCTCCATCTTCCCAGCCCTACCCCATCAACATCCCGCCATTCACGTTCAGGTTCGCACCGGTTATATAGCCCGCGCCTTCCGACGCGAGGTAGGAGACGGCGCTGGCAATCTCGCCGGTTGTCCCGAACCTGTTCAGCGGAGTCACCGCCAGCCATTCCTTCCTTTTTTCGGCCGAGCCGTAGGCCAGGATTTCTGTATCTACCCGTCCGGGTGAAACCGTGTTGACGGTGATGCCGAACGGTCCAAGTTCCTTGGCCAGCGAATAGGTCAAACCGAGCATCCCTGCCTTGGAGGCCGCGTAATGGGCGCGTTGGCTCGTCCCGGTGAAGGCTGCCTGGGAAGAAATGTTGATGATCCGTGGACTGGGGCTTTTCTTGAGATACGGAAGCGCCTCGCGGATGGCCAGGAAACAACTCGTCAGATTGGTGTCCATCACCCGATGCCACGCTTGGGCGGACATGGTCTCAATGGGATCCAGCGCCAGGACTCCGGCGCAATTGACCAGTATATCCAGGGAACCGAAGCGTTCGACGGTCTGTCTGATCAGATTCACAATGTCATTTTCATCGCAGACATCGGCCTTCAAGATGAGCGCCTGTCCTCCGGACCTTTCCATCTCGGCTTTCGCTTCCTCTGCGGATGCCAGGCTCGAATTGTAACTGAGCGCAACGGACATTCCCTCGTGGGCAAGGGCCAGGCAAATTTCCCGACCTATACCCCTGCTACCGCCGGTTACCAATGCTACGCGAGGTTTCGTCATTTCACTGTCCGCCTCTTGCTCATGCTATTTTCGCCAACGCCGCGAAGTCGCTTTTAAGATGGCTGTAGATGCTTTTGTACAGCCCGAAGATGTCGCCGTACTGTCCCACCCATTCCTTCACCGGTTCCACGCTCCGTTTGATGCGCAAGCAAGCAAGCGAAGCCTCTTCGATGGACATAAATTCGCCCGTATAAGCGCCCAACAGATATGCGAGGCCACCGGGCGCTCCCAGGGAAGCGTCCACGACGTCGATCTCCCGATCCAACACGGAAGCCTTTATCTTGAGCCAGACCTCGCTGTTCGCCTGGCCTCCCACGGTACGGATGCGGTCCAGTCGGTTGCCGGCCCGTGCAGCCTCTTCGACATTGTCCCGCAACGCGAAGGCGGAACCCTCCATGATCGATCTCATGACCTGTGAACGGTCGGTACTCAAAGTCAAACCTACGAAGGTGCCTCGCGCGTCGCTGTCCCATATAGGCGCCCGTTCACCCGCAAGGTAAGGCAGGAACACCATGTTTGTTGGATGATTGGCGTTCTTGGCTATTTCCGCATCCATGAGCGCATAGGCATCCGGACTTTTATCCGCGTACAGCGTATCCCGGAACCACTTGAGTGCGGCGCCCGTCGAACTCATCGCACCCAACAACAGATGGCGGCCGGGAGCGGCGCTGTACATGTACGTCAGGTTCATGGAAGTCATAGGGCTGGCTGAGCTCATCAGGAGAACCGAGGACGTTCCGGTCATTTCGACTGCGGTACCGCTACCGACTACACCGGCTTCGAGCGCGGCGGCGGCGCCGTCCACTGTGCCGGTGAGTACCGGGGTCCCTACTTTCAATCCCGTTGACGCGGCGGCCGAAGCGCTCACCGTGCCGATGGGAACATGCCCTTCCGTCACGGGGGGGAACAGGTTCCTGGAGATATCGGCGGCGGCAAGTATTTCATCGGACCAGCGATTGGAGCGAACATCGTAAGCCTGGGTCAAGGATGCGTGGACGGGATCCAAAGAATATTCACCGGTCAATTTCAGGTTGACGTAACTGTTCGGCGATAGCACCTTGAAGGTTTTTGCGTATAGTTCAGGCTTGTTTTCCTTGAACCACAGCAGCTTTCCCAATACATAGAAGGGATCCATTCGGTTGCCGCTTATATCGAAGATACGCCGCGCACCAAGTTTTTCCACCAGCCTTTCGCATTGGGCATCGCTTCTCCGGTCCATCCAGATCAACGCGTCGCCCAGGGGCCTACCCGTATTGTCGACGGGCAACATCGTCGGCGCCTGACAACTGATGGCGACGGCGGCGACTTCCGCGGAATCGATACCGCTTTCGGCCAGCACCTTCCGCACGGTCACAACCACCGCATCCCACCAATCATCCGCTTTTTGCTGAGCCCAGGAAGGGTGGGGAAATTCTGTTTTGTATTCACGGATCGCCTGCGCGGCAAGTATCGCACCAGGCTTGAAAAGGACGCTTTTAATATTTGTCGTACCTATATCTATCCCTAAGGTATACATGTACGCCGCTCCAAGTTTTTTGGGTTTCACCCCTCGTGTATTTGGCATTATCACACAGTTTACCAAATCTGGCAATCAAATAAACAAAAAATATCAAGCTATATTTGGTATATTCACATAAATACCAATAATTACCAAATATTCCTCGACACTGGAGGGAATGGCAACTATACTGGTTTTGTCAGACAAGCTGAAAACGGCGCTTTACCCCGGGGATTTTCGATGGTAGATTGGCCAAGGTCGTGCGTGATCGTGCGAAGGCGATGAAAACAGGAGCGGAATCTTGCAGGAAGAACGTTTATCCTTGATCGTCAATCATCTGAACCAGCACCATTCCGTCACCGTCAACGAACTGGTCGCCCTATGCAATGTAAGCAGCGAAACCATACGCAGCGATTTGAAGAAGCTGGAAAAAATGAACCTGCTATCGCGCAGGCACGGCGGAGCGATCAAATCGGCCCTGCATGACGAGACGCCGCACCTGCAACGGGAATTCACCAACACGGCGCTGAAAACCGCCATCGCGGGAACGATAATAGGAGAGATCGGGCTATACGATCAGATCATACTCGACTCGAGTTCCACGTCCTTGTACGTCGCCCAAGCCCTTCCGAACATGCCACTCACCATCATCACCAATTCCCTGCTCATTCAGAACGAGCTGGCCCGAAAGGATAAGATAGAGGTCATTTCCATCGGCGGCATGCTATTGCGGAGTTCCCTGTGTTTTGTGGGGTATACCTGCGCCCTGATGCTTGCCAATTATCATGTCAATAAAGCCTTCCTCTCCTGTAGGGGAATCCACCCCGTTTCCGGAGCGAGCGAGCCGAATGAACTGGCCGTCCTGGTCAAGCGGAAAATGCTGGAAATCGCGGATGTCACGTACCTGATGATGGATTCGACCAAATTCGGCGTTCAGGATTTCATCCAGGTGGCTGGCCTCGATGCGTTCACGCACATATTCACGGACTCCCTTATAACGGAGGAGCAGCTTGCACCCTTCGGGTCGCATGCCGAGAAGATACGGATATGTCCGGTTGCGGAAGAACTTTAAATATCGGAGATCAGAGACCAGGCCACGTCTCCGGCAGCCTGGCCTCCGCGCTTCCTAATAGAAAAGTGCGGCGACTTCCTTGGCGTAAATCTCCACGACCTTGTGGCGCATGATTTCCTGCTTGTGGGAAAGTTCCACGCCCAGCTCGAAGGGTTTGATGAGCAGTTTGAACTTGAAGACCCGTTCGAAGGGCTTGAAGTTGTTCTGGGGGCTCACCAGGTCGGTGATCTCGCTTGAAAGGAGTTCGTTTATTTCCGGTTGCTGCAGGAGCGATTCATAATCGGCGCCGGGGATGTTGTTCTCCTTGGCGAAGGCCATGATGGCGTCCTGTGTGGGAACAATGAGGGCCGCAAGGTACTTCTGGTCCTGGCCCACGACCATGCACTGGGAAATGTAATCGCTCTCGCGTATCTTTTCCTCGATGGGGGCGGGTTCCACATTCTCGCCGCCCCGCAGGACGATGGTGTCCTTGGCGCGTCCGGTGATCTTGATCTCATTGTCATGGGTGAGCATGCCCAGATCGCCGGTGGAGAGCCAGCCGTCCGCGGACAGGACCTTCGCGGTAAGATCGGGCTTCTTATAGTAGCCACTCATGACCTGGCCGCCCTTGACGAGGATGTTACCCTTTGATCCGATAGGCAGTTCCTTCCCCTCGTCGTCTACGATCCTGACGTAGGTATCCAGGACGATCTCGCCAACACAACCCGGCCGGGCCTTGCTCTGCTTGCGCACCGCGATGACCGGTGCCGTCTCGGTTAGACCGTAACCCTCAAGAAGGGATACACCAACCGCGCTGAAAAAGGCATCTACCTGGGCAGGGAGAGCACCGCCGCCTGAAATGCCCGCCTGGAAGCGGCCGCCCAGTTTGGCCTTGATCTTCTTGAACACCAGTAAGTTGCCCAGCGCCTTGAGCGGCAACAGCAAAATCCAGGGAATGAAACCGACGACTGCGTCCACAACCCTGTTGCGTCCGTGGAAATTGGGTACCAGGCCAAAAACCATGTTCCGCATCGCAGCATAGGCGGCACCGATCATGACGAAGAAATTGAACAGGACTTTCTTGACCCCGCCGGTCTGCTTGATGTTCCGGTAGATGCCGTCCCGCACCGATTCCCAGATGCGGGGAACGCTTGCCATCCATTGGGGGCGGACCACCGCCAGATCGGCCAGCATGATCGCGCCGATGGGCTTCGAATAGGCCATGCCGCTGCCGCGGTCGGGTGCGACATACTGCATGATGCGTTCGAAACTGTGCCATACAGGAAGCACCGAAAGCCACACGTCACCGGGTTTGATGTCGACGATGCCTGGCAAGCTGGGCAATTGGTGCAGGAAATTGCCGTGGGACAGCATGACACCCTTTGGCTCCCCGGTGGTTCCGGAGGTGAAGATGATGGTAGCCAGATCATCGCGCTTGCCCTGATCTATCTCGGCATCGATTTCCGAAGGTTTCGAAGCCCGGCGGGGAGTGCCAAGGGCGAGCACCTCGGCAAAATCCAGCACCCGTACCCCAGCAGCCTTTCCCGCAGAGCGTTGTGCGTCATCTGCCGCGTCGTAGGTGATTATCGTTTCCAGCAGGGACATTTCGCCTTTACGACCCAGTATCTTTTCAAGCTGCTTCCTGTTTTCCGCGATGGTCACCCGGCAATCCGAAAAGCCCAGGATATAGGCGATCTCCCGCTCGTTGGAATCGCAGCCACGGGGAACATCCGCCGCGCCCAGTGAAAGGACCGCGATATCGGTAAGCAGCCATTCACGGCGGTTGTCTGAAATGATGCCCACATGGTCACCGCGCTTTACACCCAATTCCAACAAGCCCGCGGCGAAAGTGCGCACCTCGTCATAGAATTGTTTGAAGGTGGTGGGCTGGAATGCACCGCTGCCGTCCTTGGAATACTGGAGGACGATCTCCGGAAAAGAAGCCGCACGGGCGCGGATCATCAGGGGTAAGGTTTGTTCCATGGCAAAAAACTCCTTGCCGAATAAGATGGACGACTCACTCTGGTGGGAGGCGAGACCGACTGGGGTCAGTATAACAGAATTCCAGAATATGTCAAAATTGAATGTGGTTGGGGTAAAAAAATGCCCCTCGGGAAAAGGAGGTAGAAAAACCCGAGGGGCGGCCTGAACAAGCGGCGGATGTATAGGCTGTGGGTGTTGAACAGGTCAAGATTGCCAGGAGGCAACACTGATGAAAAACAAGATTGGAGCGCCGCTAGCCCAGGAACAATATTAATTATAGCCAATATTTTCAAAATGTCAAGTATCTTCAAATAAGTCACCCGAACGTCAGCCCAAAAGTACGGACTAATCTGGCACCCTTGCGGCGTTGCGCGGCGAACGCTATCGTTGGGGATATGAAGAAGCATCATCACAGACCGGTCCAGACAAAGCGGCGGGATAACACCAAGCGGGTAGACCGCCCCGATCTGGGCTTGCCGCCGGGAAGTCCGGTATACGTGGGCGACCGCAGTCCCACGGAAATGCGCTTGTCGGTAATCGGCTACGATCCCATCGGTACCTGGACGAAAGCGGCCGCGGATGTCGGCGAGCTTCTGGGTTACCGCAATCCGGGGGGCGTGAACTGGATCAACGTCAACGGTCTCAAGGATGCGGACTCCATCTCGCGTCTGGCAGAGGCATACGGCATCCATCCGCTCACCGTGGAAGACATCCTGAATACCGAACACCGCCCCAAAGTGGAAGAATTTGACGAATACCTGTACATCACCCTGAAAGCCATCAGCTGGCGCGAGGCGATTGACCCGTATGCAGGTGAGACGAGCGGTTTCGACTACGAACAGATTAGCATAATCCTAACCCGCGACACCGTAATCACCTTCCAGGAAGCCGCTGGTGACAGTTTCGATCCCATCCGAAGGCGCATTGCCTACAATATGGGCAGGATTCGCAAGATGGGCCCCGATTACCTGGCCTACGGTGTGATGGATTCCATAATAGATGCGTATTTCGTGGTTTTGGAGCGGCTGGGGACGGAATTGGAGGTTTTCGAAAACAGGGCGACAGAGGAAACCGGACGGGACTTCATGAAAGGCCTGCAGGCGATAAAGCAGGAAGGATTGCACATGCGGAAGGCGATCTGGCCACTCAGGGAGAGTATCGCGTCCCTGCTCCGCCTTGACTCGGACCTCATGTCCGAAGATATGGCGCCCTTCCTGAAGGACCTGCACGACAACGTGATCCAAGCGGCGGAAACGGTAGAGAGTTACCGGGAAATCATCGCCGGTGTGCTGGAGGTGAACCTGTCCTTCATCTCATACCGCATGAATGAGATCATGAAAGTGCTCACCATCATTTCCACGATTTTCATACCCCTCACCTTTATCGTAGGCGTATACGGCATGAATTTCCGGTTCATGCCCGAATTGGAATCGCGCCTGGGGTATCCCATAGCCTGGGGTGTCATGATTGCCATTGGTGGCGGAATGCTCGCGTTCTTCAAAAAAAGGAAATGGCTCTGATCCCGACTTGAACGGGTATCCCCGCACCGGTCCATATCCGGTGTGGCCTTGGCGATTGGAGAAAGCTGGTCTATAATCGCGGGCTATGGCTACCATCAAAGCATCCCGCACCATCCGCTTCAAACTTACCCTGCCCGTCGCCCTTTCCATACTGATCGGACTCGGGTTCGCCTTGGTATTCACTTTGGGCCTCCTTTCCAGAATGCGGGCGCTTTCGGATAGCGTGCGTGATATTGAGCTGATCCGTTCGGCATCGGTACTGGTCAACGAGTTGCAGAAAGAGCGCGGCCTGAGTTCCCTGTACATGACCGGTGGCGCGTCGCTGGCGGAACTGCAGACAAAACGGAAAAAGACCGATGAAGAGGCTTTTCCCTTCCAGGATAATCTGATCCGTACAAAACTGGCCAAGGACGTCCTCCTGGGACCCACCCTCACCCTGGAATCCTACCCCCGCATCCGCGAACGCATCGGTACGGAAGGGGTCACACCGGCCAATATCCGGGAATGGTATACTACCGAAATTGGTACCCTGCTTACCTTGGGCAGGGCCTTGGCCGTAGCCGAGAGGGACAGCGAATTCGGGTCGCCCATTGCCTCCATCGTTATCCTGGAACAGGCAAAGGAGGCCGCAGGGCAACTCAGGGCCAAGGTTTCCTCCATGCTCACCGCCAATAAACCCATATCCAAGGAAGAATTGATCGCCCTCAAGGATCTCCGGATGCGGATGCTGGCCAACCTCGATTCACCAGCCCTGATAATGGCGGGAAAAGAAAGCGAACTGGACTTGGTCCGCAACCATCCGGGAAACGACATGACAGAAAAGGCAATGGCCAGCTTCGATGAAAAATATTGGATCGGCGGCTATGGCATGGACGGCACGGTGTTCTTCAATACCATGTCGGAATTGATCGAGGCGGCATCTACAGTGATCCTCCATGAGGCCGATGCGCTGGTGAGGGATGCGAAAAAACATGAAACCGGCGCCGCCATTTCGTTCTGGCTGACCCTGGTCATCGCCATGGTCGGCTACTCCGGCATCGCAATCTATTCCTTCGCCACTGTACTGGGCGTCTCCAGGTCGGCAAGATCCGTCACCCTTTCCTTGGCCGAGATCGCCAAGGGCGGTGGAGATCTTACCAAACGTATCGAGGTCAAGTCCGATGACGAACTGGGGCAACTGGCCGTTCATTTCAACGGCTTCCAGGGTACCCTTGCAGATCTTGTGCAGGAAGTGCAGCATACCACCCAGACCCTGGGCGAGATAGGCACGGACCTTTCCGCCACCATGGAGCAGACCGCCTCGGCGGCGGTGGAAATCAGCGCCAACGTGGACAGCGTCAAGCGAAGGACCGTCGACCAGAGCGCCGGCGCCACGGAATCATCCGCCACGCTGGAGCGCATCTCGGAAAACGTCAGGAACCTGACCGCGGTAATCGAGCGCCAGGCCGAAAGTGTGGCCAACTCATCGGCGTCCATCGAGCAGATGGTGGCCAACGTCATCTCCGTCACCAGAAACGTGGAGCGGATGGGTACCGAATACCTCAAACTGATAGATTCCGCAGGCACCGGCCGCACGATGCTGGACAAGACCATGGGCGATGTCAAGCGCATAGCCGAACGATCCGAACGCCTGCGCGATGCCAATGCCTTAATCGCTTCGATAGCCGCACAGACCAACCTGCTCGCCATGAACGCAGCCATAGAGGCAGCCCACGCGGGTAGCGCGGGCCTGGGCTTCGCCGTCGTGGCAGACGAAATCCGCAAACTGGCGGAAAACGCTGCCCGCCAATCCAAGGCCATCGCCATAGACGTGCGCGAGATATCGGGAGCCATCACAGACGTGGTGGGTTCATCGGACGCCACCGCCTCCAGCTTCACCACGGTGGTGGGCCAGATCGAGCAGCTGCACGCGCTGGAAGAGGAAATCAAGCTGGCCATGACCGAGCAGTCCGCCGGCTCGTCCCAGGTACTCGACTCGCTCAATCTGATCAATGAGATTACCGCCGAGGTGCGCCGGGGTGCCGAGGAGATGCGGGAAGGCACCGATGCCGTGCTGGGCGAGATGAGCCGGCTCCTGAACGCCAGCGTGGAAATCGAGTCCAGCATGACCGAGATAGCCCAGGGCGCCAACGAAGTGTCCAAGGCCTCCAACGCCGTAGCAGACCTGGCGGTAAAGAACCGGGACGGCATTTCTGCAGTCGCCGAACGCATGGGACGTTTCAAGGTCTGAACCAGTATCCACGCCTGGGATCAGCCCCAGGTTTCAACTTCAAACGATGAGAGGTGATCCATGTCCATGCATATCGCGGCCAAACCGGGAGAAATTGCCGACGCCATCCTGTTGCCCGGAGACCCTTTGCGGGCCCAATTCATAGCAGAAACCTTTTTCAAGGATCCCGTCCGCTACACCGCCGTCCGCAACATGTTCGGCTACACCGGCACCTACAAGGGGAAACGCGTTTCCGTCCAGGGCACAGGCATGGGAATACCTTCCATCTCCATCTATGCGAACGAATTGTTTCGGGACTACGGAGTCAAAAAAGCCATCCGGGTGGGTACCGCCGGCAGCCTGCAGGAACACGTAAAGATCCGCGACCTGGTCATCGCCATGAGCGCCTCCACCGACTCCTCCGTCAATAAGGTCCGTTTCAGCGGCATGGACTACGCCCCCACCTCCAGCTTCCCGTTGTTGAAAAAAGCCTACGACGCCGCCGTCGCCCGCTCCTGGACACCCCACGTCGGCCCGGTAATCTCCTCCGACTCCTTCTACACCGAAGACCCCGACCAATGGCGCCTCTGGGCCAAATTCGGCGTCCTTGCCGTCGAAATGGAAGCCGCCGAACTCCTCACCCTTGCCGCCAAGTACGGCCGCGAAGCCCTCGCCATCCTCACCATCTCCGACAGCCTCGTCACCCACGAAGCCACCACCGCCGAAGAACGCCAAACCACCTTCACCAAGATGATGGAAATCGCGTTGGAGGCAGTAATAGGCTAAATTATTAGCATTTTAATATTAGATAAAGACTCGGGGGTCCTGTCTGATAAAAACCGGACTTCAAAGGAGTCTGTCGGACTTAGGATTTTTGTTGGGCGAAGGTGGGCCGCGAGTGGAAAAAGGGTGAGGATTGAGGGGGCATACTTCCTGTATGACCCGATTGACGAGCCTTTTTTACGCCGCGGAACGCCAAGTCCGGCAAAAAAGCGTGAGAAAATCCGGCACTTCACCCTACCGTCATCAACGCGTTCATAAGTCCGATAGACTCCACGTACTCGACCAGTAGGTCTGCGTGTTCGTTCCGTCCAGTTTTTATCAGACACCCCCCAGGAGCCTTTTCAAAGATAAATGCTATTACTTTTACGCTCGGGTGGTTGAGCCAAAATACCTAAATGGGGGGCGGTTGACATGGGGCGGCTGGGCGTTCTATAGTGCTTTTCACCCGCCCGGGTGGTGAAATGGCAGACACGCTAGTTTCAGGTACTAGTGCTCGTAAGGGCATGGGGGTTCAAGTCCCCCCCCGGGCATAGAAATCAAACCTCGCCGCAAGGCGAGGTTTTTTAGTTTACAGGGGGGACTTGAAACGAAGCCCCGGCGCGACCGGAGGGGAGCGCGAACCGG
>Ga0172379_10002026_pt1 | contig 37571 bp, 38 predicted proteins | sample GrowelOW334metaG_FD_119756 | JGI IMG/M metagenome (GOLD analysis project Ga0172379, IMG submission 119756) | Groundwater microbial communities from an aquifer near a municipal landfill in Southern Ontario, Canada - Groundwater well OW334 metaG | ecosystem: Environmental > Aquatic > Deep... | reverse complement strand
TCCGGACCGCCGAAGCGCATATCTAGTGGCCCATTAATTTGAAAAGAAAATCCTCCGCTTTGAGATTCGAGTTGAAATGAAGAGATCCCAAGATCAAGTAATATGCCGCTAATTTTATGTAAACCTGACTGTTGATCATATATAATGCTTTCTATTTGTGAATAATTCGCGTGATATAGTGATACTCTGTTTTTATATTTTTTCAGACGTTTGCCCGCCTGCTTGATTGCCTCCGCATTCAGATCAAACCCGATCAGTTTTCCGTGCGGACCGGTTTTTTCTAAAATACGTTCCGCGTGTCCGCCGGCACCGACGGTGCCGTCTATATAGTTCTGGTTCGGTTTCGGGTCAAGGTACTCTATTACTTCCTGAAGCAGTACTGATTTGTGAAGAGGATTATTGTTTGCCTTCCTCACCTGCAGTAAATTCATAAATTAAACATCCAATTCCTCTAATTTTTCCGCGATATCCACTGCGCTCTTTTCCGTTCCCTGTTTGTATTTCTCCCAGCCTTCTTCATTCCAGATTTCAATACGATTATACAAGCCGGCGACCACTACTTTCTTGCTGATTGAGGAGAACTTGCGCAGATAGTCCGGAATTACGATTCTCCCCTGCTTATCAATCTCCACTTCCATCGCGCCCGCGAACATTAAGCGGGAATAGGCACGGGAATTGGACTTACTGACGGGCAGTTTGGCCAGTTTTACCGCCATGGTTTCCCACTCGTCTTTGGAATATAAAAACAAGCAGTTATCCAGACCTCTGGTCACGACAGCCCCCTTGGCAAGATCATTGCGAAACTTGATCGGAATCGCCAATCTCCCTTTGTCATCTACTGCATGTTGATATTCGCCGATAAACATATAATTGTAGAAGTATATTACACTTCTTATTACTTATTTTGTTTGTTCACAAAAGCCAATTTTCTTTTTGTTTAAGCAGATTCTAGGTGGTTTAAGTTAAGTTATCCACAGATTTCTTTACTTATCCCCACTTTCATCCACTTTTCACCATATGTTTCCATTCTACACCACATTTTGCCTCAGGTCAACAAGTGGATAACTTTTAAAACATAAAGCGGTCCCCTTTTCAAGGCGGATTGAACCTGGTTTTTATAAGCTCTTTGGTATTTTTTTAGGTTGGGGTTCAGTTCTCCAGAAAACCAGCTGAGTATAAACATCGCACTTGCATATCTCACACGATTCTTAAAGAACTAAAAAATTACCCTATACCCTAACCCCTTCTCCCTAATCCCTAAATCCTATCCCTTCAGCCCAAGGCTGATCCGCCTCGGGCGGAAATCCCTAACCAATAAAAAAGGACCTTGCTCACAGAATCAGCTTGGTCCTAGGTCTCGGAAAGATCAGGAAGAGATCGACGTGCCACTTGGTCATAAGTGCCAGGAATTCGGCGGCATACCCGCCAGGTCTTTGTGGAAGACCGGCAAATGCTCGATGCACGAACAGGTGAAACCCGTCAGGTCCTGCGCTGCCAGCATGGCGGCGACGAACACTTCAGCGAGCAGAGGCTTCCGCTCATTCATGACCCGGACGACTTCCGCGCCGTCCACGTCGTGTTCCACGTCCGGCGTGTCCGTAACCACGCAGGCAACGGACAGATGCATGCTCATCTGCCGGGCGTAGTACGCTTCCGGCGTTACGGTCTGCATGCCGAACAGATCACAGATGCCCTGACGCGCGTGCATCACGATCTCCGCGGGAGTCTCGAACAACGGTCCGGTGACCGCACAAGCCAGCACGCCGCCGGATTTCACCTGCTTGTTCTGCCGAAGCAGAGTTTGCAGGACGGGACAGAAGAGACCTTTCGCCGAACGGTGGAATGCCCACGGGTGGACGAACTTGTCACGGATCGAGAACGACCAAGTTCCCCTGGTGAAATCGATCAGGTCGTGCGGGATCACAATGTCCCCCACTTCCAGTCCGCCGGGAATGTTCCTGGCGTTGTGCAGACCGCCGACCGCGGAGGTGGTGAAGATGAACTGGATGTTGAACAGTTCGGGTTCATTCTGGTTCAGCATCCAGAGCGCGTACATGTACGCCCGATGGTCAAGCTGGTCGGCGAGTCGCAGACCGCCGGTTGCGTGATGACGGTCAATCGCCACGAACGCGAGATCGTCGCGCCGCACGATCGTGTACCATGCTTCACCGTAAATGGTCTGCATGAGACAGGGACCGACACAAGTGAAACCCTGCTCCGCGAACAGCGTGCCCATACCGGTTCCACCGATAAAGGCACACGTGATTCGTTCCGACATGACTCGGATCCCTTCGTTTGTACGGACGATCCGTACGACACTAGCGTCCTACTGCCGCTTCAACCGTTGCTTGACTGGTCTTCTGCTCACCCGTCTTGTTACTGCAACTGTGAATCGCGATAAGAGCTATCGCAACCCATACAAGACAAGCGAGCGCGGTACTGCCACTAAACGGGCTGTCACCTTCTTTCTCTTTTGCCAGCATCCTTCTTCTGGCCTTGCTCATACGACACCGGTGCGGCACGGTATTACTCCTTTGTTGGAGTGAACTGCGTAACTCCTATCGTGCTCATGGTGACTATTGTCACAATCAACCATTAGATACAAATATAAAAAGAGCTAGCGAATGAATTTACATCATTATTCGCCAGATGTCAAGCGGTAAAATGCGTTTTTTCCTGCTCTATTGTTGTTTTTTCCCCGTGCCCCGGGTAAACAATTACTGCTTCCGGTAAAGTAAATAGCTTATTAATAATACTGGCCATGATTTGATCTTCACTACCAAGCGGAAAATCCGTCCGGCCAATTGCGGATTGGAACAAAGTATCGCCGGAAAACAAAACTTTTTCATTTGCTAAATAAAAACAGACGCAACCCGGCGTGTGACCCGGAGTATGGATTACAGAAAATTTCAAATCACCAACATCAATCTTTTGATTATCACGTAATTCAATATCCGGTTGAAAAGCTTCAAAAGAAAATCCAATTTGATTCACTATCCCCTTTTCATCTTTCGGCATGATCGCCAAATCGGCAGGATGTATACAAATTGACACAGGTATCTGCTCTTTCAATTTTGATAAACCGGTCACATGATCAAAATGTCCGTGCGTAATTAATATGTATTTTATCTGTAACCCCCTATCGTTAATTGCCTTGATCATTCCCGAATCATAAACAGCCGGGTCAATAACAACCCCGGTATTACTATTTTCGTCATAAACCAAGTATGTGTTTGTTTGCACCGGCCCTAAAACAAACCGTTCAATTTTCATAGCATTATTTTTTGGGCTTGGTAATATTCGGCGCCTTGCCGTAAAACGGTTCCACAATCTGAAAATCCTTTATTTTTTTCAATTTCGCTTTTCCTTTTTTCACCAACACGTCATTGGATTCAAAAGCAGTCGCCTTGATGCCCGCCACCCGGATATTCAGGGCATAACCCAGCGTATTGGCCACCACCACACCGATCCGCAGTGAAGTAAACGGCCCGGGTCCGGTAACCACAACCACCCCTTCCAGATCCTTGGTCTTAATCTTATGTTTTAACAAAAAAATACTGATATGTTTCAGCAAAGTATCGGTCCGGTTGAACCCGGTTGCAAAAAAATGCTCAAAAACTCTTTTGCCGTCATCTAATAATAGAGTTGCTTCCTCCACTTGAGATGTATTGATATATAAAATCATTTATTTAATTTAATTGTTCTTTTGCGTTCCCAGTTGCGTACTGTTTTTTCATCCATACCGAAATAATGCCCGATCTCATGATGCACTACTTCCCGTACTTTTTTTCTGACACTATCTAGGTCTTTACCTGCTATTTGTTCAATCGGTTTTTGAAAAATCGTTATCTTATCCGGTAGCACAGAACCATAATTAACTCCCCTTTTGGTCAGCGGTACACCCTGATACAAACCCAGCAATAAGCCGTGGTAATTGATACCGTGCTCTTTTGTTCTGGCTGTCCGGGAATCCTCCTCCACCACAAACGCAACATTTTCAATTCTCTTTCTTAAACGTTCCGGTACTTCGGCTATTGCGTCAGCCACAAATTTTTCAAACATTTCTTTGTTCATAATTGTACTCACTATTTTACCTTTCCGGCTGTTTTCAGGCAAATATCTCCCCCACACTTATTCATAAGTGCGGGGGGTCTTGACAAATTTAAAAAAGTAGTATAAGTTATCCGGCCTGATGCAAACGCGTCAGGATGCCCAACAACGGGCAAGGCTCCCAATCGCAGGAGGTTGTCGATGAGACGACTGTTGCCCTTCGTGGCGCTGATGATGGGGATCATGCTGATCCCCCCGCTCGCGAGCGCCAACGACATGTTTTACGTGAATTCGGCGACGATCATCACCACCGCGACGATCCCGGCGACGACGGCCGTACCCGACGCCAACTTCGGCGCCATGGGCACCGGCTTCGGCCAGACCATGCTGACCGCCAACAACGACATCGGCGTCAACATGCCGGCCGGCACCACCTACGACGTCCCCACCCATTTCTGCCTGCGGGCGAAGGGCTCCGGTCACAGCGCCGGGGTTTTACTCGACAGCGCTTCGGCGCTGACGAGCGAAAGCATCTACAGCTTGATCGTGATGACCGGCACCTACTACGACGTGGCCACGACGACGGCCACCCCCGCCGGCGCCACCGGCACCTGCACCTGGCACCCCCTGCGGTGCTAATGCGCTAACGGCTCGCTAACCGGCGAGTCAAAGAGCGCGCCCCCACTTGCTTATGGAGTGGGGGTGTTTTTTTATTAATTAGGGATGAGGATATAGGGTTTAGGGAGAAGGGATTAGGGTTTAGGGTATAGGTATTAGAATCGTGCAAGATACGCAAGTACAATATTTATACTCAGCTGGTTTTCTGCAGACCATGACCCCTAACCTAAATAATAACAAAAAACCTGCCGGACTAATTACGACAGGTTAGTTTGTATATCTAGACTGTTTTGATTTCTAATATCTGATTATTTCTTCAGAAACTTTTTTATCTTTTCCACCACCTGGGTCGGCGTATTGTCCGCTTTGGCAATGAAATCCGCCGCTCCCATTTTTTCACTCAACATTGTGTGTCCGCCTTCATTCAGATTGGTCAACACCACAATTGGAATATCTTTAGTTTTCGCATCCGCTTTGAGGTACCGGATCGCGTCATATCCGCTCATCTGAGGCATAACAATATCCATGGCAATCAAGTCCGGTTTTTCCTTAGCCACTACCTCCACCACATCCTTCGGTGGATGGTCAAAAAGCACAATGTCAAAACCCTCCTTCTCAAATTTTCTTTTATACATTTCCGAAATTAATTTGTCGTCTTCAAATATTACAATTTTTGCCATTGTTTTTTTGTTAATTATTGTTGTGTGCTTGCCTGGGTTGAATCCACAAATACTCTTTGCTTCAATTCCTGGTCAATGAAGAATATCGCACCCTTATCCTCGCCGATCATTTTCAATTTTTGTACCAGCTCATCTGCGTTTGATTCTTCCTCCACCTGCTCATCTACAAACCAATTCAGCATACTTTCTGTTGCCGGGTCCTTTTCCGACCTGGCAAGTTCCACCAGGCTGTTGATCCGGCCGGTAATCATCTGTTCATGTTCATACGCCGCTTTGAACGCTTCCAGCGGAGTTTTCCATTCGGCCTGCGGGTTTTCTACGGCCATCAGATTCGCCCTGCCTCCCCTTTCCAGGACAAAGTTATAAAACTTCATCGCGTGCGTCATTTCCTCCTGCGCCTGTACTTTCATCCAGTTTGCAAAACCCATCAGGTTTTTATCGGTAAAATCAGCGGACATCGCCATATACAGGTATGCAGAAAAAAGTTCGGCATTTACTTGATCGTTTAAAGCACTTAGCATTTTTTCGGTAATCATATATTTTCCTTTATTATTTAATAATTATGCTCCGTTGTTTATTTCTTCACCGTCATACAGTTCTTCTATTTTGTTTTTAACTATATTGAATGCTTCCGGACAAGCTGCTGAACACGCGACAATTTCTATATTATCTTTGGTCGTTACTGTAATTGTATACGCATTTGCATTCAATATACTTGCATCAGTATATTCATTCTCTAAATCATAAAAACCCGAATCATTAATCAGACTGACCAGCGCGGAATAATCATCCTGCGTCATTATGGCTGAATTTATGACTCTTTCCTTACTATTCAGATCCACCCCCTCATAATCAACCGTGCCGTCTTCCTTGATAATAATAGTGGCACGCAATGCCGGCGTAGTGGTTTCTAACTTTATGCTGGGATTGTATGAAATATCCGCTCCCGGACATAATTCTGTCGGTTTTGCAGCGTCCGGATGACCGTGCGCAACCCATTCCCCATTTTCACACAACCAAGTGTCTTCATCGCCACCGACCATAAACCGCAAAAAAAGCCACGCAAAGGCGGCTGTAATTATCACTATAGCAATAATGGCATATTTTTTATTCATCACTATTGTCTAATCTCCAATATTATTTTTCTTCCTTAATCTCTTTTTCCTCAATATCCTTTTTTGTTACCTTACTGAACTTGTCAATCATTACAATATTTTTGTTTTCAAGTATATCATATAAAAAGCGGTCCGTAAGATCACGGCGGTATTTGTATTCTTTGGTAGTCATCACAGTATAGTTAATGCCGCGGTTAAAGAATTTCTCAAACTTGTCCATAAGGCGAGTTAGTTTGTCCCGGTTAATTTTTCCTACCAAAAGTATGTCAGTGGAATTATCCTGAATACCCACAAAAAATCCGGTGAGCACCATATACTGTATGTTGCCGAGCGCTTTAATATCCGAAACCAGCTTGTCTTCCAAAATTACCTGGGCTTTCAGGATTAAGCCTCTTAATTCCGGGAAAAGAATAAAACTGGAATTAGCCTGATAATATCGCTTTTGATCCTTGTCATGCGATAAAACCAGACCCATATCCTCCAGATTCTTCAGTTCCCTCCTTACGGAGTTGATCCTTTCGTCAATCATCCGGGTTATTTCCCGGACAAAATAAAGCTTTTCCGGCTCTGAAAGGAAGAGTCTTAACAGTTTTACACGGGTTCGTGAACCAAATAGTTGTTCAAGCATATATTCCTGATTTACTGTGTTTTATGTATCTAAATCCGACTTTATTATACGATTTCCAATGGCGACTGTAAAGCCTGGACAAAAAACTAATCAAAAATCGGCCTAGACTTGCGGAAAATATGGAAATGTTTAATAATAATAGGGTAATTATTGGCAACATGTCCCCCGTTTTTGGATGACGGGTTAAGCAAAATTAAATTGAACGAAATAGAAGCAAAAATTTCCAGACTACTGGCTTACAGCCCTGAACAAAGCCGATCAATCGTAAACGTATTTGTTCCGGATGTTACGCACTTAGAACTTCAAAACTTTGGGCGTCTTTTCGTGCTCACGGAAATTGAATCTATGAGTCCGGTTAATGAGAAGGTAATGCAGCTGGTGGAAACTGAACTGAAGAATAATTATTACGGATCAGAAAAACTGAACGTTGAACTGGCTTTTGAAGACGCGCTGCAAAAAACTAACAACAAACTCCATGAGCTGATTGCCTCCGGTGAAAAAGACTGGGTGGAAATTTTTAACTGCATTGTCGGTGTTCATCGTGGCAGTGAACTGCACATTGCCCAGCTCGGCGGAATGCATGCTTTTTTCATCCAGAAAACAAAGATTGTTGACATAATTGATCAGGCCGGTGACAGCTCAGGAAAAATAAACCCGCTGAAAATTTTCTCCAATGTAATTTCCGGAAATGTTAAAGAAGATGATTCATTACTGTTCTGCAACAACAGCTTACTGGACTATATTTCCCAGGAGAAAATCCGGAGGATTATTACGGAAAACAGCCCTGAAAACGCCGTAGCAACTATTCAGAACCTTTTAACTGACAGTATGAACGGGGTTGCATTTATCGGCCTAATTTTAGGCATAAAATCTCCCGAAATAGTGGTAAATGACGAAATAAAGGCGGTACCGCTGGCACAGGGTAATTCCCCGATCACCACACCGGAAACCTCCATGCATGGACTGGTTAACCAGGAACGCAGCACATCTGAGCTGCTTACACCGTCAATCTGGCCGAATATTTCCAAAGGGATTAAGTCATTGTCCGGAAAAATTAAAAACCGCGTTGCTAAAGGAGAGTCAGATGAGAGCCAAGCGGAAGTATCAGATGTGATGAGAGAAATAAAAAACAGAAAAAGCGAAAGAAACGGATTTTTATCCGCTGTTATTAAAGGAGCTTCTTATAGCGGGAAAAAGATTTTAGAATTTTCCATACTGGGCATTAAAGGGGTGCGCCGTATCTTTAAGAGAAAAGAAACAATCCGCGGGCACATTCGGACACTGCCGCACAAAACCAGTAAAGAAACTGCCCGATTTCTGGTCCGGGTTAAACGAATGTCCAATCCCCGCAAAGCCGTTCTCGGCATTGCAATACTTTTGATTGTGATTTTTGCTTTCAATATCGTAAACATGGGCAAACGAGAAGACCAGAAATTAATGCGGGAAAATTACGAGAAAGCCCTGACGCAAGCCGACGAAAAAACATCCGAAGCGGAAGCGGCGTTAATTTATGAAAATGAGGAAGATTCCAGAGTACTTTTGGTTGACGCGAAGAATCTAGTGCAAGGCGTCCCTGATACAGAAAAAGATTTGCAAGCCAGAAAAACCGACTTATTGAAGAAGATCCAGGAACAGCTGGACAAAGTCAACCACATCGTAAAGATTACCAGCCCAAACGCGTTTGTTGATTTGGCTACTGCCGGCGAAGGGTTCTCCCCTGCCGGGATCATCCTGCTGGGCGATACTCTTTACTCTTTTGAATCAGCAGAAAATTCCATATTAAGCGCCAATCTGGAAGATCAATCCGTATCAGTTGAATCCACCGGAACACTGGAAGGAAATTTAACCCAAGGAATCCCGCTGACAACCAACCTGTTACTGCTCGCAACTTCCGCAGGTAAATACTATGAATACAATATAACTGATGCTTCATTTACCGAACGCAAGATTGAATCAGCCAACGTTGATTACGCAATCAACAGTTTTAGTACTTATCTTGGCAGAATCTATACGCTTGATACAAAGAATAACCAGATTTTCCGCCACGAACGTGCTGGTAATGACTGGGGGGTAGGCACCGCATGGATTACTGAGACCAATTTAGATGTGTCCAACGCCAATTCAATCGCAGTGGATGGCTCCGTATATGTGGCAAAAAATAACGGTGAAATCTGGAAATTATTTAGCGGTGGAAAAGACGCGGACTTTAAGACCAGTGCAATTGATCCCGCCTTCGCCAACCCGACCAAGATTTATACCACTGCCGATCTGGAAAATGTCTATATTATTGATCCGAACAACAAACGGATCGTGATACTGGATAAGAACGGCGGATTAGTTAACCAATACTTCTCAGATTCATTTGATAACCTGAAAGATTTCGCGGTATCTGAGGCCAATAATGTGATTTACCTGTTAAACGGTAATAATGTATTTAAAATTGATATTTAGCTAGGGTTTTATTAATATATAAAAACAATCTTCCCGAAGGGGAATTTTTTTGTTTAATCAAATGATTAGCTACAGTGGATTAGTTCTATATACAAATGGTAAAACAAAAAATCCTCCCCGTCCGCCAACCGGCGGAATGAAGAGGACTTTTTATAATTCAGTATTAAGTGGTTGTGTTTGTCAGTACGTTTAAGGCAAACAGAATGATTGCCCAGGCTAGTAAGACGATTACCAAGCCGATAACGGCTGCGGTAATAATCTTCTTCGCTTTTTCAACCTTTTCTTCGTTACCACCAGCTGTCATCCAGGTGAACCCACCATAAAGGATGAGAACTACTGCAATTAACCCTAGAAATCCTAGTATCCATTGAATAACGGACACTATGGTTGCCTGCAGATCAGCGCTTCCCAGTCCTAATGTTGAAGAAGGATCATAGAAAGACACCGCGTTTGTTACCTGTGGTAACAGGAACAAAGAGAGGATGAAAAGCAATAAGAATTGTTTCTTCATGCGTTTCATTTAATAATTAAACCCACACTGACAGAATAACAAGTATTTGAAAAAAAGACAAGTACAATACCTCCAAAGTATGTGTATTAAATTGACAAAGCACCACAGAATTGCTACTTTGAATGACCCCGGCATGCTCTCCCACGAAAGGAGCACGCCTTGAGTCAGATCATCGGCTACCTAATCATCCTGACCGTGGCCTGGTTCTTCTACTACTTCTGGGACAGGAAGTTCCTGTTCTACAACCCGAACCGGAACGGAGGATATTTTTTCCTCACAGCCAACTGGCCGCAACCGTACCACGGGCCGAAGAAATGCTCACATTGCAAGAGCAGGGAGGGGTTTGAATACGGCCATATCTGTTCTCCTGGCGTGGGCTACCACAGACTTCCCCTGCACACCCAGTCCGGCGAGCAGATTCAAGTTCCTTACGAGAAACCGCACCGGCGCTTCCGCGCTTTCCGTTGCAGGTCCTGCCAGCATTGGTCAGTTAACGAGCATACGCTCGGTGCGGACGTACTGTTGAAGCGGTAACTCCTCCCCCACTCAGTCTGTTTTGAGTGGATTTTTTTATCCCCACACCAATTTGCTAAATTAAAATATATTATTTACATTAGAATATTTCGATGTTGCGCGTTGTTTGATTTCTGAAAAAATATTGGTGTGGAAATAAAAAAAGGCAAGGGGTTTAGGCTTGCCTGGTATGCAACACGCACCCCGAAGGTGCATTGTAATGCTGGAGCAGCTCCTCGATCGTCCCGAGGACGGGCTTCACGCAGACGGACGTCCCGTTATTGTTGATCCGCTTCACCTGGAAGCCGATCACATTGGAGGTATCCGCCGGTAGCGCGAAGTAGCAGAAGCAGATCAGGCCGGTGTTCCGCCGCGTCATCGCAGTTACGACCCACGAGCGTTCGTCTGCGGCGTAGTGGAGTACACCCGGATCGGCACGGAAGATGACACCGCCGTAATTCGATGGCATCGGATCAAGATCCGCCATACGCGGCGGTTCCAGACCTGAAAAGAACACCTTGCGTAAGATCAGGTCACCCATGTCGATATTTAACATGTGGTTTCCTCCTTGTTTCTACCATCCATTCCACTGCTTAGTAATCGTAGTGCCTAAGCAGCATCTCGCGTGTCCCGGTGACGGGCATCACACAGACCGAACTTCCTCCCTTGTTTACGCGGGTGACCACGAAGCCGATGATTTCAAGAAAGTAATCCAGGGGATTCAGACTTGAATAGCAGAAACAGACGAGCCCCCGCTGCTTGCTATCCGCAACGGCAACCCACTGTTCCTTGCAGTCAAACCTTTCGCCCGGCTCGGCACGGAGGATTACACCTCCCCTCTCCGAAGGAGTTGTTACCAGCTCGGGAACTTCCGGCGGGCGATTGCAGAAGAAGATCACCTGTCGGCAGATGCGATCCCCGACATTGATGTTCGCGGGTTCTTTCGGCAGCATTGTTCCCTCCTAATTCCCCAAGCCACTGCCATGGACGAACCAAAAAACCTAGCATAAATATTTCTATTTGTCAATACTATAATTATAAAAAAAGAGAGAGTTGGTCAAACTCTCGTTCCATATAAAAATGGTTTAATGACCTTGGTCGTATGTGTATGTGACCGTGAGATCAGTCCTCCTCGTAGTCGTAGGTGTCATAGTACCCAGAATTCCTGAGATCGCGTTCTATCTCATCCTGCTGTGCCTTAGCACAGCGCGGACAGACCAGATACAGCGACTCTCCCATTCCTTCACTTGAATCCTTGACCCAGCGGAGATCATCGGACTTCTGCTTGCACCAGTCACACGAACCGGTGCAGAGAGAATTGGACTCCTGCTTGTGACAGGCATCGCAGAAGTAGCCGTATTCCTTGCCGAAGCCCGTGTCATCCACGAGCATCCGACGGGTTGCCGGAACCTGACTGCAGGTATCGCAGAGAGTTCCGTCGGGGATGCGGTTGGTGTTCATGGTTCGTCCTCCAGGATAGTGCGTGGGTGGTTGACCCGTGCACTTCCTTTCAGACGTTCCGGACACGGAAGTGCACACTTGTGAAGAAGGTGTGTACTAGGGTTGTCGGAATTTCCAGCGCATGCGTTCTTCCTTTCAAAGGAAAGAGAGAGGTTCAGGTGGCGAGTGTCGGACGGATTCATGAACCAAAAAACCTATCATAAATCCCCTATCATGTCAACCCATTAGAGAAAATTCTCTAACGGGTTGACAGAACAAATTTTAATAAGTAAGCTTTTAGACTGGATCTTTCTTCCCCTGGCGAAAGGATATGAAATGTTAGTCATGATGAGACGGATTTTCATCTTCCTCGCCCTGGTGAGCGTGATGGCAATCTACCCGCACACCAAGTGGGGTAACAGCTATCTCAACGCCTGGTGGGTCATGGCGCGCGCCGTTGCGATCCCCTTTCTGTTTGTGGTGATCCGCATCGCCACCATATACAACCCCCGCCGGCTACTCAAGGTATTCCTTGGCGTCGGCTACTACGGATCAGCACTCGCCGCCGGATGGTGGCTACCCTACCCCCAATACCCCGCCAGCGACATTCCGGTACTCATGATCCTCTGTGTGGCTCCGCTCATTCTGTATTGGCAGAATCCCAACACTCTCACACAGAGTGAAATGCTCAATTCCGAGTGCTCCCCCCGGGTTCGTACACCTTGACCCCGCTTCCCGATTGAAGCGGTTTTTTTATTACCGAGGATAGCGGGCGAAGCGGAAGCGCTTGTACTTCTGCTTCCGAGCAACACAGGTATCAAAGAGTACGAAACCTTTTATTGAACCAAAAACCCCCGCGTTGTCTGCGAGAGTTTTTATTAATTGCTATTTAATTCTATTCCGCGATCCTGTCCGGCAATGTCTTTGTAAAATCACCGGTATTGTCCAGATCCTTAGTCACATCCTGGATCTGATAACCTGGGTCACTATTATCTACTCCACAAGCAACCGGCCTGGTCAGCAACGCGTCAGTATATGGTCTGCCGTTCATATCGTAGAAGAAAAACGAACCGACGTACGGCTGGACTGTAACGGAAGGTATGCATAATTCATGCACACCCAGATCTGATTCAAAAGTCCAAACTCTTTCCGGAATTGTTTGTGTTCCTTCCGCAAAGTGTCCGATTGAAACTAACAGTGGCGATTTTCCTCCGATCAAATCATAGTTACCATCCCAAAGATTCATATCAAATCCGTACTCGCTACCCAGATACGCGCCGATACTGAATCCTTCTCTGACAATATATGATCTGACATACGATCCGATTGCATCCGGGTATGGGGTATTTAAATCACCACTTGTCAGATCCATCGGATTATATGAATTGGCTAACAGGCTTGGGCATTTGGTGTTCATTACCGGATCAGTTAAGACCGCGTCATTGTACGGCGTACCATATACATCATAGTAATATTTCAAATCACCCGAAGTGACATCTTTACCGCCCGGATAACAGAGGGTTGTAACAACGTTCCCGTCAGTTTGTAATGTGATTGCCTGAGCAGGAACATCCGCAGTTGTTCCTTCGGGCAGATAGACTTCTATTGAGAGGGGGTTTAAAGTATTTACCCCACTTTCACCGGATGGTGTCCATTGATCCGTCAACGATCCGGCGAATACTCCACGGTTATAGACATCCAGACGTCCGTTAAAATTCACATTTGAAGTATGCCCACTATCAATAACTTTTGGCATGAATACTGTACTGATTGCCACAACTTTTTTGGCCGGCATAGTCCTCATGTTTGAAAGACCCATAACAATTCCGGAAGCGACTATAAACGATGCCCCCATTAGTAAAGTCGCAACCGCAACATTAACCACTCCAACCGATGTTTTAGTTTCTGTGATTGTCTCCGTTTGTATTTGTTTTTGCTCTTCCATATACTTTTTTTAATTTTTAATTGCTAATCTTAGCCCAATATATTCAATTATAGCATATTTTTTAGATTTTGTCAAAGCTATTTATAAAAAATAATCCGAAAAACGCGGACAATTAAAAAAAATAATGCCCTTAGACTAGCTCAGGGCATATTTGCCATTATCATTTTTAAATTTATTAACTTTTGGCGCAATAATCAAACGGCAATAAGCCTGATCGGGATTTTTTGCAAAATATTTCTGATGGTATTCTTCCGCCCGATAAAATTGATCCAGCTTTTTGACTTCCGTTACAATCGGTTTAGTATATTCCTTTTTCATTCCATCAATGAAATTATCAACCTCACCTTTTTGTGCTTCATCCGTCCAATAAATTGCCGAACGATACTGCGTGCCAATATCATTCCCCTGCCGGTTCAGGCTGGTCGGATCGTGCATAGCAAAAAATGTTTTTAATATTTCCGCGAGCCCGACTACTGCCGGATCATATTCTAGTTCAGTCACTTCGGCATGTCCGGTTGTTCCAGTACTGACTTCTTCGTATGTTGGATTTGTTGTTTCTCCACCTGCATAACCACAAGTCGCAGAGACAACTCCCTTCGTAAGCGCAAAGACTGCTTCCACGCACCAGAAGCATCCTCCACCCAGAACAATTTTTTTATGATTATTTTCCATTTGGCTTGAAAACTAATGAAATGGAATTTACGCAATGACGCGTGTTTTTTTCCGTCAGATTTTCTCCTTCAAACACATGTCCTAAATGCGCATTACATTTCGCGCATTGAATTTCTGTGCGCATGCCGTCTTCGTCTGGTAAACGCCTGACGCTATCCGGAATTTCCGCGTCAAAACTGGGCCACCCGCAGTGCGCGTCAAATTTATTTTCCGAATTATATAGCTTGGCGCCGCATTGTTTGCAGTAATATCCGCCCGGTTCAAAATGCTGATCATACTCACCGGAAAAAGCCCGCTCGGTACCTTTACACAGGATCACTTGTTCTTCTTCAGGAGTAAGTCTTTTGTATTCCATAGGAATCTTATTATAGCACGAGGTTGTTTCAATGCTAAGCATATTGACACGGATAAGCTTTTGTGTTACCATCCCCTGCTTGGCGTGCCACATGCCAGGCGAATTCACCCGAGTCAGGAGGTTTTCTCCATGCTGAAACAGTTCCCCGCCGGCGTCCCGTCCGTCGGATCCCTCATCCAGGTGGAGTTCCCCGGAGGCCTGGTCACAGAGACCTTCGTCCGGCAGCGTTCGTTCAACGCCGCCGGCGAGATCATGATCCACCTCGGAGGGAAGGAGTTCGGTCCCTTCGGCCGGACCCTGACTCTGATGGAAGACGCCACGTGGTCCGCCACCCGCCTGGACGACACCGTGATGATCCACCCCGTGGATCTCGAGATCATCAGCTAGACCGCTAGCCGCTGCTCTTTCCCCCCACTGAGAAAACTCGGTGGATTTTTTTATCATCGTTGACATCTCCAATCACTGGTGTTAATATTTCTTGCTTGGCGTGCCACATGCCAGGCGAATTCACCCGAGCCAGGAGGTTTTCTCCATGTCCAATCCGTTTCCCGACTTCGTCCCCGGTATCGGTGACGTACTCCTGTTGACCTACCCATGTGGCATGGTCACGGAAGTCGTGGTTCGCCAGCGAACCATCAAGCCCGACGGACAGATCCAGATCAACCTCTGGATGTCGCACCACGACTCCGGCCCCAACGACTACAGCCGGGTGCTGACCTTCACTGAAGGCAAGTGGTACGCCACACGTCTGGGCGACCAGACCACGCACGAGGTTCAGCTTGTGAATCTTATGGACTTGGAGGACTAGGCCGAAGCTTCGGCCACCGCTCCTTCCCCCACTGAGACAACTCGGTGGATTTTTTTATCATCGTTGACATCCGGACATAACATAAGGTAAAGTATCGCTGTCATCCCGTTTGCGTTCCAATTCAACGGAAGGAATGGATGATGAACGATCTTTTCTTTCTCGCAATCGTACTACTGGTTGCAATCATCATCGCCTCGTTGAACAAGCCCCGTTCATACCATGTGTGTTGGCCCGCTCACAACCCCTACCTGATATTCTCCCAGCATCGGGCGCTAGTCCCACCGGCCTTCTGTCCAAACTGCAATAGCCTCGGCTATCTGGACAGCGGTTCCATACAGCCGAGACCTCTCCATCCCTGGTTTGACCGGAACTGTACCTCCACGATGCACTTCACCCGGAAAGTGAATGCTTTCAGCTGTCGTAAATGCAACGCTTGGGTCATGAGCGATGCTCTACCCGACGACATCCTGATTCACTTTGATCACACCCCCGTAGACAGCGAGATTCCCGCTTCGTAAGCTGAAGCGGTTTTTTTATTCAGATTAATTTAATGATTTCCGTCAAAGATGGGCACGCTAATTTCAGCGGAAGGGAGTAATTAAATAACTTTAATCTATGTAACATAAATCCTTAATCTGATCATCAAAATTATCTTGACTTTGACCTCTTTTCATGATATAATGCTATAATGAAAGTAGGTACTAAGGCTACTGCAAAATTAAATGTCATTACTAAAGTAAGTTACAAGACAGCGATCCTTGTTGTGGGAGCGCTTTTTTTATCCGTCGCTTCCGCTATTCTGGCGCTAGCTTATCAGAAAGATAATGGCGATCCGCTTTATGCCGGTCAGTGCCTTTTGGTATCTAACAGAGCTGAAGCTGGATCAAATAAAGTTTACACATTGAACCCCGACCATACGATCCGGCTTAATAACCTGTACAAAGATTACTTCAGCCGGAATGCCCGTTGTGATGAACTGCAATTCCATGTTGACCACAACACTTCTGCAGTCCGTCTAGAAGCATGGCTTTCAGAAACTATGCTCGGCTGGTTTCGGAATATCGGCAAAACACACTTTGAAGGACAGACAATATCCACAAGCAGACATGAATGGTTTTTTGTCCAGGGCGGTATACTGCATAGAATATACGACTGGCCGACCGCTTTGGCCTGGGGACTTTTGCCGGCTGACCGGCTCTCCATCCCCTGGCAGTTAACCGGCCGGTTTTACAATATTGTAAATGTCGGCGCGCCTTTAGATTTCTCCAAAGGACAATATGCCACACCGATCCACAACCTCTGGAAGAAGGGAACGGAAAATATCTCTGTTCTTCCCCTTTCCATGCAGAATGAAATTATCAAATTCAAAAACGGAGATACTTATCAAAGTGCTTTCACTAGCCGAAACGCATTAACCTACAAAGGCGCATATGGTGCTTTACTGACTTGGGGTTGGACAAAGACAAAAGTAACATTAGCTCCGTCTGACACTCCCCCGGCTGATGACCCGGTTGATGACCCGGTTGATGAAACACCGCCTCCAGAAGAAGACCCGACACCAATAGTTGATACAGATAAAGATAATGACGGCTATGATGGCATTACCTACGATGGTGACGACTGTAACGACAGCAATGCCAACATCAATCCCGGTGAAGCGGAAATCTGCGGTGACAGTATTGACCAGGATTGTTCAGGTGCCGATCAGGCTTGCGATTACGACGCGGATAACGACGGATATAATGACATCACGCACAGCGGTAATGACTGCAACGATAATAACCGCTTGATCAACCCGGCGGCAAGTGAAATCTGCGGGAATGACACGGATGAAAACTGCGACGGCGTTACCGAGATCTGCCCGGTGGAAGCAGACACACAGGATCCTTCTGTTCCAGCTAGTCTTTCCGCCGTGGTCTCCGGTTCCCAGATTTCCCTGACCTGGACTGCTTCAACAGATAACGTCGGGGTGACCGGTTACCAGGTATTAAGATCCACAACCAGCGGCAGCGGATATGCGCAGATTGCTACTTCAGTTACAAACTCCTACACCAATACCGGTCTGACCAATGCCACTTACTACTATGTCGTCAGGGCGTATGATGTGGCGGGCAATATTTCCGCCAATTCCAATCAGGCGCAAGGGACAATTAATTCCAGCGAACCGATTTGTGAAGCGACTGGCGATGCTAACTGTTATTATATTGCGACCGACGGCAATGATTCCAATGACGGCAGTATAACTTCTCCATTTGCATCCACCAACCCGATTATTAATACTATTAATCCCGGGGACTATATTTATTTCCGGGGAGGTTCGTATGGAACGGCGGCTAAGGGACAAATTGTTGATTATGCCTCCTGGTTTCCTGACTATTATTCTATCGCTTATATCAGAAGAAGTGGTATAGAGGGAAGCCCCATTACCTTTAAGGCTTATCCGGGTGAATCTCCAGTTTTTGACATGTACAATATCAACCCGGAGTTTGACCAGAACCAAGCTTCTGATCCGATAACCGATCCCGTCGGCAGTCCGGATATTACTTTTTCTGTGTATAATGCCAACCATATTGTCATTTCCGGTTTTGAAATGTACCATGGCGGCGTACTGGTTTTTGGATCTGATTATACATGGATTGAAAACAACCACATTCACGATTTATTAAGCGACCGGGATAATAACGGGCTGATCATCCTCTATTTTACTGAACATGCTTATGTCAGAAATAATAATTTGCACGACACTTACCAGCGTAGCATTTCGGACGGCGAAGGCGGATGGGTAGTTAATAATATTGAGAGCCATACTGACGCCCAGCACAATGGCTGTATTACCACTCTATCCGGCGATACTTATGAAGGATATGGCGTACAAAGTTCAGGACCGTTTGAATTTACCAGTAATGATATCCATGACTGCCCGGTGCATCTTTTTATCAAAAATCCCCAGGGGCAACTGGTTAACGAAAGCGGTGTAAATTTACTGATTAAAGATAACTATTTCTACGGAGCCGGCGAACTGGCGGAATGGTTTGAAGCCGCCAATGTAGTATTTGAGAATAATCTGTTTAAAGGAATTGAAGGTGTGTTAAATTTGGGCACTTCGGAATATACCGGCGACCTGGAGATGGTAAATGAAATTGCTGCGAGAAACGTCACGTTCCGTAACAACGTATTTACTTCTGTTTCACGCATCGTACAGATGCATGGTCAGGGCTACAGGTTAACCAACGGCATTTATTCCACCGCTCTGGAAGACAAGTTAAAATTTTATAACAACGTAGCAATAATTGACGGCGCTTCGCCCGCCGGCACACTTGGTTGGAGCCAGGGAGGATTTGCTTTCGGCAATTCGTACTCCGGTATGATTGATCCGCAGCATGCTCCTTCCAAGACTTTATCCAGGATTGACTCTGCTAATAACTGCTATATCAACCAGCAAGGAACAAACTTGGCATTCCTAAAACACTGGTACAACGAATATGAAACTATTACCGGCTACAGCCACAGTACCGCACAAACCACTTATGGGATCAACGGATCAGGCGACCTGTTCCCTTCCGACACATCACTGACAACCCACTTCACTAATCCTGATACAAATGATTTTTCAATCAAGGGCGGTTCACCCTGTTCCGGTATTCTGAATATCGGGCTTACTGAACCGGAACTGTTTGCCGAATGACCATTTGGGATATTGAAATGATTGTTAAACCTTAAGATAAGAGCTGCGATAAAAAATAATGGGATAAATATATGAAAGCATCATTAGATATGCCGGGAATCAAAGCGGAACGCGACTATGATTTTCATGAAGCGATAAGAATGGGCAACCTGTCGGAAGCCGAGGAATGGCTGGAAGAGGAAAAAGGCATCATCCTGCATGACGAGCCGGAGTGGGTGGAAGAACTGGAGCAACTGCTGTTTGATGGTTATGTTGCACAAGGCGATGCTGAAGGCGCAAAAAGAGTGGCAGAACATTCCATGAACGCGGACAGTAAGGAAAGAAGGTTAAAAGCACTCGCCGAATCCGTCGGATAATAATATATTAAACCGCTCTCTATAAAAAGAGGGCGGTTTTTGTATAGATAAAAATGTAATTGACTTCGGTAATTATTAATGATAAGTTTATTTACTATTCAGATAAATCGCACATTATTTCCCGATGGGAGGTGAAGAGCCAATGATCGGAGTATATCTGACCAAAACCGGCCAGCTCCGGGCAATTTCCGGATCGGTTGATGAGCGAAACATGCTGCGTCTCAGCCTGGTGTATGAGAGGGTTTACATCATATCGGTTGGAAGTGAAGTGGCAGCGCGCATCAGCTACGACAAAGCCAGCGGGGTTATTGAGTCCATCTCGCCGGATAAGGCCGGAGATGCCGTAGAGGTCATCATCGCCTAACCCGTTTACGCGCAACCCCAGCGCGTTGCGCAAAGAGAGGATGAGAGAACATGGCGGATACCCCACTCTACACCCCGTACTGCTGGCGCCCGGATCCCACGAAGCTCTTCCGGGATATCGTTTCCCCCCTGCTGATGGTCCTGCTAGTACTGAGCTTCACGAAGGTCGGGATTACCGGCGACGCCCGCTTCATCCCGATCGCCGTGAGCATCTTCCTCCTCCACCCCAGGACCTACTCGGGCTACTTCTGGCGGAAGATGTGGCTCACCGCAAGCGCCGTCGGCATGCTCATTTCCCTCAGCGGGTACTGGCAGGTGATCATCCTGCTGCCGGTTGCCATGCTTATCGCAACGGTGGTTTGGGAACATACTCCCCCGAGGATCTGGAGATACCCGACCATCATCGGCATGGAGTACAAGTTCGTACCGGAACCCTACGACCGGCAGTTGCCGCCGTTGTGCCCGAATTCCATTACCCCTGGCAGTATCCGATATGGATCACTCTACCGGCTGACCCACTATGTGGGCGACTTCCCAGAACAGGAGTTTGAAGCAAGGCTGTTCCAGTGCGCGCACTGCGGGTTGTACTTTGAACCGATTGGCAGCAAGTGGTCATAACCAAGACTTTCCGGCTTTAACCCATACGCCGCGAGTACACACTCAAAAGGGTTCTTTTTTTATTCACAAAAAGGCGCGTCATGCCTTAACATCATGCTTTGGAGATTAACCCCGCTAAAGGAAATCATTTAATAGGGTTGACAAAGTTTCATAATCGTGTTAGCGTGTTGAGCTGACCAATATCGGTTGGTACGCTCCTTCAATATCAACACATACGCTTTGCACTATTGCTGTGCGAAGAAAGGATGAGGGAACATGGAAGACGTCGCGCTGTACACCCCGTATCGGTGGCGCCCGGATCCCGCGAAGCTCTTCCGGGATATCGTTTCCCCCCTGCTGATGGTCCTGGCGACGCTCGGTCTCACGAAGATCGGAAAGGGTGAGATCGTATACACCATTCTGGTGTCTTGTGGCTTCATGCTGCTCTGCATGTTCTACACGGGTTACTTCTGGCGGAAGATGTGGCTCGCCTGCATCGCCGTCAGCTTGCTCATCTGCGCCAGCAGATACGGGGTGACCACCCTGATTCCGATCGTTGCGTTCATCGCAACGCTGATCTGGGAACGCATTCCCCCGATAATCCGGCAACACTATCCCCGGAATGACGTGCAATGCAAGTTCGTCCCAGTGCCCTATGACCGGCGGTTGCCGCCGGCATGCCCAAGGTGCAATGCCCTGGGAACTATCATCTTCGGCCAGCTCTACCGTCTGGAGCTTTACCCGGGACAACGCGCTGACAATCAGAGTAAGATTCTGAATCGACCGGCTCTTGAAAAGTCGGAACTGTTCCGATGTACAAAGTGTCTTCACAATTTCGAAATAGATCCATGTGTTGATGACGATTAGCACTTTCCGGCTTTAACCCATACGCCGCGAGTACACACTCAAAAGGGTTCTTTTTTTATTCACAAAAAGGCGCAATTTACGGATCGCGTTTTATTTTCCAACTCTACCAAAAATTTTATACCCTTATTGACAAGGGGATGTAAAATGATAAAATGATTCGTCCGTCGCATTCCGCGATGAACAAAGGATATACCCTCTCTTAAAGGAGAATCCTACGATGAACCATGATTGGTCCGACCAGCCCATGCAGCGTCGGATGGTAGCCGGATTCTAGCAACTCCTGAGCGCCATGGCAAATGCTGCCGAACCGACGTCGCTCAAGCCGGGTGACTCAATCCTCCTGAGCAGGCATCCGCTCAACCTTGAGATGCCCATGCTCAACCCAAACCCCTTCAGAGACACCTTCTGGGTCATCACCCTGTCCTACCAGCTGCAGCACTACCTGGCCATACTCGGCTGGTTCCTGATGAGTGGCCATACTCCGCTCAAGCTCCGTATCACCCTGGTGAACGACTCCGAGAGCGACCCGAGCAAGCATCGGGCCTTCTTTGAAGTCGTATTCGCCTCCTATGTCCTCCTGTTCATGGAGGCCACCGACTACTGCTGTAACAGCGGTGAGAACAAGGCCATACTTGATGGCCTGTTCACCATTATCTGTGACACCTACCAGGTCGGGATTGAGAGTAACACGCTCCCGTACGACCAGGCTGTGTCCGCGCAGGAATTCATTCTCGCCGAACAGACATCCTGATCACCAGCACTTTCCGGCTTTAACCCACACGCCGTGAGTAACACTCAAAAGGGTTCTTTTTTTATTCACAAAAATAATACAAGACCACTAGCAAAGACCCCGAGGGACGCGGGGGTACTTAGGGGGTAATTCTGAGCCCCAAAAAGCAAACAAAAAATCGCTATACAATAAAGCGACACAATTACCCCCTAAGAAATTTCTTGCTTACTTCTTTGTTTGCAAAGAAGTTAGTCGCCGTAAGGCGAAACCAATAAATAATAAAAACTAATCAATAATTAAATTTTTCCCCCACTCCCTCGCTCTTTCTATTTCCCCTTCTTTACCGATGACAAATTACTCTTTATGACCTAACGCTTTTAGAACACGGAAAATTACTGTTTAATCGTAAGAGAGCGGGCGGATTGCAAGAAAGCATCTTCATACTCGCCCCATTTCTCTGCCGTGGTATTGCCGGTCACCGTGTAATACCGCTGGTGATCTTGGTCCAGCACCACCACAATCAGAACTCTGTAATCCACTTCCTGCATATTCAGATCCAGTACATTAAAACGTGCCGGCAAATCGTTAATCAACATTTCATCGTTTACCGAAACCTCTTCCGACGATGACGCAACAATTTCAACTTCCTGCATTACTTTGGAATTTATACTGTCCAAAGTTGAACCGATGCCGGCAGTATCAAATGAAACGGCGAGATAAGATTTAAAATTAATTTTAGCAGCGGCACTGCCTTCTGGGTGCTGTTCCGTGGTATTAAAGAAAGAAGCGAGCGTGCCCGGAATTTGGCTTTCCAACCAGCCTTCAGGAGGAATAATTGTGAAATCATCATGCACATAAATATTGGCTACTGCGGTATTAGTTGCGGGTATATTGGTATTATCATTGATTTGCGTATTAGTAACGACCGTGTTGGTATTGGTATCGGATTCTTTATCCCCGTTCATCATAAAATATACCACCGCGGCAATTGCCACGATAACAACAACCGAAACCCAAATAACATAAGATTTATTCGTCTTGGTTTGCTCCTCCATATATTTTTGGTTAAGGGTTATCTCCTGTTTAAATTATAATACTTTTTATAAATATTGTGTATTTCATAAACAATGCTATAAACCCATTCAACGCGGGGATCATTAGGGGAAATTCTGAGCTCCAAAAAACAATAGATTCCCGCCTGCGCGGGAATGACAAATAAAACAATATAGAATTAACTGTCATTCCCGCCCCCGCCTTCGCGGGGATAAACTCCAGCGGGAATCCACCACTCCTACTGAAACAATCCTTTCCCCCACCCCCTTGCTCTTTCTATTTCCCCTTCTTTCAGCGGACCTTCTTTGCCAAGTACAAAAAACCCTGCCGTTGCTTTCAAGTCTCCGCCTTTAGCAGAAAGAATTTCCCCCATTTTCTCCGCAGCGTATTTAAAAGTTTTCAAAACCAGTTTCAAACCAAAACCCTGCACCGCTTCTTCAAACCGCGTATCAAAGCAAGCCACGCTTTTCCCTTTCAGTCCGTCCGCAGGGATATTATTCAAAAAATCCTGCACCGGTTTGGTCGGCCTTCCGCCCAGTGTCGGCGATCCGACAATTAATAAATCAACAGAACTCAAATCTGTATTTCCCGCGTCTTTGGCATTAACCACGTTCGCGCCCGCTCCCTCGCCGATCGCTCTGGCTATTTTTTCTGTGTTTCCAAATGTAGAATAAAAAATGACAAGTGAATTCATAATATTATTATTCGTTGCTTAAATCCGATTCATATTTATCAACCGGATGTAAATCTTGATAATGGGCGGATAAATCTTTTATTACGTCTGCATCCAGTTTTAAATTTCCCTGGGGTCTGTCCGGATTATCAAAACTAATTCCGATATCTTTAAGCGCTCCGGCATCATCCGTCTCAATCTCCACATTGTATGCTTCGGAAGGCTGAAAGGCACCGCCTATTTCCTCAGGGCTTATCTGCCAATCTTGCCCGACTTCGGTTTCCCTGACTAAAGCAAACTGCAGTATTATTTCCATATACGGACTGTGCGCACCGGCCGGCAATAAAACCTTTGAACCATTTTTCAGCCTCGCAGCCATTTTCTGGTAATGTTCAATGATATTGGCGAAAGCGCCGGCTCTTTCCATCTTCCACGCGATCGCTTCCGGGCTATACAGGTCAAGCGCGTAATCCAAAGTTTTCTGATGAGCTTCTTTATATAATTTATTCTTTTCCTCTTCCGGAAGATCATCATAATTTTCCGGTAGGAAGGATTTTACCATTGCTTTATGGTTATACGGCATAGGAGTATGCAAGTTGTTCGGATCCAAAATCTCATTCGCCCGGCTCGTGAATTCTGCATCTTCATCAACTCCGCTCGCGAATAGGTGCGCCGTCTCCAGCGCCCTGCCCATTTTTCTGGCTTCACCTTTAACTTCTACCTCAGATGCAGGACCATAATTTGAACCGATCGCTTTAACCGCGTCAAACTGCTCCTTGTCCACGCTTTTGGCAAGTTCAAGGGTGTCTTCCCTTCCGCTGTCCAAAAGCTGGCCGTCTTCACTGCGTTCCCCGTGGCGGATAAATTTGATTACTATTCTGACATTCTTGCCTTTTTCCGGATTCAGTTCCGCTTCCGGCGAGAATGATTGTCTGTCGTTCATACTAATGATAATTATTTCAATCTATTAAGTATCCAAATATAGTGATAAGGTATTTCGGGCACGGCGGGCAGTATGCCGGCGGTTCCGGGCAGGGCGAGCACATTGCCTGAACAGGGATCATCGGTACAAATAATACAATAATGGTAATGACTACAGTGACAAATGTCCAGAAGCACCAATTTTTATAGAAGGGGGTTTTCATATTCGTTCAGTATTCAATAATAAATAAACCTATTGAATCAAATGAGGTAATGAGTAATTTGGATTAATATATATTTGAATTTTATTATCAAATTTTGTCAAAACTCCAATTGCTGGAAGTAACCTTGCTTTATCCGTAAAAAAAAGTCCATCTCCTTCAAATGCTTTATTCTGTAAATCAAATATCTCAAACATATTATTTAAACTGGATTTTTTATTTAGTAAAAGTTCATTTTTACCATGCCCATAAAATGCAACCTGGTAATTATCTTGAGTAAAACGCCAATCATTTCCGACTAAAATTAAAATGACATATTTTTCACTTTCTATCTGTTTTTGACAATCATCCAATATATGTTTAGATTTTCTAACAAGATAATCCTGTGAAATAAATTTTCCAATACTTTCACCAACCATAAATGCAGTCCTGTTTAATGGTACGACATTACTACTTTTGAATCTCATATCAAATTCAGCACCAACGAAATTAACAAATTTCTTTTCTCTTAATCGTTTTTCAATTTCATTAATTGATATTTTAATGGAATTAATTTGCGACTTAAAGTCATCTGTTTTATTAATGATAAATCTAATAATTACAAGCTTTCCTGATGGAATATTTTCATGAAGGAAAACTTTGTTCATTTCTTCTTGGAGTTTGTCATTGATTAAGCTTTTAATTTCGAGATAAAATTGTTTATTATTATTCACACAAATATCCGGTCTTTTCTTTTTACCTTCATTTATAAAATATGCGTTTAATCCATTATCTAATAACATATGCATTATTCTCAATTCATCATAAGCACCTAACCAATTATCATGATTTTTTAGTCTATTAATTCTAGACTCGAGAGACCCGCGGTATTTTTTATCAGTTTGATCAAAAAGATTTTCAAAAAAATTTGTAAAATTACTTCTTATCTTCTTATTACTAGCAAATTGATAATACAGTGGGTGATGCTTATCACTTACAATTTTATCAATCCAATGTTTAGATAAACTGTGAGGTGTTGCCATAGAAAAAATTAAATTAGCAGTACTGATATTTATTAATTTACAAATTAATCCTTTAATTTTGATCCATTTGTTTTTGATTCAAATACATCATTTCCCTTCCCTCTTCCACAAAACCGGACCGCCGGCGACACCGATAAATATCAAGTAAGCGCTCCACTGCCCGAACACCACCCCGGTCGTGCCGTTGCCGATGGTCACAACCAGAAGCAACACGACAATCATCAAAGACCAGATCACGCCGTAAGTCAGCGCGTGCCTGGCAGTCTCAATCGGCATTTTTCGGGAAAGCCAGCCGGAACAGAAGGCCATAGCAATCGCGATAATCAGCCCGACCCACCAGGAATTTTCAAATGGCGTTTCCGACCGGGTGATCATGGACATGATAAACAGCAGAACATTCACCAATACATACAGTAATAATCCCCGGCCGAATATCCTAAGATATAGTTTATTGCGCATAGATATAGAGTTTAAAGTTTAAGATATTCCCTGAGCTTGTCGAAGGGTATAAACATTGCAGTCCTTCGACTGGCTCAGGACATATCACCTATTCCCTACCTACATTAATCATACACCTAAACTGCCTAAAAAGAGCAAGTTGATATAATGTTAAATTCCGAGAAACGACTGTTACGGGAAAAACGGGACTCCTTCGCCCCGTATTCACGGACTTTGAATAGTCAGTTATTCCCTGAGCGAATCCCGCATTTGCGGGATGAGTCGAAGGGTGTAAACATTGCAGTCCTTCGCCATGGTTCGACTTCGGCGAGCTAAGCTCGCCTTCGCTCACCACATATGCTCAGGACATATTACGTTTTCCCCAGTGACAGTATCTATTTTAGGGTTGCTGTTATTTAAGATCTTCCAGATAAGTTTTAATAAAGTTAGAAGTAGCCGTAATTGATTCCTCTTTTGCTCCGCGCGGGCTTTGCGCCACCCACATAGCAAAATTGTATAGTTCAGTATTATCTACCTTGATCCATTTATTGTTTTTGAACAAAAACGCCATTAACGTTGTCATTGCTATTCTTTTATTACCATTTTTAAATGGATGATTTTTAATCAGCAAATAAAAAAGTACCGCTGCCTTTTCAGGAAGTCCTTTGTATAAATGTTTTTTGTTATATGTCTGGAAAGGCGTTTCTAAACAGCTTTCTAAAATATTTGGAAATCTTGTTGAGAATTCAGGTATTGGCTCATCAAATGACATATTTTCCTTAGCAAGCCTAAATGCCAGATACTCTACCTCCTTAATTGATAGTACTTTTATCATGTGTTCCCCAGTAGTTTCAATGTTTCGCCATATTCTTTCAGCACTTTCTCTACTGCCATATCAACAACTTCTTTTTCATCCTTCTCTAACGATTTCTTAAACACTCCTCCAAACTGATCTCTGCGAACTACAAAATTCCGGCCGATTTTATCAGCCTTTATTTCGCCCCTTTTTATCCTATTAAATACTGCTACCCTGCTGATTCCAAGCATTTCTGCAACTTCAGTGGTGGAAAGGAAATCTTTATTCATAATTTATTATTGTTAATCTAATATATTAATGTTAACACATGTTAATATAGTAGTCAATACTTATCACCCCCATCCCCCATATAAACTCTTAACAAACCAAAAACCCAGCTTATTGCTGGGCATTGGCTTATTTCTAAAAAGAGCAAGCAATATAATGTTAGTTTCCGAGTCTCAGTTATCCCCTGAGCGAACGATAGTTGAGTCGAAGGGTGTAAACATTGCAGTCCTTCGCCATGGTTCGACTTCGGCGAGCTCAGCTCGCCTTCGCTCACCACATATGCTCAGGACATATTACCTTTTCCCCTGTGACAGTATCTATTTTAAGGTTGCTGTTCCGCCAGCTGCTTCAATTTTCTTCTTGATTTCTTCTGCTTCTTCCTTTGGTACACCTTCTTTAATAACCTTTGGCGCGCCGTCAACCAGATCTTTGGCTTCTTTCAAGCCTTTTTCCGTTACTTCGCGGACAACTTTGATCACGTTGATCTTGCTGTCGCCGGATGTTGTTAATTCTACATCAAATGAAGATTTCTCTTCTGCTGCTTCGCCGGCTTCGGCTGCTGGCATTGCTCCCATCATCATTGGAGCGGCTGCGGATACGCCGAATTTGTCTTCCAGGATTTTGACCAGTTCGGCCAGATCTAGAGCAGTCATCTGCTCTACTTCTTCCACGAGTTTTTTGAACTTCGCGGGAACCTCTACTGCTTTTTTCTCTTCTGAAGCTGCCTCTGCTGGCGCTTCTTTCTTTACTTCTTCTGTCATTTTTTTATTCCTTTATTTAAAGGTTTATTAAATTCTAATTTATTATCTTACATTGTCATTCCGGACCTTACCGGAACCTAGACTCTGAAACAAGTTCAGAGTGACAAAACTATTTACGCTTTTTGCTCTTTGATCGCGTTCAGAGCATTGATAAATCCGCGCATATTGCCCTGCAAAACGTTTACGATACCGACCAGCGGTGCACGCAGACTACCGACAAACTGTGCCAGTAACTGTTCACGGCTCGGCAAATTGGCCAGTTCCATGACTTTCGCCTGTTCAATATAACTGCCTTCCAGTATTCCGCCCAGGATTTGCAAAGTAACATTGTCTTTTTGGAATTTCTTCAGGATGCGGGCCGGAGCGACTTCGTCTTTGAAGCCCATCGCAACTGCGATCTGCCCGTCCAAAGCCTTGATATCCATTCCCTCAAGCTTCGCTTCATCTAAAGCCCTTTTGATCAGGGTCTTTTTCGCAACATTGCATTCCACTTCTTCATCACGAAGCAGTTGGCGCAAGTTTTCAAAACTCTTAACATTTAAACCGGAATAGTTGATAAAAACAGCGGATTTCATTCCAGAAAGCCTTTCTACCAGTGTTTTTACTATTTCTTCCTTTTGTACTCGTGTTTTAGGCATATTTTTTTTCTTATTCCCTGAGTGGAGTCCCGCAATAGCGGGACGGAATCGAAGGGCTTTATTAATAGCGGTCCTTCGACATGGTTCGATTACTCTCACCACATGCGCTCAGGAACTATTCATTATAAATAAAAATCTGCGGCAATTACCACAGAAAAACATACTTGTTTTGTACCTCGGCAGGATTTATGGCTTTTTTGGTGCCACCTGCTGTCTGTGGCTCCGCCAACTGGCGGATTAAGTTGTAATTCCCAGTTTACTCTCTTAAAATAAATCGTCAAGTACTAATCAGGTAATTTATCCAATTACTGTCCCGGAAAACGGCTTTTTCTGCAAAAATCGTTTAAAGTTAGCCAAATTCGTCCCTTTCATAACGACCACCCGGATCCCTGCTTTTTCCGCCCTTTTGGCGGCTACAGGATCAAAAGGGGCATTCATCCCCGGCACGTATTTCCCGCCGATTACCTTTTTGAACTCTTTCCAGGTCATCACCCCGATTTGCCTGGCATCCTTGTATTTGCGGGGGTCTTTGTTATACACATGGGAAATATTGGAAAGATTAATCACCGTTTTGGCGCCGTACTGTTCCGCCAGGATTACCGCATCCAGATCTGAGGACGAACCGGGCACGTAACCGGAGCCGATGATGATCCGCTTTTTGGTGTTAATTTTCTGGTGAGGATTATTGATGACCTTTTCATAGGCCAGCGTGCCGAAGATTACGCGAATCAATTCTGCGTTCAGTTTAGTGGCGGAGATTCCCAGCCAGTCCAGGTTTTCGGGAGAAATCTTAGTTACTTTTTCCGCCGCCGCGTTGTATTTCCGGCAGACCTTCCCTCCCCCGGCTACGATCACGATCTTGGAATATTTATTCAGATTCTGCAAAATTAATTCCCGGAACTTTTTTAAAAAAGTCGCGTTCACCTCATCGGGTACAATGATGGATCCGCCCAGGGAAATTATGATTGAATTTTTTTGTGACATGATTATTATTAATTATTTCTATTCAACAGATAAACAAATTTTCATTATTTACCCTGTCATTCCGTACTTGATACGGAATCTGTTGGATTGTAGATTCCCGGGTCCCCGGCCGCCTAACTGCCGTTAGGCAGTGGGGCTGGCAAGCCCGAGAATGACAATTTTAAAAAGCAAAATTTGTTTATGATTTTTGCTAGTCCAAATACTTCGCTTTATTCTGTAAATGCTCTTCATATGTTTTACTGAATACCGTGGTTCCGTCTTCCTTAGTCAGAAAATAAAGATAGTCGCTGTCCTCGGGATAAATCGCCGCCATGATTGAATCAATACCCGGATTGGAAATCGGCCCCGGCGGCAGTCCTTGATTCTCATAAGTGTTGTACGGATTTTCAATTTCCGTATCAGCAAAAGTCGGCTGCAGTTCGTTCTTGCCAGTTATATAATTTACTGTCGCGTCGGACTCCAGCGGAATTCCGTTTGCCATTCTGGTATAAAATATTCCTGCGGCTATTTTTTTGTCCGCAGTGGTGCGCACTTCTTTTTCCACGATGCTGGCCAAAGTAACAATGTCATAAATAGTTTTTTCCTGGCGCGAAATTTCGTCCCGCATCGTCTGCGTAAGTTTCACGTCAAAGTTGTCCAACATTTTTTCAATCAGATGCGCCGGGTCGGAGTTTTTGAAAATGCGGTAAGTGTCCGGAAAGAGAAATCCCTCCAGCCCCTGACCTTCCGGCTTACTTGAAAGGAAGTCGTAGGTCTTATCCGGAATAATTGCAAGTGAATCAAAGGTGTCCACGACTGTTAAAAATTCATCAATATATTCGTCATTTGTGATTTTACCATCCGCCACAGCGAAGTCCGCCATGTATTTGGCAATCTCAGTACTGGACCATCCTTCCACAATCGTTACTATACGTTCTTTGGACAAGGCATTACCCGATACCAGCAGATTTGCGAGCCCCACCATGTTCAGGTTCTGCGGAATATAATAATCACCCGCCTGTAACTTGCTTTCATAATGTTTCAACCAGATGTATGTCCGGAAAATAAAATCATTTTTACTCAACCCCTCCGCTTCCAAATTAGCGCTGATTTTTTTTACTCCTTCACCGGACTCAATGATAAAAAGTTTTGCCTCCGCATCGCCTGAAGCTTTAGCAGTCATTTGGATATAAAAATATAAGAGCCCTGCTAGGACCACCACCCCGACCGCACCGATAATACTGAATACTTTTCTTTTCATTATTTATGTGTTTTCTTCATCCTGTTAGAAATTGTGATAATTTATAATTGATAATATTCCAGTTTGATATCCCGCTATTTTTATTAATTTCTAACGGAAACTCAATATTTATAGGTATTTTTCGTTGTCTTTGTTCTTCTGCAGTTCTTCTACAATCTTCTTCGCTTCATCCGACCGCTCTCTCGGACACACGAGCAACGCATCGTCCGTATCAATAATCACCATGTCATCCAGCCCGATGGTAGCGATTATCTTATCCTGCTTGCCGTAAATCATACAGTCGGTTGTGTCTAAAGGAATCACGTTGCCTTTGATTAAATTATCTCCCTGGTTCGCCGGCAGCAGATCTTTTATAATATGCCATTTGCCCAGGTCACTCCAGCCGATCCGGTTGGAAACGCACATCGCTATTTTTTCCACTTTATCTGTGATTGCAGCTTCAATGGACATCTTTTCCAGAGCGGAATATATTTCAGCGATCTTTGCTTCCTGCCCACCCAGTTTCATTAGTTCCACGATCTCTTGACACGCTTTCAGCATTTCCGGTTGGAATTTTTCAAACAAACCGATGACTGTTTTTAATTGCCAAATATACATGCCCGTGTGGTAGAAGTAACGGCCGGAAGCGATCAGCTCCTTGCAGTAATCCAAGTCCGGCTTCTCCACCCAGTCCGCCACTTTAAAAATTGCCTCCTCCCCTTTCTCCTGTAACACGTCCCCGGATTTGATATAACTATATCCGGTGTCCGGATAGTTGGGTTTAATTCCCGGCGTCATAATGTATTCCGGATTTTTTATTAAAAATTTCTCCGCAGTCTGAAGTAAAGTTTGGAAGGCCTCCGGGTCGTTGATGAAATCATCGGACGGCAGGCTAGCCACTACTTCCCGATCCGAAAACCGGTCCGCGATCAATACGCTCTCCAGACAAATTGCCGGTCCGGTATTTTTACTGGTCGATTCCGGAATAATATTCTTTTCGGAAACTTCCGGTAAAAATTTCTTTACCAGATGTTTTACCGATGCGTTCACCGAAACAAAAAGATCGTCCTCTATATTTACAAGCGGGGCGATTCTGTCCTGCGTGTCCCTGAGCAGAGTTTTGTCACTGACGATTGCCTGAAACTGTTTCGGATTATTTTTTCTGCTGAGCGGCCACAGCCTGGTACCTACTCCGCCGGCGCGGATTACAATCTTCATAATTTATTAATTAATATTCTTGTCAGAGATCAGCGGTACGAATTGAAAGCCGGGATAACTTTTGGTTTTAATTTTATCCGGTGCCTGTTTTTCCACCACCACAATATCCTGCACAGCATCGCCGATCGGAATTACCAGTCTACCACCTACCTTCAATTGGTCAATCAGTGCCTGCGGAATCTCCCGCGCTGCCGCCGCCACGATTATCTTGTCGTAAGGCGCATATGCCCGCAATCCTTTTGAACCATCGCCGTACGTATGCGTAATATTAATAAATTTATATTTCTTTAAATTCTCCTCACCGAATTTTTTCAGCTCTTCAATCCGTTCAATAGCATACACATGCCCCTGATCACCGACTATCTCAGCCAGTAACGCGGTTTGCCAACCGGAACCCGAACCCACATCCAGTATCCGATCTCCTTCCTCGGGCTGTAAAACCTCCAGCATAAAAGCCACCGTCATCGGCTGAGAGTTGGTCTGTCCGTATCCGATATGCAAAGGAGCATTAACCGCCTCCTTGTCTTTAACGTTTTCCGGGAGAAAATCACGCCTTTTTACCATATAAAAGGCGTTAATTATCTCGGGATTGCGCAAATAACCCTGCCCGATCAGGTCTTTTACCAGATTCTCCATGGTTGTTTTATGCAGAAAATGTGTGTTCATATCTATACATATTTTATCATCTTTTCCCATAAAACTGAAATTAATGAAAAAGTTATCCACAGGTTTCTAATATTGGCTAATTAATACATTAAAATTGCCTCACTTATCCACATAAAACCAAGTACATTGACAAATATATATATTTATTTCATAGTATATTGACAAATTCTGTAATTGTGCTACATATAACGTGCTACATAAATATAAAAACTCTATCAGCAAAGCTAGAAATTGCTGATAGGACTTGAAAAATAAATAATTTAATCATTAGCACACACCAAACAATGAACGCTAATCATTACAACTCCAACCCAAAAAAACGGGGGAAGTTTTATCGTGTCGTCAACATTATTGTCATGACGGCTTTTTTATTTAATATGACCGCTACACAGGGGCTATTAATGCTGTCTCCTGCTCAAGCGGAGACGACACCACCGCCACCAGTTGATGCAGGTGTTGATAAATATACTATCTGTCATGCAACTGGTAGTGCTACAAATCCCTGGGAAAGAATAAATATTGCAGAGCCAGCATTATCAAAACATCTTGATGAGCATGGTACTCCCTTAGCGGGGCATGAAGATGATGTTTTGCTGGGATTGGACAATGCTGATACTTTACAATGTCCAATTATACCAGCTTCACCCGTTGATCCAATTTGTTCAACAGAATTTACAGACTACGATATTAGCGGTGACTGTGTCGTAAATCTATCAGATACCGCAATGTACGCAAAAGCGTATGCGAACGGAGAAGTGTTTGACACTGCAATAGACTATAATGGGGACGGCATAATCTGGGATCTTTCAGACGTTTCTTGGTTTGCGGAACACAGAACTATTGACCCTGCGGCAGATCTCAACGATGACGGAATGGCAAATGAAGACGATATTGCATGTTTTTCCGCTATGGTTGGTGCTACTGACTCTGAATGTAATGTTGATACAACCTGTACTGCTGACCGCGATAATGATGGAATTTGTGATGATGTTGATAACTGTCCTTCAGTTGCAAATATTCTTCAGGCAGATGCGGATGGAGATGGTATTGGTAATGTCTGCGATATGTGCGCGGGAGCTGACGATGCTGACGATGCGGATACCGACGGAATACCTGATGCCTGCGATTTATGTTTATTAGGAGATGATTCATTGGACAGTGATTTTGATTCAGTACCTGACGCCTGCGACAACTGCCCAAACGATATAAATTTGGATCAAATTGACACAGATAATGATGGTATTGGTGATGTTTGTGATGCACCAGATTGTGGTAATGACTTACTAGAAGGAACAGAGCAGTGCGATGACGGTAATATACAAGACGGTGATGGATGTTCAGCAAATTGTGCAGTAGAATCAGAACCAGCCACAATCTACGGCCATAAAGTAGTCTGCGAAGCAGAACAATATCTGCCAGACTGGGGTGTGCTTGATGGTAATAAACCAGACAGTGCTCCTTCGGTAATTGATGGAAATACAGCACAGGACTGGGTAGATCAAAGCGACAAGCACTGCTGGCTTGATAATCAATGGAGTTTCCAGTGGGTCTGGAATTCTGAAACATCAAACCCAGATGATAATACTGCTATGTACAATGACCCATGGCAGAACTTCTCAACAGTAAGCCCACTTGAAATTGATGACATAGAAGAATCAAGAATTTGGTTAAGAGAAATGCCTAATACCAATTGGGTCCCCTTCTCTTCCACAGTTAACACATCTGAACCACAAGTCAGTGCAGAATTCTATTGCGGTAATGACTTATTAAACTACGATAACTATGAATGGATCGGCGACGGCTCATTACCACTAGAAAATGGTGGTGAGTATCATTGTGTTGCATTCAATGCTCATCCTGCACCACAGGTTTATGACCTACACGGTTACAAATGGAATGATTTGGACGGAAATGGCGATGATTGTACTCCAAATGATTCACTTTCAACATTGAATAGCGCAGAAACTTGTGAACCAAGACTACCAAATTGGGGTATTACCCTCAATGGTGGCGACCCAATATATACCGATGCAAATGGAGAATATGAATTTACGGATTTACCGGCAGGCAATTACACCATATGTGAAGTACAACAAGATGGATGGCATGAAACAACGCCATATCATAATAACGGCTGCCATTTTGTTACGTTACCAGGTGGCGAAAAAACCTCATATAACTTCGGCAACATCCACGACAAAGGTGACCTGATCATCAACAAACTGGATGACGACGGACAACTGATGGATGGTGTCCAATTCAAAATTGATGGTGTTACAAGTGATGATTATAAAACTGTAAACGGAACATTTACTGCTCAAGACTTACTGACCGGCTACCACATTGTAGAAGAAATGGATATTAATGGATATACCTTTACCTCAGTTACTGGTGATAATTGTACAAACAGCAATCCTTCCGCCGCAAATGTTGTGGAAGAAGGAACAACCTGCACATTCACCAACACCCGCAATACCGGTGAATTAACGGGTTTGAAATATAACGATTTGAACGGCAATGGAGTCCGTGATTGCGAAGTCCCCACAAAGAGTCTGGGAATAATTAATGTAAATGATTCTGAAGATCCGGAAACTTGTGAACCGGCGCTTTCCGGTTGGACAATCAATATTGAACGCAATTTATGTTCAACAAATGAGGCTGATTATGATCTGATTGGTAACGATGAAACAGTTAACCTGTCAGATGTTTCAGCAATGGCACAATATCTGAATACAAATGATCCATTGGGTGACCTTAATTACGACGGGGTAACTGATCAGGCTGACTTTTCCTGCTTCTCTGCAATGTTCAGCGATAATCCCCTGCCCACCAGTTATGTTGACTCTGTGGACACTGATTCAGAGGGATACCAATTCACCAATCTGCTCCCGGGATCTTATAATGTCTGTGAGATTCCAAAAGAAACACAGGAGGGTTGGCAACAGACTGAACCGGGTGATTACACAAATCCTGCTAATGCAGAATGCTATACATTACTTGTAACACCGGGTGTTGAAATATACGATGTTGACTTCGGTAACAATTATGTCGGATATTGTGGTGATGGAATATTGCAGGAAAACTTAGGTGAACAATGTGATGGTGAAGAAGGATTAATAGATAACTATCATTGTTTACTAAGAACATGTCAATTGCAGGAAGATGATTATTATCTGATACAAGGCTACAAATACGAAGATTTGGATGGAAATGGCAATTGGGATGAGGCATATGAACAACCGTTGAATAACTGGGAAATCTGTTATGCCTTTGAATCATCAGACAGAGCTGAAGACGTTGCGTTCTCATTTGACTCTTTTGCGCTCGGAATTATGGAAGAAGAAGTTGATAATAACTGTGTTCTGACTGGAAGTGGCGATGAATGGCCGGATGGTTACTACCAATTCAAATTCTACAACCCGGGGCACGTTACACTAACCGAAACACCACAGCCTGGATCCGGATACATTCAGACCGAACCTGCAGCCGGAGCACCTCATGAAATAGAAATGGCAGAAAATCCTGAATTGCCGCAGTACAACTTCGGCAACCAACCGGATTTCAACGTTGATATTAATAAATCCGCAAGTGTTGCCACAATTGGACAAGGCGAACAGTTCAGCTATACCGTTGACTGGGAATTGAACGGAATAATTACTGCTGACGAAGTGGTAATTACCGACACGCTTCCGGCGAATGTAACCTTTGTTTCCGCAACAGACAGCGGATTGTATGACAATGGTACACACACAGTAGCTTGGACACTTTATGATGTTGCTCCAGGAACCACCGGCAGTTTCGGAATTACCGTTCAAACACTTGAAAATGTTACTGACGGGGAACAATTACTGAATAACGTAGAAATTCTTGGTACTAAATACCTGGTACCTCCTGCCGAAGCCAGCGCGTTAGCGGATCCGGTACTTACCAGGATAGACCGTTCCGACACAGCAAGCGCAACTGTGACTGTGGTTGTGCCTGATGTTTCCGCTCCCCTATTGCAGATTACTAAAGATGCCAGCGTGCCTACGGCTGATGCCGGCGACACCGTGACTTACACAGTAGTTGTCACCAATGTCGGTTCTGCAACGGCTACTAATGTAATAGTGGATGATACATTGCCTTCCGGAATGACTTTCGTTGACGGTGGCGGAACGACTGTGACTCTGGTACTTGGCGACATTGAGATCGGGCAAGCCAAAACAACCACTTATGACGTAAAGATAGCGGATAACGCGACATCTGGCTCTTATGAGAACCTGGCAGTCGCCTCCGCCGATAATCATGAT
>Ga0172379_10002025_pt1 | contig 37575 bp, 32 predicted proteins | sample GrowelOW334metaG_FD_119756 | JGI IMG/M metagenome (GOLD analysis project Ga0172379, IMG submission 119756) | Groundwater microbial communities from an aquifer near a municipal landfill in Southern Ontario, Canada - Groundwater well OW334 metaG | ecosystem: Environmental > Aquatic > Deep... | reverse complement strand
TGCCGAGGTTCCTGAATCTATGTATAGATTATCTTATGATTATCAAAATGTTATCGCGAAACAGATGAGCCCCAGATTAACTATTTGTTTCTTCGGGGATGCATGGAATGCTGTGATTGAAGCTATAGAAGCTGCTGGGATGCAAGCGGAGGCTGACGTTATTGCATTGCCAATTATTTCTCCATTTCCTATGGAATCAGTTAAAGAGTCAGTTTCTCAGTCTGGGAGACTAATTATAGTTGAGCCTTTGTGGAATTGCGGCGCAATGGGTCACAAGATAATCTCTGAGTTAGTTCAGGCGGGGGTGAGTTTCAAGAGCCCTCCGAGAATTGTTTCTCATCCGGACAGTTTTGTTCCAATGGCGACTAATTTGGAAAATGATTATTACATCTCCAAAGATAAAGTATCTGATGCAATAACCCAGTCCATGTCTTAGCCTTAGCCTATGACGATATTGATTATTGGATCTGCTGGGGCCATTGGTTCTGGTTTAAATGATTTGCACTTAGAACGTGGTGATGTTGTGACCACAATTTCAAGAACTGGAGCAGACTTTAACATGGATCTCCGTTCTGATGCCGATGTTTCAAATGTTGCCGCCCGCCTTACAAGAGAACGAAAGTTGTTTTCTAGGGTTTATGTCGCCAGTGGAATTATGGGGGCGATTAGGCCTATTATGGATATTGATTTAGACGAGTTTCGTGCCTGCCTCGAAGTTAATCTGCTTGTTCCCGTAAAAATTATTAAGCATTTTTCTGATCTCATCGCAAAAAACGGTTCTATGGTATTTTTTACTGGTGGAGGTGCTGCTAACCAGAAACCCTATTTCACCCCTTATGCAACCTCAAAAACTGCCTTGGTAAGACTAATAGAGTCGGTAGCCCATGAGAATTGTTTAAGTCACGTGCGGTTCTATGCGATCGGTCCTGGCCCATTTAAATCTAATATGCTTCAAACGATAAAGGAGGCAGGTACAAATTATCTTAGTGAGGAGGAACTGTTTGCCGTAGAAGCTGTGCTAAGGGAAACCAGATTAAATCAGCAAGGTAAAATTAGTAAGATAGTAAGTATATGTGACGCATTAGATCAAATTAATATAAACAAAGTATCGGGAAGGTTTTATTCCGCTGCTTGGGATGACATATCTTCTTTAAGTGAAAATATTGACAGTAATATAGATGCTTATACTTTGAGAAGAATAGATTCAAAATACCTCGGAAAACACCCCCTTTGATTATTGGATTAAGAACCAAGAATGCTAAAGCCTTCATTGAGAGACAGATAACGCATCTGCAGCAGGGTGGGTGTGCTGTGCTGTTCAGGAAAATTAAGAGGGCCTGGCAAATTTTACTTAAATTGTCCTTGCGCATCCTCTCTGTCCCTTTTGCTGCCCCCTTTGTGCTCGTGCTTCGTATGATCCGGCCCTTTGTACTGGTTAGATGGGGAGGCTTGGAAAGCTCGCGCATTGGCCATTTTGCAGCTAATACAGAAATGTACCTCTGCGAGCGGAATGCAGGTATTAATGTACCAAAACAACGCCATGTGGATCTTTTCTATATGGCTTATAAGCCAATCTGCAATCAGCAACTGGGAATAATGTGGGAGCGGGTTCTGCATATTTGGCCATCCTGGATTATATCTCCCATCAGCTTAGTCAATCGGCTGATACCAATGGGAGCGATTCATGAGATAGGCAACAACACCCAGCATGATCGGGATGTGCATAACCTGCGGGACCAATATCCACCTTATCTGGAATTTACACCAGAGGAAGAAACTCGAGGAGAATCATGCTTGAGGGCAATGGGTATTCCCGCAAAAACACCATTTGTTTGTTTGAATATGCGAGATAGCGACTATCTCGCTGAGCATTTTCACGGCGGCGATTTTAGTTATCACAACTATCGTGATAGCAATATCCAGAACTATGTTTTGGCTGCAGAGGAAGTAGCTAAGAGCGGCTACTTTGTGATCCGGATGGGGAAAAAAGTCAGGGAGGCAATGGAGACAATCCACCCAAGAGTTATTGATTACGCCACCAATGGAATGCGAAGCGATTTTATGGATATCTATCTAAGTGCTAAGTGTGAATTCTTTATTTCTACGGGAGAAGGTCTGATTTGCGTGCCGATGTTATTTCGACGCCCAATTGTTGTTATAAATATGGTACCAATTGGATATTATTTTACTTATTATTCTAACTTAATCGGGATAACAAAGCATTATTATTCGACTGTTGAAATTAGAAAATTAAATCTCAAAGAAATCTTTAATAGAGGCGTTGGTTTTAGTCTTTACACCTCCGATTATACATCTAAAAGTATCGAACTAATCGAAAACAAGCCCGAAGAAATCCGCGATGTTGTTATCGAAATGGTCAAGCGACTAAACGGCACTTGGCAACCCCACATGGATGATGAAGACATGCAGCACCTCTTCTGGGATATCTTCCCGACGGATGCGCTGGAGGCTACCAATAAGCATCCATTGCATGGCGAGATTCATGCACGCATCGGGGCGCATTTCCTTAGGGATAACCGCGACTGGCTACACTGAAAATAAATCAATGTCACAAAGCAACCGGTCTGCGTGATCAAAATGATTGACCCTATACAAAAATCATCCAGCATTGTTGCAATATTCCGCGAGTTTCTGACCCGCTATCCCAAGCATTTCGGCTTATTGTTCTTATTGTTGGTTATAGAAGGCATCGTTGCTGCTATGTCGGTATTGGCAATTGTGCCCATGGCTGATTTCCTCCTTGATCCATCTTTAGGAAAACCCAGTCGCATCACACAGCTCGTACTCAGGGGCTTCTCGGGAATCGGCATATCGCCAAGTTTCTGGCTCTTTGGGTTATTCTTTGTCGGTCTTAATTTGCTCAAAGGGGTGTTGACGGTTACAATCCGCTATGCGATCCTGTTGATTAAATACGCCGTCTTGCGTGGACTTTTTGGTGATGCCCTATACACTTTCTTCAAGGCTCGGTGGGAATTCTTCAGCGGATCGGATCAAGGGCGTCTACTGAACACCCTGAACAGGGAGCTCACCACTATTGGAGACACGCTTGGTCATTTAGCGACCTTGCTTGCGCAGGTTGTCCAGTTGGCAATCTATTTGGCTGTGCCGATTTGGTTAAATGCCTCCCTGACGCTCACAGCGATTGGCCTTGCAGTTCTGCTTGGTGTGCCATTCATGCTCTTGCATCGCACAAGCTACCGCTTGGGCGTGCGCAACACTGAAACGGCCAATGTGGCAATGGGTGTCTTGAGTGAAGCACTGGGTGCTGCACGGCTGATCCTTGGTTTTGGGCGTCAGAGGCAGGCACGGGAACATTACTTGATGGCCTTCGATCAACATGTGCATGTCACACTGCGTTCGCAAGTACTCGCTACGGCAGTACCCAGCTTTTTCGGGCCGTTGTCTATGCTGGCGGTGGTGATCGCGATGGGGATTGCACTCCATCAGCAGGCGCGCATCTCTGAGCTGGCTGCGGTGATGTGGAGTTTACTGGCCGCTATGCCTATTATTGCAGCCTTGCTTCAAGGTAACATAAGTATCAGCAATTTTTTGCCCAGTTATGAGCAGTTAATATCCCTGCGTGAAAAGGCGGCTGAGGTTGAAGAGATCGAAGGGCAGCGCATCTTTCAGCGCTTGGAGTGCGGCGTTGAACTCAAAGACCTGGATTTCACGTACCCGGGACGCGATCAAACGCTTGCCGGCCTTAACATTTACATTCGCAAGGGCCAGATGACTGCACTGGTTGGTGAGTCGGGCTCGGGCAAATCGACGGTGACCGATCTTGTTATGGGCTTGCAGATTCCAGACAGAGGAGAAGTCTTGATTGATGGAGTACCGCTTGGGGATTGGAAGCAAAACAGTTTTCGAGAGAGGATTGGCTATGTGCCTCAAGATCCGCTGTTGTTTCACGCCTCGATACGAAACAATCTGCTGTGGTCTTTTGAACAGGCGAAGGAGGTCGATCTTTGGGGGGCTTTGCGTCTCGCCAATGCGAAGGATTTCGTCAAAGAATTGCCCCAAGGCATCGATACCATCGTTGGCGATCGCGGTGTTCGCCTGTCCGGTGGAGAGCGCCAGCGCATTGCCCTCGCCCGGGCGCTACTGCGCAAGCCGGAGTTGCTGATTCTTGATGAGGCGACGAGCTCTTTAGATTCAGAGTCGGAGCTGCTCATTCAGCAGTCCATCGAACAAGTGGCTCAGAACACTACGATTCTCGTCGTTGCACACCGGCTCTCAACGATTGCCAAGGCCGATCAGGTCTATTTGATAAGACAGGGCAGAGTGGTTGAGGAAGGTCCTTTCAGTGTTCTGAGCACTGAGCCCGGCAGCATTTTGAATGACATGATAGCGGCCCAGCAACCGTTGCAGTTATAATCGGCAGAGCGGTTGTTGTGTTCACCGGAACTGTCAAGAGGAGACCATGAAAAATTATTATATCAGTCCTGATGCCAGCCTTATTGAATGTATGCGAATCATGGACATCGCCGGAACCGGTATCGCAGTCGCGGTTGACACTGAATTTAGGCTGATCGGGACGATATCTGATGGCGATATCCGAAAGGCATTACTGAAAGGCTGCCCTCTGGATAGTTCGATAACCTCCCATATCAATCGAAACTGCTTTCATGTGTTGCCAACCGTCCCCAGGGTTGAAGTATTGGATATCATGCAGGCCAGAAGATTCAAGCAGGTTCCAATTGTCGATGAGCATGGTAAAGTGATGGGGCTGCATCTTCTGCATGATATGCTGGGGAATATCGCACGGCCTAACTGGGCTGTTGTAATGGCAGGCGGCATGGGGATGCGTCTACGGCCAGTGACTGAAAAGCTACCCAAGCCGATGATCAGGGTTGCAGGCAGACCTCTACTGGAGCGGATCATTCTGCACCTTGTCAGTTATGGGATTCGCCGAATCTTTCTTTCGGTCAATCATTTGGCACAGGTGATTGAGGACTATTTTGAAGATGGCTCAAAATACGGCACAAAGATTGAGTACCTGCGCGAGGATGATCCCCTTGGCTCCGGTGGCGCCATCTCCCTTTTACCTGAAATCCCCGAACAAGCATTGCTCGTCATGAATGGGGATCTGATTGTTGATACTAATTTTACCGATATGATTGAATTTCATAGTCAAAACCATTTTTACGCAACAATGGGGGTGTATTCCTATTTCCACCAGGTGCCCTTTGGGTGTGTTGAAATACAGGATAACAGATTGGCAGGTATAGAGGAAAAACCTGTTCTTGAAAAAATGGTGAATGCGGGGATCTATGTCCTGTCACCACAGGCTGTATCTACCATCCCAAAGAATACCTATTTCCCCATCACGACGCTGTTCGAAGATGCTCTCAAAAATAATCTAGTCTGCGGAACTTTTTTCGTAGAAAGGGAGTGGATTGATATTGGTTCCCCCCAGCAACTCCGGCAGGCGCGAGGGGAATAATGTATCGCAAATTGTTTTCATGTAAAGATAAGGTTGCTCTTGTAACCGGTGGCCTTGGCTTAATCGGGAAGGAAATCGTTCGAGGGCTGAATGATTTTGGGGCATCAGTTTGCGTTGCTGATAAAAATGAACAACAAATGGAAGGGTTAAAAAACCGTTCCGCTGTTAGTTTTCAGAATCTCGATATTACGTCTGAAGATTCAATTCGTCAAACCTTAGAGACGATCATAAAGCAATATAGAAAGATTGATATATTGGTAAACTGTGCCTACCCGCGCACGGGTGATTGGGGCGCGAGACTCGAGGACGTTAGTTTTGATTCCTGGAAGATGAATGTGAACAGTCATCTCGGCGGCTACTTTTTGTGCTGTCAAAAGGTGGCGGAACAGATGAAGCTTCAGGGTGGTGGCTCAATCATTAACTTCGCTTCCATTTATGGAATTGTCGCCCCTGATTTTTCAGTATATGAGGGGTCAACGATGACAATGCCGGTGGCATACTCGGCTATAAAGGGAGGAATTATAGCTCTATCAAAATATCTGGCCACATATTACGCAAAAGATAATATTCGTGTAAATTGTGTTTCCCCCGGCGGCGTTTTTGACAAACAGGCAAATAGCTTTGTTGAGAAATATTTAGCTAAAACCCCTCTTGGGAGGATGGGAACCCCAAAAGATATGGTTGGGGCTGTGCTATATCTTGCCTCGGATGCCTCATTATATGTGACGGGGCATAATCTGATTGTCGATGGCGGCTGGACGACTTGCTGAGCCATGAAAATAATAGAATGAATGTACTCGTTATTGGATATGGTTCCATCGGCGGTAGACATGTCGGTAACCTTTTAAGATCGGAGCGAGTGGAGCAAGTAATTGTCTGTGACAACCACCACTCATCATTGCAAAACCACCCAGAAAAAGAAAAACTGAAATTGGTACATTCTCTTGAGGAGTTGCCTCCTATAATGAGCAATGGGAGACAATTCGATTTTGCGATTATTGCAAACGAAACATATAAACATGTTGAAACTGCCAAAACCCTTGCAGAATTCGGAATTGATCTGTTCATTGAAAAACCCATTTCAGACTCAGTAACAAGGGCCATTTCTCTTAAAAAGATAGCTGAAAAAAGCAATATTATAATTTTTGTTGCGTATAATTTCAGGTTTTTAGGTGCGCTGCAATATATCAAAAACCAGTTAAGTTCGGGAGTGATTGGCAGCGTGTGCTTTGCTGAAATAGAAGTGGGTCAGTATTTGCCTTCATGGAGGCCCTTGAGCGATTACCGGGAAAGTTACAGCGCCCGGAAGGAACAAGGCGGCGGGGCAGCGTTAGATCTGTCTCATGAAATCGATTATATGCGTTATCTTTTCGGTGATCCTGTTTCATGGAAAATCATGAAATCAAAGGTAAGCGACCTCGATATAAATTCCGAGGACCTTTTCAAAGGCATATATCGATTTTCAAGCGGATTTCTATGCAGTGTTCATACGGACTATATTCGCCACAATAAGAAAAGGGGAATAAATATCGTTGGAAGCAAGGGCACTCTTGAATGCGATTTTATTAAGAAGTATATAAAGATGAAAAAAAACAGCGGCGAAATATCATTGATTGAAGATACGCATCTGTTTGATGTTGATGAATCATACAGGAGTGAGCTGAATCATTTTATCGAATGTATTGAGAAAGGTAAAACACCTCAAATCACGTTGGATGATGGTATTGAAGTGTTAAAGTTAATAGAGGGTGACCATGTATAAAGATCATGTTGTAGTGTGTGTGATTCCCGCAAGGGGGGGGTCTAAGGGACTTCCGGGCAAGAATATCAAGATGTTTTGCGGGAAGCCTCTTATCGCCTATACGATTGAACAGGCAAGACAATCAGAATACATCGACCGCATTATCGTCTCAACGGAGGCCGAAGAGATCGCTCGAATATCACTGGAATATGGCGCAGAAGTGCCTTTTATGAGGCCGATGGAACTTGCCGGAGACAGTTCCAGTACCGTCGATGTCCTTGTGCATGCGATCAACTGGCTGGAAACTGTAGATCAATATGCCTTTGACATCCTCATCTTGCTTCATACAACGACACCCCTGAGAGGCGTTGAAGACATCAATAAAAGTATCACGCTCATGGTGGAAGAAAAAGCTGACAATGTTTTTTCCGTAACTGAGGCACATAGGAATCCCTATTTCAATATGGTTGAAGAGGGTTCAAACGGATTTGTAATGCTTGTGAAGGAAGGGTGTTTTTCAACGAGACAGGCTGCCCCGAAAGTCTATGATATGAATGCCTCGATTTATGTTTGGTGGAAAAACGCTTTGAAAGAGGGAAAGAAGGTATTTTTAAAGCAGACGAAGGCATACGTTATGCCCAAGGAACGATCGATAGATATTGATGATGATCTGGATTTTAAGATAGCAGAGTTTCTACATAATAACATTTAGAAGGGGTACATATTTATGGATCAAAAAGTATTTTGGTGTCAAAACTGTTTAAATATGTCGACGCGGCCGAGGATTAAATTTGACGAACGTGGATGGTGCAATGCCTGCCAGTGGATGGAAATGAAAAAAAAAATGGATTGGGCACCGCGACAGAAGGAATTAGATGCACTGCTTAATAAATATCGATCAACAACCGGCGGGTTTGACTGCATTGTGCCGGTCAGCGGGGGAAAAGACGGATGCAGCGTTGCATATCGATTGAGAGATATGTATGGAATGCATCCCCTGGCTGTTACGGTGCGCCCCGCCTTGGAATTGTCCATAGGCAATGAGAACCTGCTCAATTTTATCAATCATGGTTTTAATCACATCCATGTGAGTCCCGACGTGAATGTCATGCGTAAGATAAACACATTGGGTTTCATAGAGAAGGGCTTCCCTTATTTTGGTTGGCTAATTGCCATTTTTTCCGCTGTGATAAGGGTGGCTGTCAATTTTAATGTTCCGCTGTTGTTTTACGGAGAAGATGGAGAAATGGAATATGGTGGTTCCATCGAGACCAGAAACAATAGTCTATTCGATCTGGAATATATGAAGCGCGTCTATTTCGAGGCGGGCTATGAAAAAGTCTTCAACAAATTGGACTTGGAGGAAAAGGATCTTTATTTCTTTACATTTCCTTCCGAGACAAACCTGATCGGGAAAGATCTGTACTTTACTCATTGGAGCTATTTTGAAGCTTGGGATTCTTACAAGAACTACCTTATTGCCAAAGAACACTGCGGGTTAAAGGAAATTGACGACACGAATGCCGGCACCTTCACCAATTTTGCACAAAACGACCAGGCGCTTTATGCCTTGCATACATATCTTATGTACCTGAAATTTGGTTTTGGCAGAGCGACGCAGGATGCAGGGATTGAAATCAGGCGCGGCGCCATGACGCGGGATCAAGCTGTCGAATTGGTGCGCCTCTATGACAACCACTATCCGGAAGAATTTATAGACCAATATTTAGATTATTACCGCATGACTTATGAAGAATTCGACGCTGTGCTCGATAAGTGGACCAACAAAGAATTGTTTAATAAGATTGATAGTCGCTGGCAACCAACTTTTATTGTCGAATAGGTGATGGTTACGATTGTCATCATTGATTACGGAATGGGAAATCTCTTTTCCATTCAATCAGCGATCCGCTATTTAGGTGCCGAATCGATCATCACTTCTGATAAAAATACAATTATCGATGCAGACAGAATAATTTTACCAGGTGTCGGTTCTTTTTATCAGGCCATGGAAAATTTGCACACCTCCAGTCTGGTGGCGGTCCTGAGAGATGCCGTTATTTCCAGGCAAATTCCCATATTAGGCATTTGTCTGGGTATGCAGTTGATGGGGCTGTCAAGTACAGAAGATGGCTTTTGTGAGGGTCTTCAACTGGTCGATTGCCCGGTTGAACGTTTTGATGACGGGAAGTCTGAAGGGTTGAAAATCCCCCACGTAGGCTTTAATACAGTATCTGTGATGCAAAAGAGCAAATTATTTATGGACATGGACACTCGGGTCGACTTCTATTTTACACATAGCTTTAGAATGAAATTTGCGGACCAGCCCTACGCCACAGGAGTATGCCTTCATGGAGAGCCATTTATTGCTGTTTTTGAAAAGGAACATATCTGCGGAACGCAATTTCACCCCGAGAAAAGTCAAACCAACGGGCTTTTTTTGTTAAGAAACTTTATCAAGAATTTTTAAATGGTTAAGAAAAGGCTCATTTTCACGCTCCTGTATCAGGACGGCGGTTTCATGCTCAGCAGGAATTTCCGACTGCAACGGGCTGGCGATATTAAATGGTTGATGAGCAATTATAATTTCAAAAATATCGCTTTCACGATTGATGAGCTGATTATCTTGGATGTATCCCGGGGTGAAAGAAACCTGGAGCGATTTTGTGATCACATTAAGGTGATTGCTGAGGAATGTTTTGTTCCGATTGCAGCGGGCGGTGGTATCAAGTCGCATGCTCATGCAAGAGCCATCTTAAATGCAGGTGCGGATAAACTTATTGTGAACACTACCTTTATTAAAGCGCCAACCTTTGTTAGGGAATTGGTCGGCCTGTATGGGAGCCAATGTATTATTGCTTCTGTCGATGTTAAAAAGCGAGAAAGTGACTTTGAGATGTATATGTATAATGGCTCAGTGAAAATTGATCTGACGCTTTCTGAATATATTAGACACATTCTTGCTCTTGGTGCTGGCGAAATTTATCTTAACTCCATGGATAAAGATGGCACTGGTCATGGTTATCTGTTCGATGTCTTAGCTAAATTAGATCATACAGTCAATGTGCCAGTAATCGTTGCCGGGGGTGCAGGAAATTGGCACCATCTTTTAGAAGGATTGGAGCATGATCAGGCGGATGCTGCTGCTACAGCCAACTTATTCAATTTCATCGGTCAAGGCTTTCCAAACGCGCGGGAACAGTTGCTTAGTGAGGGAATAAATTTGGCCAAATGGGAATCGAAAAATTGCGATAATTTAAAAGGATGTCTTAAACAACCTCAATGAAGTTCATTTAGTCGAATACCTACCACCTAGCTTTGACGTCATTAGCTGTTTATAAAGCATCAGATATTAGGAGAAAAACATGATTATTCTTGGTATCAATGAAGATCATAATGCCACGGCTGCGATAGTAAAGAATGGGAAAGTCCTTGCTTGCCAATCGGAGGAAAGAAATACAAGACTTAAAAACGATACAGGATATCCATGGAAGGCAATTGATGCTGTCTTGAAGATTAGTGGCATTAGACCTGCGGATGTAGACTATGTCGCATTTGCAGGGATATACTGTGATGCTCTTCAAATGAAATTAAAACGAGTTACGCGATTTACAATCCAGGATTATATAAGAGAGATGCACGAGTACTGGAAAAAAATTTTAATCGAAAAGACTTCGTCGAATTTTTATAATGAACTTTTAAGGGAAGAAAAATTTTCGAAGGGGAAAGATTTTTACTATGACTATGGTTTCATGGACAAAGCTCCAGAGGATCAGTGGTCCTCTCTGATGAATGAAGAAAGAAGGAATATCGTTGTACGTCATCTCGGTATAGATAAAGAAAAAATAAAATCAGTAGACCATCATACTAGCCATGCTTATTATGCCTATTATGCATCACCAAGAAGTGCATGTGGGAAGAGTGTTGTGATAACGGCAGATGGGTGGGGTGATGGGTGCAATGCTACAATAAGTTCAGTTGTGGACGGGGAATTACAGGAAATCCATCGAACGTCGATGTGCAATATGGCCAGAATTTATCGCTGGATGACTCTACTTCTTGGAATGAAGCCAAATGAACATGAATACAAGGTAATGGGTCTTGCGGCGTATGCGCAAGATTATGTGCGTGATCCGGCCTATGAGATATTTAAAGAAACGCTTATTGTTGATGGTCTCGATTTTCGATGGGAAAATAAACCTGCAGATATGTATTTCTATTTCAAGGACAAATTTGAAGGACATAGATTTGATGGAATTGCGGCGGGTCTTCAGATGTGGCTTGAAGATTTACTGATGGAGTGGATTGCCAATATCATGACTAAGACATCTGCTGATGTTTTATATTACAGCGGTGGACTTTCTATGAATGTGAAGGCGAATAAGGTAATAGCCGAGTTACCTTGTATTAAGGACATACATATTCCACCAAGCGGAGGGGATGAATCACTTGCCATAGGTGCTGCTTATGTTCTTTCAAAAGAACTTGGCGATGAGCCGCAACCATTGAAACACGCTTACCTCGGCTATGAGCCTACCTTGGATGAAGCACTGGATGGGGCGAAACCTTTTAGAGACAAATCAAATTTTGATGTGATAGACAATCCGGATGCTGATATGATTGCAGAGTATCTTGTGAAAGGTAAAGTTCTTGGTCGTTGTTGTGGCAATATGGAGTTTGGCGCACGTGCACTCGGTAATCGGTCAATCCTATGTAATCCATCTAAGCATGAAAACCTTAAACTGATTAATGAAAAAATCAAATTCAGGGATTTCTGGATGCCCTTTACCCCTTCTATACTCGAAGAGAGGGTAAAAGATTACTTATTGAATCCAAAGGGACTTCAGGCGTCATACATGACGATTGCCTTTGACAGCACGCCCCTTGCCAGGGAGCACCTTCGGGTTGCTATGCATCCATATGATTTTTCAATCAGGCCCCAAATTGTATCAAGAGCCACGAATCCAAGCTACTATGACCTGATAAAAGCCTTTGAGAAAAAGACAGGGATTGGAGCACTTCTTAATACTTCACAAAATCTTCATGGTTATCCCATCGTTTGTACGGCAGCGGATGCAATTGATACTTTGCTGAAATCAGGCCTCGATGGGATGATACTGCCTGGGCTGCTGATTGTGAAAAAATAGCAGCCTGATCAAAATCCAGATATGCTTCTAAAGTGCATTAATTCCAATCAATCCGATAAAAAAGGGCAGTTCACCATTCACGAAAGTTCTTGTCGGCATTTGTTTTTAGTTCAGAATCGAATGTACTGGTGCTCTTGCCCTTTTCCTTACGACAAGGACAAGGACCTTGTACTAACCTATGATTTTGGTGTATTCACCGAGGTCAGTTCAGTCGGGGGGAAAGTCGCTTTTCTGGACCATCTTGTCGATCCGGAACTCATGGAGAAATATAATTATGAAACATACGATTTTTTTGCCAAGTGGTATCGCGATGAGAAGGGAGAAGATATATTCGCCTATAGGGGCATTGAATTAGGGAATTCATTCAGGATTGCAATATGGAGTAATATTACCAGCTATGTTCGTACCTTAATTAACCTGATGTCAATTAAGAAAATAAAATGCGAAAAAAGGTTTGTCGGGATAAACGACATCTATGCAATAGGTATTATTAATAAGCTCGGCATTGAAATAGAAACATGGGCGCCTAACGATGACCATCCAGTTCCAGAATACTATTTCCCGATCCTTCGATGGATTGATGAGAGAATTTACCCGGCTGGCATAAAACATTTGTTCAGAGTTCTACTGACAAGAATCCTCGACCAGATATTTATTCTGGTTGATAGCTTTATCCTTTTCAGGAAGAGTTTAATAAACATTTATCTGCAATCTTATCATCCAACGATAATGATCAGAGAGCATTTAAAGAAAGATCCAAAGATTAGGCTTTTTTTTGATAATTATACCCGCGATGTAGGAACCTTCAGAGAAAGACGTCTGCCGGTTTGGGGGACTTCCCCTCGCCACAAGCGGTTGGCTGCGGAGATGGTCTGGGAGTTTCAGGTGAGAAAATCTGTTTATTGGGAGATAAACGGGTTCCCCGTGAGTCAATATCTATATCCAATCATTATCAATCGAATAGCAGAACGACTATCGGAGCAAATAAAAACCTTGGATAGCATTATTGGATATTTCAAAAAGAAAAAATTAAAGCTGATGGTCACTTTTTCCAATATAGGTTTTACAAATTGCCTAATGCTAAATTACTGCCATCATCAGCAAATACCTACATATCTTATCATTAATGGATTACTTACAAACTCATATCTCGATGAGGCAAAAGATTCCACATGGATTAATGCTTATGGCGAATCTATTAAATCTCATTATTTCGGTGGTATGGACAATATCGTCTGTCTCGGTGATCCTCGGATGGATGGCTATGGACAACAAACTTCTCTTAAACATATCAATACAGACAGGCCCATAATTGTCATTGGTACATCCGGATTTAATAATATAGATTTAAACTCTTACGTAGCCGTTGAATTCGATTTTTTTTATGATCTGATGACAGCTTTCCAGATCTTGAGAACAAGAGGCAAGGATATGAATATCGTTGTAAAGGTTCGCCCCAATGGATATTTAACGCAATATGAAGATTTCCTTAAAGAGTATTTCCCCGATGTGACAGTTGCGCTTTATGACCTGATTCCCATCAAGGATGTGCTTTCTCAGGCTGATTTGTTTATCACCATTAATTCCCAAACATTATTTGAAGCCTCCTGTATGGGTGTCCCCGTTTTATTTTACAAGAAGGATACTGAAATAAACCACCCACCCTTTGATGGAAAATCAGAATTGGTGACCGCTATTTCGGTGGATGATCTGGTAAAAAAAATAGAATTATTCTATGAAAATAATGATATATATGAAGTTTTTAAGCAAAGAGCAGTAATGGAAAAATATGTTGGCCCTTTGGATGGACGTAACCTGCAGCGCAATATGGATTTCATATACTCGTTAATATCTGAAGAATCCGAAGAGTGTATATAACCTTTATGAGCCCATGGTTTTTGTTAATATACGCATGGCGTAGTTTGCAAGAGTTGGTGGCATCTCCAATTATTTTTGCGAGACTGAAGCAAAAATATCCTAACTGCCTTTTTTATCCTGGCAGCTATGTCGACACATCGTCAGTCCTAGGAAACTATAATGTAATATTCAAAAATACAAGCATCATCAATTCAGTACTAGGCGATCACACATTTGTACAAAAAAATTCGATGGTTATAAATGCTGACATTGGAAAGTTCTGCTCAATTGCAGCTGGTGTCAGTATTAGCCTGGGGAACCATCCTACATCGCACGTTAGTTCTCATCCTGCATTTTATTCTGCAATACAGCCACTTGCCAGGACATTTAGCAACGAAGACAGGTTTGAGCCGTTTGATAAACGAACGAAGATCGGAAATGATGTCTGGATAGGTCAGAATGCCATGATTATGGATGGCGTTACGATTAGTACTGGTGCTGTGGTGGCTGCCGGTGCTGTCGTCACCACGGATGTTCCTGCATATGCAATAGTAGGGGGTGTGCCCGCACGACTAATTAGGTTTCGTTTCGATGAGGAAGAGCGTAACCTCCTGCTGGAAAGCCGATGGTGGGATTGGCCTGAGTCAGAGATGACAAAAGATGTCGACTGCTTTTTAAATGCTAATCGTTTTATAAATTTATGGAAAACGAAGAAACTGCAACAATAGAAATTGTTTTATTAGGCTAAGATGAGCTATCTCTCAAAAGTATTTTTGATGCAAATGATGAGATTTAGAGTTCTTTTATTCTACATACTTAATAAAAGAAAATTCAAAAGGCTTGAATTTCGGGCTTTGATCATAAAGCCGTTAAGAATAGACGGAAAAGAATACATTTCTTTGCTGAGGGGTGCCATTATTCAAAAACATTCATTTTTGTATGCAGCAAAAATCGACGATCATGAGCCGGAACTCATCATTGGAAAGGGATCTCTCCTTGGTAACTATAATCACATTGCCTCTGTCAGAAAAGTCGTATTTGGAGAGAACGTTCTTACTGCTGACAGGGTTTATGTATCAGATAATTTGCACGAATATGAAAATGTAAATGTGCCCATCGTGCATCAGCCAGTGAAATTTAAATCGGAGGTATCTATTGGAGATGGTTCGTGGATTGGAGAAAATGTGTGCATTATTGGTGCGAGGATCGGTAAAAATTGTGTGATAGGTGCCAATGCTGTCGTAACTTCAGATATACCTGATTACTCTGTCGCAGTTGGAATACCAGCAAAGGTAATCAAGAAGTATGATCCCAAAAAACAAATATGGGGAAAAACGTCTGGCTAAAAACACAATGCCTCATGTTGCACTAATTTCTTTTTTAACCAATAGCATAAATACAAGGTCGCTTTCCTCATATTTAAGAGCAAACGGTCATGAAGTTACTTGCTATTTTTGTCAAGGTGCGTTTAATGAGCGCAACTTGCAAGAGATTATTAAAGGCTTAAAAGAAAAAAAAATGTCCCTTGTAGGAATAAGTTTGGTTACAGATGATTACTACTCAGCAGTCGTTGTTACCAGTGCGATAAAAAAAGAACTCGGCGTCCCGGTGATTTGGGGTGGAGCACACGTAAATGTGAAACCGGATGAGTGTTTACAGCATGCAGACATGATTTGTTTAGGGGAAGGTGAAGAAGCGTTGCTTGATCTTGTGAAGAATTACGCTGAAGGTAAGTTTGATCTGTCGACAAAAAATATATGGTTCAAGACAGAAAATGGAATCGTGCGAAATGAGTTGCGCAGTTTGGAGGAAAATCTTGATAAATACCCCTTTCCCGATTTTGATTTGACCACTCAGTTTGTTATGAATGAAAAAGGTTTTGAGAATTTGGCGGATAAACATTTACTGGGTGAGTACAGCATCATCACATCACGTGGGTGTCCTTACAGTTGCCACTACTGTTATAATAGTTACCGTAGAAAACAGTTCGAGGGAAAGGGAAAGTATCTCAGGAAAAGAAGCATAGAAAATGTTGTTGAGGAACTTTCACATTCTAAAAGGACATTTAAAGGATTAAAGCGCGTCAATTTTTGGGATGACAGTTTTGCCGCGAGAAGCATAGAAGAATTTAATGAATTCAGGTCTCTATACACAAAAAATGTTGCTTTACCTTTTTTTGCATTAATAGAACCCATGGCCTTTGATTTCAAAAAGATCGAAATATTAAAAGAATCTGGACTAACCAAGTTACAGATAGGGATCCAATCGGGTAGTGAACGAGTGAACAAAAACATCTACAATAGGCATGTCTCGAACAGGAAAGTTATTGATATTGCACATTTTATCAAGAAATTGGAAATTGATGCGACATACGATATAATCTTCAATAATCCTTATGAAACGCCTTATGATGTAGCTGAAACAGCCAAGTTATTCCTCCAATTTCCTAAACCACTTTCTTTGCAAGGTTATAATCTGATATTCTATCCACAAACGACAATTACTGATAGGGCGTTGTCTGACAACTATATATCGATGAAGATAAGCGGGGAGGATTTCTCGACAATCCAAGGTGCTGCTAATTCACCTGCGGCAACGCTGGGTCGTTCAGAAGTCAGCAACCGCTTTTACGAAATCAAATATCGCTCCCATGAAAAGACATATTTTAATTCCGTCATTTCTCTTATTTCCTCCAAATACATCCCAAAGTGGTTTATGGGATATTTTGCAAGGTCTGAAAGCCCCTTCAAGAGAACCTTATTGAAGGCATTTATAAAAATGTATATCTTTGCGGTGGCTCTAAAGCATGGCGTCATAACACCACGGGTATCCTGACAATCATCAAGTTCATTTGCATATAAAAGAATGGATGAATTAGTAAGCATTATTGTAACAAGCTATAACCATGCCGAATACTTGAAACAACGCATGGAAAGTCTTTTGAAGCAAACGTACTCTCCTGTCGAGATTATTGTAATTGATGATTGCTCTACTGATGAAAGTATAATTGTTCTTGATAAGTACGTTAAGAGACCAAATATTGAGATTATCGCTCTGGACAAAAATGGTGGGCATGCAAATGCCTGCAATCTGGGAGTAGCGCTATGTAAAGGGAAATATGTCATGTTCGCTGAATGTGATGACTATAATGAACCTGAGCATATAGAGATCTTGATGAGGTCACTTCTCGAGAACAAAACTACAGGAGCGGCCTATTGCAGAAGTAATATGGTTGACAGCCATGGACAGATTATTGGAAATGATTTTCAACATAGGGAGAAATCGTTTAAGGACCTTTGCTCTAAAGACACTTTGATTCCGAGGGATATGATGCAAAAATTCTTTCTGATCTCTTGTGTTATACCAAACATGAGTGCTGCATTAATTAAAAAAAAATATTTCAACGTTGTTGGAGGATTTGATACTCAATATAAGGTCTGTGCTGATTGGGATTTTTGGGGTCGTATTGCAGACCATTGTGATTTTTTTTATATCTCGAAAACGCTCAACAATTTCAGAAGACATCCGACAACCGTTGAAAATAAATTCGGTTTCCAAATTCAGTCTTTAGAGATATTTGACATTTTATACAAAAGATTTTCAGGAATGCATTTAAATTATTTAGAGAAGTTAAAATTCAGGGCAGCGGTCTGTACCGTATGGGGTACACAGATCAAAGAACATCCTGTAGAATGGATGAAAAGCTTTTTCTCTATGTGGCGGCAAGGTTCAAAGTATGACGCTTTCATCATTTTGAATCTGATATTGTGGGTTGGAAAGAGATGCTACGAGAAAACAGCAAAAAGACTTTTTATTACCAGTGTGTAATCAGAGGGAAAAATAAAGTAGTAGTTTTGCTCGGAGAAGCTTAAAAAATGCAAAGCCCTCATAAGCGAAAGAAAGGATCTCTTTACCTGTCAAATTTTAAAAAAGTCAAACGGGTTCTGATAACCGGAGGAACTGGGTTGCTTGGCGTTGCCATCCAACAGTCGGCGCCCACGGACATACAAGGATTCTCGGTGTATTTCCCCAAACGTTCTTTACCTGCTCCACTTCCGTTTCCCGTACGGAGTGCGGATGTTTCTGATCGGAAACAGATGGAATCAGTTTTTGAATGGGCCAAGCCTGATGTTGTGATTCATACAGCCGCTATTGGAAGCGTTGACTTTGCTGAAAGAAATCGTGAACAGACTCGAAAAATCAACATTGGAGGTACGGAGGTTGTTGCTGCGCTGTGCGAAATTTTCAAGTCTCGACTTATTTATATTTCCTCTAATGCGGTTTTTGACGGTCAGTCACCGTTTTACTCCGAAACTGCGCCAGTCAACCCGATTAACTACTATGGTCAGCTTAAGGTCGAAGCCGAAAATATCGTTCGTGAAAGCAGCGTACCTTGGGGCATCGTCCGTCCCATCTTGATGTATGGTTGGCCATACCCAAGCGAGCGGGATAATCCCGTAGCATGGTGGGTACGTTTGCTGGGGAATGGTGAGCCTATAAAAGTTGTTGATAATGTATTTAGCAAACCTCTTCCATCTTGGTCATGTGCGGAGATTGTATGGGCGGTGGTCCGCCAACATCGAACCGGCATATACCATGCGGCTGGGAGAGATCATTTGTCTCTTTACCGGTTTGCCTTGGAAGTGGCGGGAGTATTTGACTTGGATCCAGGATTAATCTCGCCAGTCCCCGATTCTTATTTCCCCGCAATTGCACCGCGCCCCAGGGACACCTCATTCGATACGTCAAAAATGGAAAATGAGCTGGGCATGAAACCAGTTGGTGTCAGAGATGGTCTCCTTCGAATGAAAACTGAAAGTTCAGCGACAGCATCACTTTAAACCCCCATAACCGGACACTGGGGGTAGTAGAAAAAATGAAAAAAACCATCATTATTAGCGCTCCAAAATTTTACGGCATTGATTCCGATATAAAGGAATCTTTTGAGGACGTGGGTTTTAGGACCTTCCTGATAAGTCCCAGACCGTTAGCAATATTAGAGAGAGTTGCCAATAAAATTGGGAATATACTTCCGATCCTGAAGCCGGTTTTTAATCCCATTTTCAAGTTCTATTTGGTTCAGGAGAACAGGGAATTAGTTTCCATTGCGTCTAAAGAGGAGCCCGATTTATTGTTTATAATAAAAGGCGACCATATTTTACCCGACACCTTGAAAGATATGAAGAAGGTATTGTCCTGCCCTGTTGTGAGTTATGTGTGGGATACGCCTTTTTATGCGGATGATAATAAGCAGAACAAGTACAGGAAATACAATTTAAAAAATGGAATACCCTGGTATGATTTAATCTTTGTATTCGATACCGCCTACATTGATGAGATCAGGAGGCATGGGGCAAAAGAAGTGAAATATTTACCGTTGGCGACCAATCCAAATCGATACAAAGAAATATCTCTGACTGAGCAAGATAGGCGCGATTATGGTTACGATGTATGTTTTGTCGGATGGCCCTTTGAAAATAGGGCGGAGATGCTCGAAGGTCTGCGAGGTTATAATCTTGGGGTCTTTGGTGATAGCTGGATGGAATATTTCATAAGCAGGGAGCAAAATGTTCCGTCCTATTATAGGGGTAGGGCATCTGGTGAAGTCGTGAATAAAATCTATCTTTCTTCAAAGATCGTGCTCAATATTCATCATCCTCATTCGCGGGAAGGCTTGAATACGCGCACTTTCGATATACCGGCATGCGGTGGTTTCGAAATGGTTGACTATAAAAAGGATATTGAGAAGCATTTTGAAATAGATAAAGAAATAGTTACATTTAGTAATATAGATGAACTAAAAAGCAAGATAAGTTTCTATTTAAAAAATGAAGATTTACGTATAGCCATATCTGAGCGTGGCAAACAAAGAGTCCTAAATGAACATACATGGGCACATAGGGCAATAAATGTGAAATCAGCCCTCGAAGGGCAGATGGGATGAGGTTTGGAAAAGAGATGTTTTACAACCAGAGATATCATCACTCCAGCATATCAAAACCTGAGTAACAATGTCCTCGTCAAGCAAAAAAGTCGCCTCGGTTTTATATGTAAGTTACGACGGTATGCTTGAGCCGTTGGGCCAGTCCCAAGTTCTTGCTTATCTGAAGAGATTCTCGCCGGATTACCGAATTCATCTGCTGAGCTTTGAAAAACGGGGAGATTGGAATAACCGCGTTTTGAGAGAACGTACCTGTGAGGAAATTACTGATGCAGGGATTATGTGGCGCCCTTTGAGATATCACAAGCGCCCAAGTGCGCTGGCAACCGCTTTTGATGTTTTGTTGGGCATGTTGGTAGCCGGCTATTTAACGCGCAAGTATCGGGTAAAAATTATTCATGCCCGGAGCTATGTTCCCTCGGTCATTGCATTATCTATGAAGAAGATGTTTGGAGTGAAGTTTGTATTTGATATGCGCGGCTTCTGGGCCGATGAGCGTGTCGATGGCGGATTGTGGCCGAAGGGAAGCCGACTCTACCGCACGGCAAAGTGGTTTGAACGCCGATTTTTGCTTTCTGCAGATCGGGTGGTGTCTCTTACCCAGGCTGCCGTGGATGAGATGTGCCATTTTTCTTACTTACAAGGCAGCATGCCGACATTCGAGGTCATTACCACCTGTGCTGATCTCGACCTATTCAAGCACGATGCACCTGAGCCGTCCACACAAAAAGAGGGCAGGCCGTTTACCTTGGGTTATGTGGGCTCCGTCAACTTTTCATACCTATTCGATGAAACGCTGCAATGCTTCAATCTTATGCGGCAGGTGATCCCAGACGCGCAATTGCGTATCCTCAACCGGGGCGACCATGACTACATTCGTGAGCGGCTGAATTATCACCAGCTTGATCCGGAGGCTGTTCGACTCGAAGTGACGGATCATGCTGGCGTGGCACGTGCAATGTGTCAGATGGATGCGGGTATTTTTTTCATCAAACCCGTCTATTCCAAGATGGCCAGTGCGCCGACCAAGCTAGGCGAGTTTCTTGGCTGCGGTATTCCCTGTATGGGCAATGGCAGTGTAGGAGATATGGCGTCCATCCTCGAAGGCGAGGGCGTAGGCGTTGCTCTGGGAGATTTCAGTGAGGCGGCTATGCGAGACGCCATTGACCGCCTGCTTCAACTTGCTTATGAACCATGCATTCAGCAGCGTTGTCGACAAGTGGCACTAAAGTATTTCTCTCTGGATATGGGCGTCCAGAGGTACACGGATATTTACCGTGAACTCTTGAGAGAGGATAAAGCATGAGAGGGGGCACTGCTCACTCATGCACTGTATGTGGAGAAATAAACAATTCTGAACTGGTGTTGCGTAAATGGCAAGGTGAGAAGAGTAATGGTAACATTACTTTATGCCGCTGTGGACAATGCCAGGCAATCTACATGAATGGTTACAGTGAATTATTCGATGAAGATTTATATGCTTATTATATGAATTATCATGACCTCAAAAAAGATAATGTATATGACCCGTTGACCCATAAACGCTATCTGTCATTACTTGATTTTTTTTCCGCTCATGGATGCGGGAGATCCATCCTTGACGTGGGATGCGGGAAAGGTGATTTCGTCGATGCTGCATTGAATGCGGGATGGGATGTGGCGGGTATAGAACTGTCGCAATCTGCTGTAGATATAGCACAACGATTCTGTCTGCCTGTAATCAAAATGGACTTCTTTTCCGAGCAGATAAAAAACTCTTCGAGAGATATTGTGACGATGTTTGAAGTTATCGAACATGTTCCTAACCCTGGCGAGTTTCTCAGTCGGGCAGAAGAAATCGTCAAGCCGGGCGGGCTTGTTTATTTGACAACTCCCAACTTCAATTCTCTTGATAGAAGGCTTCTCGGTGCAGGGTGGGATGCGGTCCATCGTGAGCATCTAACTTACTTTACACCAAAGACATTAATTAACGCTGTTCGAAAGGGAACAACGTTTGAAGTTGTGCATCTTGAAACCAGAAATATTTCTACCCAGCTAATACGGGCTATCAGAAGTTTGTCAAGTTCAGATGGGAATGCAGTAAATCGCGATTGTATAGTGAGCAACACAGATAACACGGGGTCGACTCGAGACATGATTCACAATAACATTGAAAACTCAACCACTTTAAGATTGTTAAAGAGAATGGCGAATATGATTCTAAACGTCACTGCACTCGGATCGACGATCGTCATTTTGCTCAAGCGTCCTACTTGTAATTCGTGATGCATGTTCTTTTTCTGACCCGCTACGCACGCATGGGTGCAAGTAGCCGCTTGCGCGTATATCAATATCTTCCCTATTTGGTGGAGTCTGGGTTTGAGGTGACGGTCGCCCCATTGTTTGGCAATGATTACGTAAGCGGTTTTTACGGCGGCAATATCTCAAAAGTGGCGGTGTTTAAAGCATATATCGAGCGGGTGCGATTTATTCTGAAAGTACGTCATTTTGATTTGGTGTGGGTGGAATATGAGATGTTGCCTTGGTTGCCAGATTGGATTGAACGCAGTCTGTTGCCAAGGGAAGTTCCTTTGGTTGTGGACTACGACGACGCAATTTTCAATAGATACGACCAACATCGTCTTACACTTGTCCGCAACGTCCTGGGGAAAAAAATCGATGCCGTCATGTGTCGAGCCGCTTTGGTGACCGCGGGGAATGATTATCTTGGTGCGCATGCAAGACAGGCAGGGGCAGAGCGTGTCGAGCTGTTACCGACTGTGGTTGACGGTACTCGTTACGCTGTAATAGAGAAAGAAGATGTTTCACCAGTGACGATCGGGTGGATTGGTTCGCATACTACCGCTATATATTTAAAGCTTGTGTCGCCCGTGCTTCGGGCAATGGTTGCCTCACACAATGTTCGGTTTGTAGCGATAGGTGCAAATCCTTCACAGTTGCAGGATTTGCCCATCGAAATCCACCCTTGGTCAGAAGATACCGAGGCGGCAGAGATTCAACAATTTGACATAGGGATCATGCCGTTGCCTGATGATTTGTGGGAAAGAGGGAAGTGTGGTTACAAATTGATTCAGTATATGGCTTCTGGAAAGCCTGTTGTGGCTTCACCCGTAGGGGTAAATAGTGTGATTGTGCACCAGGGGGTTAATGGGTTTCTGGCAAATACAGATTCAGAGTGGTGCAACTCACTTAGATTGCTCTGTGAGGATGCTGCACTTCGTAAGCGCATGGGTGATGCGGGGCGCAGCAGAATGGAACGTGATTATTCCCTACAGGTTGCCGCGCCCAGATTGGCAGAACTGCTACGTTCGGTTGTGAACAAGTAATGTGCGGTATAACTGGATTTTGGCAACCAACTAATTTTTCTGCCAACTCTGCTAAAACTATTGCAGAGAAAATGGCTGATCGCATTGCCCATCGTGGGCCGGATGATGCCGGTGTATGGGTGGATGAGAGTGCCGGTATTGCACTGGCGCATCGTCGCCTTTCCATCCTTGATCTTTCTCCTGCCGGACATCAGCCTATGGTTTCTTCATCAGGGCGTTATGTGATTGTCTTTAATGGGGAGATTTACAATCATCTGGAAATAAGGCGGGAGCTGGAGGGTGGCAATCTCTCAAAAGAGCCCTGCGTCCTCTTCCCGGCGGTGAGAGGAAAGATGGATGGGGTCGTCGTCGGTTGGCGCGGCCATTCGGATACGGAAACGCTGCTGGCGGGGTTTGAAACGTGGGGTATAGAAGCGACACTAAAAAAAACCACGGGGATGTTCGCAATTGCGCTTTGGGATTGTGAAGAAAAGATGCTTACCCTTGCGCGAGACCGCATTGGTGAAAAGCCGCTTTACTATGGTTATCAGAAAGATACATTTGTTTTTGGCTCAGAATTAAAAGCACTTGGCGCGCATCCGGATTTTTTGGGTGAAATTGATCGGGATGTTCTTTGCCTGTATCTCCGGCATTGCTATATACCCGCGCCCTATTCAATTTACAGGGGGATACGTAAACTCTTGCCCGGGACTTACATTCAGCTTCCAATCGGGCGTGGCCCCAATGAGTTACGTTCGGCAACGCCCAAAGCTTACTGGAGTTTATCTGAAGTCGCTGAGAAAGGAATTGCTCAGCCATTTACCGGCAGTGATACAGATGCGATTGCTGTTCTCGGTGAACAATTGAAGCAAGTAATCGGCTTGCAAATGATCGCGGATGTACCATTGGGCGCCTTTTTATCAGGCGGAGTGGATTCTTCAACGATCGTTGCATTGATGCAAGACCAGTCTCCTCGTCCGATCAAGACATTTTCTATTGGGTTCGATGAAACTGGTTATAACGAAGCTAAGGATGCGAAGGTTGTAGCGCATCATCTCGGTACGGACCACACCGAGCACTATGTTTCGTCGGCAGAGGCGATGCAGGTTGTTCCTCGCTTGGGCAGCATGTACGATGAGCCCTTTGCAGATTCCTCACAAATCCCTACCTTTCTCGTATCTCAGATGGCACGCAAACATGTAGCTGTTTCATTGTCCGGTGATGCTGGGGACGAGTTGTTCTGTGGATATAACCGTTACGCACTGACAGATATCTGGAGGAACATTTCGAGGGTTCCCTTCGGGGTCAGAAAATCGACAGGGCGTTTGATAAAAATGGTTGCCCCGTCAACATGGGATGGTATTTTCCAACGTGTCGGCAAATTTCTTGCGTTGCCCTCAAACATGGGTGAGAAGATAGAAAAGCTTTCTTCACGTTTAGTAAGTGTTGATGGCACCGAAGCTCTCTACTATAGCTTGGTTTCCGAAATCGCCAATCCCGATCGGGTAGTCATAGACGCTAGAGAACCTGATACCTGGCTTACAAAAAAAGGACTGAAGACACAGTTTCCGGATGCCAAGCTGCAAATGATGTTCATGGATGGTATGACTTATTTGCCGGATGACATCCTGGTCAAGGTGGATCGTGCTGCCATGTTTAACAGTCTTGAAACAAGAGTTCCTTTCCTCGATCATAGAATCATTGAACTGGCATGGTCGATCCCATTATCTATGAAAATCCGCAATGGACAGAGCAAATGGATATTAAGGCAGGTGTTATACAAATATGTGCCAAAAGAGCTCATTGAACGACCGAAGATGGGTTTCGGCATTCCTATCGGCGACTGGATGCGAGGCCCGCTTCGGCAGTGGGTGGAAGTTCTGTTGAACGAATCCCGTTTGCGGCAAGAAGGATATTTTGATGTGCGGTTTATTCGCCTGCGTTGGCAAGAACATCTTTCCGGTAGAAGAAATTGGCAGCATTTTCTCTGGACCGTGTTGATGTTCCAGGTGTGGCTGGAAGAAAGAGGCAACAAGGGTTGATTGGCGCTGTCTCAGGAATAATCATCGTCATTATAGCTTTTGCGCTTGGAAATACCTTGCCGAGGTTTGCCAGAAACGCTTTTCGCCTGGCAATGCTCGCCCGTCTCAGCATTAGTGTCTTGAATGTAATGATGGACGGTCAGATGATTGGCGCTGAGGGAGATGCAAACACTTTTTATTTGGTTGCCATTGAACTTTCTTCGAACATAGCGAATTTAGCGTGGGATTTTGGGACACTTTTCAGCGGCATCAGGGGATTTTTAAATGTACATGCATTGATTCAGTGGGCATTGGGGGGCGAGAGTTTTTTTCTGGCACATTCTTTTTCCTTACTTGGTGCTGCACTTTGCCTGATTCTTATTTCTAAAATATGGTTATTGCTCGTACCTACTGAATATAAAAGACTGCCATATGTCTTGCTTATCTACTCACTTTTACCAAGTGTTCTTTCTATCCAGAGCTATGTTTTACGTGAAGTTTGGCAATCTCTCTGTTTGTTTGGCATACTCTGGATGAGTCTACACATACAACGACATGGCTATAGTGTGATTCGGATTTGTGTTATGCTAATATTTGCTTTTATTGGATGTTTTCTTCAGGGAGCTATGATAGTTATAATCATTCTAACACTTATTGGGGGAGCATTGATCCAGGGTAAAATCAGCCTCACTCGGTGGTTTATAAAACCAGCCCGCTTGTTCAAATATGGTTTGATCTTGGTTTTTTTCCTTCTCATTTTTTCGCCACTTATTACCAGGTCAGCCTATTATCAAGATATCCTCGTTGGTAATCTGGCACAGCGCGCAGAATCATATGCCGATGGAGTCCTGATGTCTGCGAGTGGGGCTCGCGCTGAGTATGGAAAGCAATTTTATGCAGTGAGCCCCTGGACGCTTATATCTGCATTTGCCGCTTATCAGATCATGCCATTACCCTGGCAGTTCGAAGGTATTGCCGATTTGGTTCTGTTTGTGGAAAATATGTTCCGGGTATTATTACTACTGTCCTATTTATTCTATCGGAAAAAGCTGACGCAATCCCATAAAGACAATATGGATGTTCTCGTTTTGATGTGGTTTTTGATTGAAATTATTTTTTCACTCGGGACAATTAATTGGGGTACTGCCGCCCGTCATCATGTTCCAGCAGTTGGTTTGTTGCTGATTGTAGGGCTAGCAAGCCGATATCTTGTAAAAACCGAACATTTATGTATTCGTAGGCATCAACCAATCAACCAGCTTGGCGGTCAATGAGTGAGTTATGGAGAGTAATACTTGAGTCGTACGAAGCTCCTCTACTTCATCACGGAAGATTGGTATTTCTGCTCTCACCGACTGCAGCTGGCCTTGGCAGCGCAACATGCCGGATATGATGTAGCGGTGGTGACCCGGGTTAACGAGCATGGTGAAGCTATTCGTCGGGCTGGTATTAGGCTCATTCCCTTCAATCTTTCACGTCGGAGCATTAATTTACTGTCAGAGTTAGCCATGCTTGCCCGCCTTATCGTACTTTATAGAAAAGAAAAGCCAGATCTCGTACACCATGTGGCTATGAAGCCGGTGCTCTATGGCTCGCTCGCAGCTCAACTCTCTGGCGTGCCATACGTGGTGAATGCTCTTGCGGGCATGGGCTATGTCTTTTCTTCCGATCAGCCGATGGCGCGTTTCTTGCGCCCTGTCATAGGTAAAGCATTCAGGATGCTCCTGAGCAGCGGCAGATCACGCCTCATACTACAAAATAAAGACGATTGTGCCATGTTTGTCCGTAAGCGCTTTATCAATAGAGAGCGGATACGGCTGATCATGGGTTCGGGAGTTGATACTGCTGTTTTTTCCCCAACCAGGGAGCCTTCAGGTATTCCGGTTGTTATGCTGGCGTCCCGCATGTTGTGGGATAAAGGTATTAAGGAATTCGTGGAAGCTGCCAGACAACTCAAAACTCGTGGCGTCGATGCCCGCTTTGTCTTGGTGGGGGATACCGATCCACATAATCCTTCGGCAATCCCGAATGAACAGCTAACTACCTGGCATGGGGAGGGAGTAATTGAATGGTGGGGGCAGCGTGACGATATACCGTCGGTACTGGCACAAGCACACATTGTCTGCCTTCCGTCCTACCGTGAAGGGCTGCCTAAGGTTCTGCTTGAAGCAGCATCCTGTGGACGTCCAATTGTTACCACTGATACTCCTGGTTGCCGTGAGGTAGTCCGTAACGGAGAGAACGGTTTGCTGGTTCCCGTACGCAGCACCGTGGAACTGTCCGATGCAATTCAGAGTATGATTGAGAATCCGGAATTATGCCAAAAAATGGGGGCTCGGGGCCGTGAAATTGTCGTGGGCGAGTTTGCTATTGAAAAAGTTATTTCAGAAACAATGACAGTGTACAAAGATCTGCTAACACTCATGCCTGAAGCGGGCAAAACGAAGCATGAAAATCTCCCCTTACCCCCATTTGCCAAAGAGGGGATGAGGGAAAGGGGAGATTTTCATATAAAGCAATGAAGGTTTTGGTAACAGGTGCAACCGGGGCTATTGGCCCTCGAGTTGTTCAGGCTTTCCATCAAGCAGGTTGTCAGATTCGCACCCTCGCTTTCGATGCTCCCACGGCAGGCATGTTTCCTCAGGACGTAGAGGTTGTTGTCGGCGATGTCACGGATGAGGCGGCCGTCGAATCTGCGATGCAAGGAGTGGATGCTGTCGTTCATATGGCGGCTCTCCTGCATATTGTCAATCCACCGCCAGAAATGCGTGAAAAGTACGAGCGCATCAATGTCGGCGGCACGGCTACGGTAGTCGAGGCTGCAATTAAGGCGGGTGTTAGGCGTGTTGTCTTGATGAGTACGATTGCGGTGTATGGACAGGCAGACGGGCAAGTACTTGATGAGCAGTCGCCAACTAAACCTGTCACTTTTTACGCAGAGACGAAACTTGCTGCCGAAAAGATTATCTTGAATGCGAGGGGAGCCGATGGTCAACCATTGGGTGCAGTGTTGCGTTTGGGTGCGGTTTATGGTTCCCGCATCAAGGGAAACTACGAACGGATGATGCGCGCCTTAGCAGGAAATCCGAGAAATTTGGGTGGAAATCTGGGGACACAACATAATTTCCTTAGGAATTTGTGTTGTGTCCCCAGATTTCCTTTTATTCCTCTTGGAGATGGCTTAAATCGGCGGACGCTGGTTTATGATAAGGATGTCGGTCGTGCGGCTGTTCTGGCTGCTTCTCATCCTGCGGCAGCGGGTAGGATCTTCAATATAACTGATGGTGTGTTTCATACCGTGGATGAAATCATTGAATCCATTTGCTCTGCTCTTGGTCGCAAACCGCCCCGGCTGTCATTACCTTCCGGAATTGTACGTTCTATGGCTGGTGTAATAGAAGGGGGCTGCCACATCTTCGGTTTAAGAGCCCCAATTACGCCGGAGATTGTTGACAAATATACCGAAGACATCGCCGTTAACGGCAGTTTAATACAAAATGAATTAGGATTCGAGCTGAAATATGATCTACAAGCCGGTTGGCATGAAATAATACGCGAGATGCGGTACACGGAACAGTCTATCTAATCAATGAAAAGTTTAAATCTCATTAAGTATTTTATGATGGCCTATCCGGGTCGTAGCGCATTAATGATATGTTGCTTCTTAGTTTCTGGTTTGTCTGAAGGATTAAGCGTCCTGACTTTATTACCTGTCCTTCAGCTTGCAATATCTGGAGATATTGCAGGGAATTCGTTAATTCTAAGGATTATAAGCACTATATTGGCAACAGTGGGTCTTCGACCAACATTACCTGCTTTACTCTTTCTAATAGTTGCCAGTATTTCCCTAAAGAGTTCGCTGCTTTGGCTTGCCATGAAACAGGCGGGGTATACCATTGCCTATGTTACATCTGATCTCCGGCTGAATCTGATAAGAGCTCTGATGTCTGCCCGATGGAGCTATTTCGTTAGTCAACCATCTGGAAATTTTGCCAATGCAATCAGTAGTGAGGCAATGAGGGCAGCAGGGGCCTATCACCATGCATCTTTCTTGATTGCATCTATAATCCAGGTCACGGTATATAGTTTAGCCGCGGCTATGGTCTCCTGGAAGGTGACATTGTTTGCATTAATTGCGGCTTCACTTCTTCTCTATGCGCTAAAGGGGCTTGTGAAGATGAGCAGAGGTGCCGGGGCGATCCAAACGGAACTCATGAAATCGATGATTTCACGACTTACGGATGTTCTTTATGGCATTAAACCGATTAAGGCGATGGCACAAGAGCAATTTATACAACCACTCTTGGAGGCTGAAACAAACGACCTAAATAAGGCTCAACAGAGGCAAGTGCTTGCTTCTGAGTCTCTCAAGGCATTTCAGGAGCCACTACTCGCAGTGATGATAGCTATCGGTCTTTACATATCAATCAACTTCGGCAGTCAGCAGTTTTCGACACTCCTTATCCTGGTGTTTCTATTTAACCGTCTTTTGAGCCGTTTCTATTTTGCCCAGTCTTGTTATCAAGATCTCGCATTAGGTGAGAGCGCGTTGTGGTCACTGCAGGATAGTATTCGCCGCGCAGTGGACGAGAGAGAAGATACAACCGGTGAGAGGGCACCACCGCCGCTTGAAAACACGATTATGTTTGATGCTGTGAACTTTTCATACGGCGATAAGGAAATATTGAAAGGTATTACAATGTGCATACCAGCGGGAAATTTTGTTGTGATCACTGGTTCTTCAGGGGCAGGGAAAACGACAATTGCAGATCTCATCGCCGGTCTTTTTTTTCCTCAATCCGGTGTCATTTACATCGACAATGTTCCCTTGAACCAGATAAATCTTCATCTGTGGCGGAAGATGATAGGCTATGTCCCCCAGGAAATGTTTCTCCTCCACAACTCAGTTTATCACAATGTTACCTTTGGCGACGATACAATCGCTCGCAGGGATGTTGAAGACGCACTCCGAGACGCTGGGATATGGGATTTCGTATCAAGTCTCCCTTCAGGTATGGGTACTCTTATGGGTGAACGAGGGTCAAAACTTTCGGGTGGGCAAAGACAGCGAATTGCCATTGCTCGTGCCATTGTTCGTAAACCCAAGCTATTAATCCTCGATGAGATAACGACCGCTTTAGACCCCGAAACAGAGGCGGAAATTTGTGACACCTTGAGGCGACTAAGCGGAAGGGTAACCATAATTGGAATTTCCCACCAACCTGCAATTATGAAGGTTGCCGATTTGATATATCATTTAGATGATGGGTGCATTCATGATGTATCTTCAGAAAAGCTTGCTCAAATATGAACGTAATATCAGCTTTCAATTTTGAAAGCGTAAGAAATATTCAAGTTTAGAATTCGAGGCGAAATTAATGTTAAATAACAAAACTATCCTCATTACCGGCGGAACCGGCTCATTCGGCAAAAAATGTACAGAGATCATCCTCAGGCGATACAAACCAAAGCGCCTTATCATTTTCAGTCGGGATGAACTCAAGCAATTCGAAATGGCGCAGGATTATCCGGAGACAAAGTTTAATAGCATCCGTTATTTCATTGGCGATGTTCGTGATAAAGAACGGATGTATCGAGCCTTTCATAATGTTGACTATGTCATTCACGCCGCAGCGATCAAACAGGTTCCTGCCGCAGAATACAATCCATTTGAGGCCGTTAAAACAAATATCCTGGGTGCACAAAATGTCATCAATGTGGCCATAGACCAGGGTGTAAAGAAAGTCATTGCCCTTAGCACCGATAAGGCGGCCAATCCAATTAATCTCTATGGCGCCACCAAGCTTTGTTCCGATAAACTATTTATTGCTGGTAATTCTTATGTTGGCCATGAGCATACGATTTTCGGTGTGGTCAGATATGGTAATGTTGTGGGCAGCCGGGGCAGTGTGATCCCCTTTTTCCTGAAATGCAGGGGAAAGGGCATTCTGCCTATTACTGATCCGAGAATGACCCGCTTCTGGATTACCATGGATCAGGGTGTTGATTTTGTATTAAGATCCCTTGAAACTATGGTTGGCGGGGAACTTTTCGTACCCAAACTGCCCAGCATGAACATTATGGATCTGGCAAAAGTAATTGCCCCGGAGTGTAGAACGGAGATCATTGGAATACGATCCGGTGAGAAACTTCATGAGGTCATGATCCCTAAAGATGATGCCAGAAGAAGCATGGAGTTTGAAGACCATTACGTCATCCAGCCTAATTTCCGTTTTTGGGAAAGGCGATTGAAAGACAGTGGCGGCAAACCGGTAGTAGACGATTTTGAGTATAATTCCGGGATGAATCCCTGGGTGTTGACAGCAGGCGAAATGAGGGAGATCATTAAAAGTCTGGTGGTCCAATGAAGCAGATCCCCTATGCGACCCAATGGATTGAGGAAGATGATATCATTGCTGTTGCAGACGCGCTGCGATCATCAAATCTCACCCAGGGACCGCTGGTTGAGGAATTTGAAAAGAGTATCGCTCAGTATTGTGGAGCAAAATATGCGGTTGCCGTGAGCAGCGGGACCGCGGCATTGCATGTGGCCTGTCTTGCCGCCGGCGTATCTGTGGGGGACGAAGTTGTTACTTCGGCCAATACTTTCGCTGCATCTGCGAACTGTGTCCTTTATTGTGGTGGGAAGCCCGTGTTTGCTGACATCGAACCGGACACGGCGCTTATAGATCCGGCTGATATAAGAAAGAAGCTTACGAAGAAAACAAAAGCAATTATACCTGTTCATTTTGCCGGCCAGCCTGCATATATGGAAGAAATCAGCAAAATTGCCAAAGGAAATGATCTGAAAATTATTGAAGATGCTGCTCATGCAATTGGTGCAAAATACAGATTAAAAAAAGGCCAGGATTGGATCAAGGTTGGTTCTTGCTACCACTCAGACATGACAATCTTAAGCTTTCACCCAGTAAAACATATAACAACAGGTGAAGGGGGCGCGGTTTTAACGAATGACCAAAATTTATATGAAAAATTGGTGTTTTTTAGATCTCACGGGATTACGAGAAGTACCAAACATATGAAAGAAACCGAAGGTCTCTGGTATTACGAGATGCATGAACTGGGTTTTAATTACCGCCTTACGGATATACAATGCGCCCTTGGAACAAGCCAGTTGAAGAAACTGGATAAATTTGTTGCCAGAAGAAAAGAAATAGCCAAAATGTATGATGAAGCATTTTCGAGTATGGAGAGAATAGACCTTATTAAAGAAAAAAAAGGATTTGATTCTTCGAGGCATTTATATGTTGTGCTTGTAGATAATCGCAAAAACGTGTTCAATTGGCTGAAAACAGAGACAAATATTATGGTTAATGTCCATTATATTCCAGTTTATTTTCATCCTTATTATCGGAACTTGGGTTATGAAAGAGGATTATGCCCGATTGCGGAAGAATATTATTCCCGTGCTATATCAATTCCCATGCACCCGAAGCTCTCTGATGAAGAAATTGAATATGTCATTGAAAAGATAAAACAAGCGATTTTGGATTGAAATATTAAGTTTGTATCAGAGAATCTCTTTTGGAGACGGGTGGTAGAAATATGCTTTCAAGTAAGAAAGTATCGATTGAATTGCCGTTAAGGAACCAAGTTGATGCAAAATTTCCATTACTTGCAAGAATGCTAAGCGACATGGAAACTGCACCGGAGATCTGCAAGCCGACTCAGTTTTGGAGAAATGCTTCCTCATTCATTGTGCAGGATTTGCTGGAACACGGTGTAGAAGATTTTAGGCGGCTTAAAACTGCATTGACCTTCTTCGTACCTACCTATGGCTTTCCTGGGTGGTTGAGCGATAGAACGTCCTATCAATCATTGATCGCTGCCCTTGCGAGTCTGCAGCACCCGGATCGCAGGTTGGAATTAAGATTGCTTCGATTCTTGGCTGGAGAAAAGCAGGCCTATGCAGACTATCGGGTTTATCTTGCGGCACGTGATACATGCGCTCTATTTTTAGACCGGGCGGATGAAAGTTCTATCGGGAATCCCCTCGAGCAATATATATTTGGAGAAGCCCATTTCAGCCGTTCCATGTTGAACTATCTTCTTGGCTTATGCTTTCTAAAATCACAGATTGATACGCAGGGGATACGTGTTGTACTGGAAGTGGGTGGTGGATTTGGTACTCTAGGGGAGATTCTCCTTGGTGACAAGCGAAATAATTGTTTCTACATCAATGTAGATATTCCTCCGACTGCTTTCGTTTCTACATGGTATCTACAGAAGTTATTGGGGGTAGAGAATGTCGGAGTATATGAAGATTTGGAAAAGCTTAATGATTTTGAAATTGAGCATCTCCAGCATCGCTACAAGGCTATCGTGCTATGTCCTTGGCAGTTGCCTAAGCTAAAAGGAATAGTTGATCTATTTGTGAACTTCATATCGTTCCAAGAAATGGAGCCATTTGTCGTACGAAATTATTTAAGTCATGCCGAGAGGCTATGTGTGGGACACGTGCTTATGCGTAATCTGAGAGAAGGAAAGCAGAAAGCCACTACACAGGACAGTCTAGGCGTCTGTGAACCCATTCGAGGGCAGGATTACGATGCTTTTCTCCCCTGCTATCGACTAATCGGTACAAATACCGAACCATTTGGATTTAAGACAGTGGATGGGTTTCACTCCGAGTTAAGGATCTATGGCCGGAACTGCTGAAATAGCATGACCGCCATCACATGATTGCTCCGAAACTCCGGCTTCTGAAAAACGAACCAAAGCATGAATAAGAGGAAGCATAACAAAGATGAATAGTGTGGCTATTATACCTGCCCGTGGAGGCAGTAAGCGCATACCGCGCAAGAACGTCAAAGACTTTTGCGGCAAGCCCATGATTGCATGGTCGATTGAGGCGGCTAAAGCATCCGGTTTGTTCGCCCACATCATTGTGTCAACGGATGATGCCGAAATTGCCGAGGTAGCGAAGACCTGGGGTGCGGAAGTTCCATTTGCTAGACCCAAGGAGCTGTCGGATGACTACACAGCGACTCGTCCGGTCGTTAATCATGCCATCCGACAAATCGAGGCCATCCATGGTTTACCAGATCTTGTCTGCTGTCTTTACGCCACCGCGCCTTTCATACAAGTGACAGACCTGAAACGGGGACTCGATATTTTGAACGTCACAGGATGTGAATTTTCCTTCACAGTGACCAGTTTCCCTTATCCGATCCAGCGCGCACTCAAGATCACCGCCGATGGGCGCATAGCAATGTTCCATCCCGAGCACTTGGGCAACCGATCCCAGGATCTTGAGGAAGCGTTCCACGATGCCGGACAGTTTTACTGGGGTTGTACCCAGGCGTTCCTCGATGAAGTTCCGACATTTACGCAGGCTTCTGTACCGATTATTCTGCCGCGCTATCGCGTCCAGGATATTGATACACCAGAAGACTGGCTGCATGCTGAGATATTATTCAGGGCGCTACAAGCAATGGAGCTTTAATACTCATTATGAAAATAGCAGTCCGTGTCGATGCCTCAATTGAGATCGTTTTCTGGCGGCCAAGGTTTTTTATGCCACTTATGCCCGTCAGGATAAACACGTGGACGCCCACCTGTCTGCTGTCTGCGAAGTCTTTGGCGTCCTCTCGTGTGTCTTGGAAGTAGGGATGATCATGGCGTTGCTCAAGGGATCTGTCGCCCATTTCGGTTTTCATCGACTTACTTGATTATGCCGCGCTTTCTGTTTCGCTTGGATGTATCACCGACTGTGGGTATGGGGCACTTGCGGCGCTGTCTGACACTTGCCGGCGAGCTTACGAAATGCGCCTCAGAGGTGTTCTTTCTTTGCCGGTCCGAGGCCTTCGATGTATCGGAATACATGACATCGGACGTAAAAGAGTGGGCTGCATTTGACTGGTCTCTGACTCCTGAGGAGGATGCACGGGAAGTGATCCGTCACTGTAGAACGAGCGGTATCGATTCGGTCATTGTTGATCATTACCGGGCAGATCAGACCTATCAGAAGATTCTGCACGAATCAGGCCTCAGGTGGCTGCAATTCGACGGGGATGCCCGTTATCCAATCTGGGCAAACTGGCTACTGAACATGAGTCCTGCAGCTTCAGAAGAACTCTACGCAAAACTAAAACCAAGAAAAGAGACGCGTCTTCTCCTCGGACCCCGCTATGCCCTGTTGCGCAAGGAATTCCGGCAGTGGTCTCTCCGGGGAAATAAAGGTGGTCCGGTCCGGAAAATTCTCCTGACCTTTGGAGGGGGCGATGACCGGGGCGCCACGGTTTTTTGCCTGGAAGCCATGAAATCTCTTGCAGAAGAAACGGAGTGTATCGTCCTGCTGAGCAGTGCCAATCCCCGGAAGGATGACATATTAAAATGGAACCGGGAGAATCGGACCAATACGATGATTGTTTTGGATGCGGAGGAAACGGCCCCTTACATGGCATCTGCCGATCTAGCGATCACGGCCGGTGGTATGACCGTGTTTGAGATGGCTGTACTGGGAATCCCGGTGCTGATAATGCAGATTGCGGATAATCAGGTGCCCATCACGAGGGCTTGGCAGCAGTGCGGCTACGGAATCGATTTGGGGCATCTGGATAAACTGCATCAGGAAACCCTACTCCAGGAAATGACATCCTTGATGCAGGATGCAGGACGCAGGCAAGCCATGTCTATTGTGGGACAGGCTATGGTGGATGGTGAGGGCACCCGGCGTGTCGCCCGGGCACTGCTTTCCCTGTGAACCCACAAAGGGAGACAACATCATGAGCATCAAAATTATTGAATGGCAAGACGCCGATAGGGAGGGACTCCGTGAATTATATTTACAATTTCCCTATCCACCGTATTTCGGTTCCCCCATTGTAAACGATCGATTACAAGCATATCGTTTCCGGTGTGTTCAGCGAGCGGCGGAAGCGAGTCCAGGGGCTCTCCTGGCAGCCGTCAATGAAGGAAGATTATTTTGTGCCGCCCAGTTACGACGTACAGCCCATATTTCCGATCATTTTGGTATCGAAGTGGCTAATATAGCTAATGAAGCTTTCGCATGTGACAATGCAGCGGGTAATACTTTGGTTTTCATCGAATTGATTCGGAGCCTGAGGGAGCGCGCCGCAAAAGGGGGTGTTGCCTTCATAACGGCCACGGCCGCTTCTCAGGCACATCAATGGATTCGTGCTCTGGAGGAAAATGGCTTCCGCTATGCCGATGGCTTTCGCCATGTTACCGCGTCCATTGAAGAAGATTACAGTACATTCCTTCGTAATGATTTGGTAATGCGCGATCCCGTCGAATCAGACTTTCATGAAATTGCCTACAGCTACGCACATATGCCTTTTCCTAATCACCTCCTTTATGAGCCCGAATTCGACAAGGGGAAAGTTATCAGTCTTTATGTCAAGCGCTACCGGGAAGTGCATGCAGGATTGGGTAAAGTCTTTGTTGCGGAATGGGAAGGTCAGTTTGCCGGAGCTTTGAACGGCATTATCGACCATGACATAAAGTGCGAACTGGGAATCGCGGTCAACCATCTTTCTCAAGGACTTATCGTGCATCCACGAGCTGCTGGTAAAGGTGTTGCTTTGGCACTCATCGCATGTCGCAACCCATGGTATCGTGAGCATGGTTTGAAGTACGGCTATTTCGGCTCTAACATGAACAACCTGCCGATGATCCGTGGATTAGAGAAAATGCAGACAAGACACGCCGGGATCGAGATCAGTATGATAGTATGCCTCAAGGACAGGTTGTCGTGAATCTATATAAAGCAAAACAAGGGAGAAAGCTCTGTGGATAAAGAGAAAGGTATCAATTGGGGGAACCTTTGGAAGAATGAGGACTGGATGTCGGTCTGGATAGGCTTTCTCATTCTCATGGTCTTCATGACTGGCCTCAAATTCGCCCTGCCGCAATGGACATGGATGAGTGACGAAAGCTTTGCCGGTAAAATGTATACCATGACGGCCAAGCTCGATGTCCTGACGATCGATGCGGACAAGAACGGGGAAAGCGTGCTGAAAAATGAATTAATGTCTCTTCATACGGCCATTCAAAACAATAACAGGATGGCAATTGCAGACACGGCCGGCAAAGTTGAGGTCGCTGCGAAAAGCG
>Ga0172379_10002024_pt1 | contig 37575 bp, 41 predicted proteins | sample GrowelOW334metaG_FD_119756 | JGI IMG/M metagenome (GOLD analysis project Ga0172379, IMG submission 119756) | Groundwater microbial communities from an aquifer near a municipal landfill in Southern Ontario, Canada - Groundwater well OW334 metaG | ecosystem: Environmental > Aquatic > Deep... | reverse complement strand
TCAAGCTTTGAATGCGCATGGCAATAGCATAGCACGCACAAAGGCGCGCTATGCTCGAGGCACCATTCATCCCCGCATTCCGGACTGCGGTCCTCCATGCGGGGTTTCCTGGAAGACTAAAAACCGCCCATTTGAAATGGACGGTTTCGTCTCTAACGCTTGGCCCATTGTGGAGAACGACGAGCACTTTTGTGTCCGTACTTCTTACGTTCGCGAACTCGCGCATCGCGCGAGAGGAACCCCAACTTTTTCAGTGCTGGGCGATATTCAGGGTTAAGTTCAACGAGCGCGCGAGCGATTCCTAGACGAATCGCATCAGCCTGCCCGTGAATGCCACCACCTACAACGCTAACGGAAACATCAAATTTCTTCTCGTTGCCTGTCGCAATGAATGGGGCAATGACCGTCTGTTGGAGAGTGAACAGTGGGAAATATGAACTCATATCTCGACCGTTGATCGAAATACTCCCGTCTCCACCAGGAATGATACGAACCTGGGCTGCTGCTTCCTTGCGGCGGCCAAGGCCACTAATATATTTTGCGTTCGATTCGGTCATACTAATTCTTGATCGTGAGACGCTTCAATCGTTCATTGCGATGACGATTCTTTGGAAGCATTCGGTCGACAGCACGGCGTAATACATCTGACGGATCGTTAGCCCATACAGTCTTCATAAGCTTAGCAGACAATCCTCGAGGCCCTCCTGTATGAGCAAAATAAGTCTTTTGATCCATTTTTTTGCCCGTGATTTTCATTTTTGACGCATGCGTTACTTCGACAAAATCTCCAGAATCAACATTTGGAAAATATTGCGGTTTTGTCTTTCCAATAAGAATCAACGCGATTTTGGAACCTAGTCTCCCTGGAGACAATCCAGTGGCATCAAGTGCTACGATTTCTCGCTTCAATTCCGACATATTAAACAAGTTCAATCTGTACAACGTCAGCTGCATCACCCTGGCGGTGGCCAAGCTTCACGATACGGGTGTAGCCACCTGCTCTTTTCGAATATCGAGGTGCTAGAACATCAAGTACTTTCTTAACGGGATGCTCAGAGTAGAATTGCTTTATAAGATTGCGTCGTGTCGCGACTGTGGACACCTTTCCTGTCGTAATAATTCGCTCGACTAACGGCCTCACCGCTTTAGCCTTCGCCTCAGTTGTTTTCACTTTTTCAAAAAGAATCACGCTTGCAGCCAAATTACGCAACAACGATTCGCGTGCGGCTTTTTCTCGGCCAAGAATTTTACCTTTCATTCGATGTCGCATATGTCGCTATTCCGCCGGAATTTCGTCATTCACGGCTGGGGACTGCAATAAAATTGAGAAGTAATCGATAAGAAGCTTCGTTGATTCACGGACAGCCTCTTCTGGAGTAATAGTCCCATCTGTCTCAATCGTCATGACAAGCCTGTCGTAGTTAGTAATTTCACCAACGCGTGTGTTTTCAACACGATAACCTACATTTCGTACCGGGGAATACAACGAATCTATTGCAATCGTCCCAATATCATGAACTTCTCCGGTGCGCTCCTCAGTGGGTACATACCCACGACCGCGCCCAACGATCAGTTCCAACTCAAGACTACCTATCTCGTTGGTAATCGTCGCAATTTTCATTTCTGGATTTACAATTTCAACGTCTGCGTTCGCTTCAATATCCTTTGCAGTCACTGTACGGGCACCTCTAACCTTCAACGTTAACTTGACCGGCTCCTCGCTAAAACATTTTAGACGGAGTCCTTTAAGGTTTAGTATGATTTCCAGGACATCTTCCTTTACGTTTGGGATCGCCTGAAACTCATGTGTCCCCCCCTTTATCTTAACGGCTGTGACGGCAGCTCCCGGAAGTGAGGAAAGCAATACTCTCCTTAAGGCATTTCCCAAAGTGGTACCGTATCCATGGAAGCACGGCTCAACAATGAAAATCCCCTCATTTGGGCGCACTCCCTTATCAAATTTGATCGTTGATGGGAGAAGTATGTTCTCCATAGGTTCGCGAAAGCATTAACGCGAATAAAATTCAACGATAAGTGTGGGGTCGAAAACAGACTTCAGATCCTCCCCTTCAGGCAGCGACGTGATTTTCCCTGAAAATGTTATCGAATCCGCTGAAATCCAGCGTGGAGAATCAGTCTTTTGCATACGTTCCTGAAGTCCATTCAGTAGGTTCTTCGATTTTTTCTCTTCCCTGATTCCGATCGTTTCGCCGATTTGTACTGTATACGAAGGGATATTCACCCGCTTACTATTCACAGAGACAAACCCATGACTAACCATCTGTCGAGCCTGCCGTCTAGTCTTAGCAAGTCCAAGCCGGTAGACAACGTTATCTAACCGACGCTCTAGAATCTGCACAAGAAAATCTGCAGTATTTCCCTTTTTTTGAGTAGCCATTTCGAAATATCGACGAAATTGTCTTTCCATCACGTTATACAAACGCTTGGCCTTTTGTTTCTCACGTAACTGTATTCCGTAGGAGGAAAGCCTTGGTTTACGCATCGATTGCGCCGGTCCATGAACTCCTGGCGGAGCATTTCGTCGCTTTAATGCACATTTTTCTTTTCCACAAAGCGAAACTCCTTCCCGGCGGCACATCTTACAGGTTGTTTTGAGTGTCTTTCCCATAATCTACAATTAGACGCGGCGGGCACGCGGCGAACGACATCCATTATGCGGGAGTGGTGTCATATCCTTAATGCTTGTAACGGTGAATCCGTTCGCGTTAAATGCACGAACAGCGGAATCACGACCTGAACCAACTCCAGTAACAAAAATTTCTACTTCCCGCAGTCCAGTCTCTTTTACCTTATCAGCAATGGTTTTCACAATCATGCTAGCCGCAAAGGGTGTTGCTTTCTTTGGTCCACGAAATCCGCAAGCTCCAGCCGAAGACCATGCAAGCGTATTTCCATTCTGATCCGTAACTGTAATGATGGTATTGTTATAGGTTGCCTGAACAAAGGCCATTCCCTGGGATACCTTTCTGATAACCTTGGCCTTTTTTGACTTTGATGCTGCTTTAGCAGTTGCCATAACAAGTTATGTCTTGGTGAGAACACGACGACCAGACCCCATTGTTTTCCGAACGTTTCCGCGAACCGTACGGGAATTAGTCTTTGTTCGCTGGCCACGTACCGGAAGTTTTTTCATGTGTCGAATTCCACGGTAGCTTCCAATATCCTTTAGACGTTTTATATTCGACATTACGTCACGTCGTAAGTCACCCTCAAGGCGGAAATTCTTCTCAAGAATTTCTCGAATGAGTCCAACCTGCTCTTCTGTTAGGTCTTTTACACGAATACTTTCATCGATATTCGCTTGTTTTAATATTCGTTTCGCCACAGAATCACCCACTCCAAAGATGTAGGTGACACCTATCACGATCTGCTTATTATTTGGTAGCGTTACGCCAGCAATACGTGCCATAGATTAACCTTGTCGCTGCTTATGCCGCGGATTTTTACATGTTACTCGCACCCTTCCTTCGCGACGGATAACCTTACAGTCGCGACAGATGGCCTTTACAGAAGCTCGTACTTTCATAATTAAGGAATTACCCCATCGGTCGAAATGCCGGTGAAGTGCGGTTCGATTGTTCAAAAGCGATACACGATACGACCCTTCGTAAGATCGTAAGGACTCATTTCTACCTTCACCTCGTCCCCAGGTAAAATTCGGATCCGATGCATCCGCATTTTTCCAGATAGGTGACCAGTGATATCCTGACCGTTTTCCAAACGAATTTTGAATTGAGCTGACGGAAGAAGCTCAAGCACCTTCCCTTTGATCTCAATAAAATCCTTAGATCCTTGCTCACTCATAATCGACAAGATTCTATCAATTGAGCGAAAAAACGCAAGAAGCTGTGGATAGTTGAGGCGCCGGTATTGTACGGTTTTAAATATGGCATGTCAAGAGTCTCTAATGAATTTTACGATTTTTTTACGAATGAGGCCTTAATGCGACGTACGCCTGCAGCGATAGGTTCTTCTTTCATGACATGAAAATGTCCAAGTTCATTTGTGTTTGCTACATGCGGCCCACCGCACACTTCCTTAGAATAGTAGGATCCGCTTGTTGGATCACCAATAAGGTAGACCTTAATTTTGTCACCCAACTGTGCGTATTTGTCCTCGAATACCCCGATCGCACCCATTGACTTAGCCGTGTCCAAGCTGATCATCTCAAAATGAACTGGGAGTGCCTTCCGGATTACTTCGTTCACGATTCGCTCAACTTCCTGAATCTGATGAGGTGATAATTTTTCAGGATGAGAGAAATCGAAACGAAGCCTCCCCTCCGTGATATTTGACCCCCGTTGATAGACATGTGATCCCAGGACCGTCCGTAATGCCTGATTGAGCAGGTGTGTGGCTGTATGCAGCTGAATGACCTCCGTTGAATGATCCGCGAGTCCGCCAACGAATCTTTGTCCTGATCCTGCGCGGGATAAATCTTGGTGCTTCCTGAACTCTTCTTGAAACGCCTCGTGGTCCACCCGTTGTCCTTTTTCGCATGCCAATTCCTCCGTGAGCTCCCACGGAAACCCGTACGACTGATACAAGTTGAACGCATCAACTCCTGATACCTCACCCGCCTTCATGAACAACTTCTCAAATTCACGCAAACCTTTTTCAAGCGAGGCCTTGAATTTTAACTCTTCCCTTGAGAGCTCTTCGACGATGACGTCTCTTTTCGTTTGGAGATTTGGGTATGCTGCCTGATATGTTTCAACGTATGAGGAAGCAACGGAGCCACAAAATGCCTTATCCAAGCCAATCATGTGACCGTAGCGCACCGCACGACGAATAAGTCGGCGAACGTAGTATCCTTGATCCTTGTTTGAAGGGAGCACCCCATCACCTATGAGGAATGTTGCCGCTCGAAGATGGTCCAAAATCACGCGAAAAGCCTTTGTTTCATTTACATCTGATCCATACTGTTTTCCAGAAGCATGCTCAATGATTGCGCGTGATTGATCGAATAGGTCGATCTTAAAAAAATCTGGGTCATCCATGAGCGCAAGCGCGATACGTTCAAGCCCTCCTCCAAAATCAACAGCCGGCCTTGGAAGCGCTTCAAAATTTGACGCCGTTTTCCGATACTGCATGAAGACGTTATTACCGATCTCCACGAATCGCCCGCAATCGCAGTTGACGTGACAGGGCCTTGATGAGAAGTCGGAAGACTCATGGAGCTTTCGATGCGCGCCGAAATCCCAAAACATCTCCGTGTCGGGTCCTCCTGGCTCACCGACGGGCATCGCATCAGGTGTTCCAGAACGCGACCACCAATTTTTTTCTTCAGGATAGTAGAAAATCCGCCCATTTTTCATTCCATCGCGCTCGGCGAGATCAACGGGTTCCGCGTCAATTCCAACGGAAGCAAATGCTTCTCTCCACAGCTCGACGGTTTCCTGATCCCTGGGGATTTGGTCATTTCCGCGAAAGACAGTTACATAGAGTCTCGATGGATCAAGCCCTAAAGTTTTAGTGAGAAACTCGAACATCCAAGGGACCTGTTCCCGCTTGAAATAGTCGCCAAGAGACCAGTTCCCCAACATTTCAAAGAAAGTCGCGTGTCGATTGTCGCCGACCTCCTCGATATCCTGCGCGCGGAAACATTTCTGCACGTCCGCAATTCGACAGCCCAATGGATGATCTTCCCCCAGCAAATAGGAAACCATTGGCTGCATCCCGGAGCCGGTAAAGAGGGTGGTTGGGTCATTTTCTGGGATCAACGACGAGGAAGGAACAACTGCGTGTCCGTGCGCGGAAAAAAAATCAAGATAAGCCTTTCGAATGTCAGATGACGTCATACGGATCATATTGTGCCGAATCATGACGAAATATTCAACGCTGCGTTAGTTGGCAGCTGACGCGTCCGGCATGATCGGCTCGCTTGGCGCGGCCGATCGCAGGATTCGACGTCTCAGGCCAGAGAGGATTTCCGATTGTTCCTCGCTGTGAAATAGCCGGGAGATTGCCATATAGACACAAAGTCCCAGACCTCCGGAAACCAACCCCTGCGCAAGCACCCCTGCAAACGTGTCGAGCGCGATAAGCGATGTCATGATTGGCTTCAGCGCCTGGGTCACGACCGCGCATCCCAGGCCTGCCGCGCTCATCGTAAACAGGGCGCGCAGGATCCTTCCTTCATCCAACGATCCGACCCTCTGGCGCAACGGGACCCAGAGGAGCGCCAGGTTGACGATCGCGGCGATGCTAAACGCGATCGACAGGCCGACGACCCCGAAGCAATGCGTGAACCAGAGCGCGGCTATGAATGAGAGCAGCGTCGAGACAATGCCGGCCACGAGCGGGGTCACGGTATCGCGAAGCGCGAAGAACGCGCGAGACAACACATAGGCCAACGATTGGACGACGAAGCTGAACGTGAAGAACGCAAGCGTATCCGCTGCGAGCACCGTCGATTTCCAATCGAACAGGCCCGCGCCCGCGACAACTCGGACGATCTGCGCCCGCAGGACGAGGAAAATGACGGACATGGGAATCATAAAGTAGAGCACCTGCCGAACGGTCCTTGAAAAGGTTCTTACAAAACCCTGCTCGTCATGACGCTCGATTTCTTGGGAGAATTGCGGAAAGACGGCGATTGCGTAAGAAACGCCAAAAATGCCAACCGCAAGAAATTGAATGTTGTAGGCGACCTGAAAGATGGTGACGGAACCGGCCGCGAGCGTCGTCGCGACAATCGTTAAGATGACGAAATTGATCTGGCTCACGGCAATGCCAAGCATCCTCGGCCCTGTCAGTCGAACCATTTCCCTTGTGTCAGGATCCTTCCAACGATGCACCGGCATCCATCGATATCCCGCCGAAACAACTCCAAGCGTTTGCACAAGGAGATGCAGAAACGCGCCAAGGACCACGCCCCACGCGAGCCCCATTGGTCCGAACGGACTGACAAGCACAAGCGCGCCGACGATGATGCCGATATTATAAAAAATGGGAGCGAGCGAAAAGATGAGGAAGCGGCGCAACCCCTGGAGCACGCTTCCGAAAATAACGGAGACAGCAAGGAGAAATTGGGCGAGCAGCATGACTCGGGTCATGTGCGCGACCATATCCTGCTTCGCTGGCTCGAATCCTGGCGCAATAAGGCTTGAGAGCGGACGCGAGAAGACGAATAGCAGAAGACAGGCTCCAGCCATCACCGTGGCAAGGACGTTCAGCGTGTTATTTGTAAAGGTCCAGGCCCGTTCCCGCTGCATCAGCGAATGGTAATATTTTGTGAAGATTGGAATAAAACAAGCCGAAAGTGATCCGACGACAAGGAGCCCGAACAACAAGTCTGGAAGCCTGAACGCCGCGTAATAGGCGTCGAGTACGTCGCTCGCCCCGAAGCGTCCCAGCAGGATGCGGTCGCGCACAAGCCCGAGGATCCGACTTGCGAACGAAAAGCCGCCGACAATGGCGGCCGCGCCTACGATGGATTTCGATTCTCCGTTCAAGAACCGCAGCATATCATCGGTCGTCGTCCAAATTTCGCACGGAGATCCTCCGGCGGATTCCAGCGTCCAGTTTCAGGTCTTCCTGTGAGACGTCGGACTCCTGCGGCCTGACCGTGCTCTCGCGTGACGGATTACCCGACCATGCGATTGGTCGCGATCCTGAAAGACGGACGATGACGACGATTCCGAACAGCAGGAGGAAAGCAAGCAGGCCACAGAGAAGATCGACCATGCGATTTTCTAGCGTCCAGAAACGAATGCGCACGGAGGCCGTATCCTCGGATTGCAAACCTGATGGATCCGTCACTCGAAACGTGATGGCATATTCGCCAGGTGACGCATAGGTATGACGAACCGTTGGACGCGAAGACGTGACCCCATCCCCGAAATCCCATTGAAAGCGATAACCCGGTGTTTCGGGAGTCACTGATAAGAACGTATAGGTGTTCCACGTTTCGGCCGCATATCGGAAAACGGCCTTTGGTGAAGCGAGCGTTGGTTCAGATGCCTGGTCTGCGGATTTATCCACTCCGGATTCCTCCTGCAGTACAGGCTCGGTCGACACGATGTCGATTGTCATGCTGTCTAATACGCCGTCTTGCACTTCTTCCGGAACAGGCGTCGTTGCCTCCGCCGACCCTGATTCGTTGATGGGTGTGAAATCTGATACGACAACGGGGATCGGAACGATCCTTGATTGGCTCGCGTCCGTCGGATACGCGTCCGTGGCGTCAGAAACGCCATCGCCGTCCGTGTCGACGACAAACGGATTCGTCCCCAATTCCGTCTCCACGTCATCTGTAATTCCATCGCCATCATCATCGTCGTCACATGCGTTTCCCTTCCCGTCTTCGTCGATGTCTTCCTGTGAAGCGTTCGAAACGGACGGACAGTTATCCGAAACATTCTCAACCCCGTCCCTGTCGTTATCCTGGATAGGCGTCAGCAGCCTTGTGACAGCCACGTCGTTATCCGTATTCTCGTCGGCCGGATCCGTACCGCGGATTTGCGCACGAATATTAAAGTCCCCATTAGGCACAATGAAATCCACAAAAACCTCCTCAGGAACGCTGCCTGACCGAATGGAAATCACCTGAGAATCCCCAATGGGGATTGATCCCTGGTAAAAGGCAACGTATCCGTCCACGTCCGTGTCCCCTTCGTTCGTGACGGTCGCGTATATTCGCACCTCGTTTCCAACGACCAGGGCGTCTGAAAAAACGATCGAATCCTGGCTAATCGCCAAGTCGACCTTTGACGCGTGGACGAAGGACGGAGCGAACAATAGAAAGGCGATGATAAGGATTTTTCTCATACGATGCTGACCTCGTTCCCTGTTTCAAGCCAAAACTCGCTGGCCTCATCGTAAGTAAGATGGAAAGAAAGTGCGAAGGTCGGATGGATGCGAACCGACACAAGTTCAATTCGAACATCAGGTCTTCCCAACGGAGCAACCGTCACCAACATCTGGTGCTTGAGCCCAAGACGCACCGCCTCGCGTTCGCTGCAGTGAATGTGTCGCGCTGGCACGATGACGCCAGAACCAATGCGAACGGTCCCGGACGGACCGACGATCGTGCAGCCCGGGGTGCGATTCAAATCTCCGGAAAGGCGCACGGGCGCATCAATGCCCAGGGCAAAGGACTCGGTCGGCGACAGCTCTACCTGCGTCGCGTCCCTGGTTGGTCCGAACACACGAACGCGCTCCATACGAACGCCATTCGTACCAAGAAGGTCTACTGTCAGTTCTCCGACGTGCTGGCCGCGGTGTGGAAGCTCAATCATCTTGGTAATCTCGCCGGATCCGAACAAGACTCTCGCGTCATCGACGGACAGATGCACGTGGCGGTATTGGACGTGGACCGGAATGGCTTGAGACATGTTCCTCCTTCGAAAATTATTTTTGAAGCTGTTCGGATTTTTCCGCGCGGTGCCCAAACGTGTAACGGAAACGGTTATGTCGGATCGGACCAAGCAGGGCTAGGTGCAGCTCGCCAAGGGCGTATTTTACGGCGATATTCAGTCTTCCATCACGTTCCATTCGACGAACCGATACAGGAATGCTTGCGGAACGTATTATCCCAAAGGTCCCAGCTTTGGCCGCGCGTCTTGCATAATCATGGTCCTCACAGAACAGCACGGATTCGTCGAATCCCCCGATTCGCTCGTGCAGGTCGCGACGCGCCAGCATGCAGAATCCAGGCGCATGCGGGAGTACACTGCCACAGGCTCGCACATACACGTTATAGGCCCGGTGAAGCGCATGATCGACCCAGACATCTGAAAGCGGAACCACGTCGCAGGTCGCAAGGTCAAGACGCCGCTCTAGCATTTCTCCGAGGGACCGCTCGAGAAATTCCGGATCCCGTAATTCCACATCCGCATCCAGGAACAGAATGAAGTCAGTTTTTGCGGCCTCTGCCCCTCGGTTGCGTCCGGGACCCGGAAGCCCTCCTTCGACGATCGTTGCTCCGTACGCGCGCGCGATATCGAGCGTGCGATCCGTTGATCCGGCGTCCGCGACGATCACCTCATGTGGCTGGACGGTCTGATGTTGGATGGATTCCAAAAGTCGCGGCAACACAGCCTCTTCGTTTTTTGTCGGGATCACGATCGTGATCATATCAAGTGTATTTTACGTCGTTTTTTGCGAGAGCACAAACAAGGCGATCCCCGCTGCCACAGACACGTTCAACGATCGTTTTCTTCCAGGCATGGGGATTTCCATTGCTGTATCGCAGACTGCGAGAATATCCTTCTCGATGCCTTCCACCTCATTTCCTAGAATAAGCGCAACCTTGTTACCCAACGGTGCGATCGGTTCCGCATGGATTCCATTTTCAAGGGCAACGACGCGGTAATCTCGGTTTCTGAGATCATGGATCACATCCAGAACGTTTGACGACTGCTTCCACACGACGCGATCCTCTGCGCCAAGCGCTGTTTTCGCGATTTCCGCGCGTGGCGGGAATCCAGTAAATCCGGTAAGGTACACGCATTCGACGTCAAACGCGTCTGCGGAACGAAGAATAGAACCCACGTTGTGGAGCGACCGGATATTGTGCGCGATCACGATCATATGAAATTGCTTCAATCGATTTCAGGAACTATCGAACGTCTTGCCGCGGATGGCAGCGGAATCATTTCGCGACCAGAAGGAAAACCATTCCTCATCTACAATACGATTCCAGGCGAGACCGTCAATGCGACTGTCACTAAGCGAACGGGCGACGGGCATCGCGCGCGGCTCGACGAGGTTGTTGCGCCGTCCGCGGACCGCATCGCTCCCTGTTGCCCGTATGCGGCCGAATGCGGGGGCTGCAAGTGGCAGCACATTGCCTATCCGCGACAGACACACGAAAAGCTTGCGCGTCTCACCGCGACGTTTTTGGAGGCGAACGTGCCGTGTTCGGTGGAAGACATTGTTCCATGCCCTCAGTTATTTCATTACCGAAATCGCATGGATTTTGTCTTCGGTCGAAACGGTGAGCTTGGTCTTAAGCTTCCGGATCGCTGGTGGGCCACGCTCGACCTAGACACATGCTTCCTGCTTTCCAAGGAGTCCGTCGGAATCGTAAATGACGTTCGCGTTTGGGCAAAATCAACAGGACTTCCCTTCTGGGACAGCAAGAAGCACGAGGGTTTCTTTCGATATCTCGTTATCCGCGAAGGTAAGAACACGGGCGAACGCATGGTTACGCTTGTGACATCAGGATCGCATTCGTTACCCGACGAGTTTGTTGGGATCATCGGGGATCGCGCGACGTCCGTCCTGCACGGGATCAACGATCGCATGACGGACTTGTCTGTTTCGGACAAGATCATCCCTCTCAAGGGTGACCCGTTTATTTGGGAGACCGTCAACCGGATCCGGTACAAGATCACACCGAATGCCTTTTTCCAAACAAATTCCATCATGGCAGCCAAGCTTCTGGATACGGTACGCCATTATTGCGGCGATCTTTCGGACAAGACCCTGCTCGACCTCTACTGCGGCTCTGGCTTTTTCTCACTCGGAATACCCGCGAGGCGCGTGATTGGCATTGAGGAAAGCGCGGAGGCCATCGCATGCGCGAGGGAGAACGCGGCCGCGAACCGCGTCGAAGCCGAATACTTTGTGAGCCGCGCGGAAGACTTCGACTGGACAGGCAGCACGCCGGACGTCGTGATCGTCGACCCGCCCCGGGCCGGGATGCACCCGCGGATGATCGAGACACTGCTTGCGGCCGCGCCAAAAACGATGATCTATGTCTCCTGTAAATACGAGCAATTCCTGAAGGAATTCATCGGCAGCGCCGCGAACGTTCCCGGACTCTGCACCCGGTACCGGATCGCCGACGCATCCGCGCTCGACCTGTTTCCGCACACCCCGCACATCGAATTCGTCGCCTGTCTCGAGCGGATCGACTGACATATGGAACGCGAGGGCCTCATCGCGAGCATCCTGGTAAGGAATGGGGTCGATTCGGATTCCCGCGTCCGCGCGTTCACGACGGGATTCGTCAACGCGACGTACGACATCGACGGCAGATTTGTTCTCAAGATCGAACGTGACCTACACGTTGTCGAGCACCAACCCGAGATCGTCTCGCTTGCACGCGCAGCCGGTGTCCTTGCCCCCAGGATCATTGATGCCGGATCAGTTGATGGCGTTGGGTACCTGCTCATGGAAAAGATTCCGGGGCGAAGGTTGACGGAAGACTGGCTCGCCATGTCTCCATCGATCCGCGAGTCGCTCATCGCGCAAATCTGCAACCAGCTCAAGCTTCTGCACAGCATCACATTCGATCAGTACGCAATCCCACGACCAGTCACGTATCAATCTTGGAAGGACGCGATACACGCATATTCGAATCTCGAGGCTCTGGACGACACGATCAAGGACGAACAATCGAATGCTCATGCTGTGCTTATCCGCGACTGGTTTGAGGCGAACGAGGCAATCCTCGACATAAGCGGACCTCCGGTGCTCGTGCACAACGACCTGCATTTTGACAATCTTCTGCACGAGAACGGCGTCCTAACCGGCGTCCTCGACTTTGACTTCGCGCGCCAGGCTCCGCGCGACTATGAGCTCTGGCATTTGGTGGATTTTCTTCGCTCCCCCTCATTTTTCGTCGAACAGGAGGCGGGTACGGCCTGGGACGGGTATGACGGCGCGTTCGATCTTCGACTGTTTCGACGACACTATCCCGGGCTGTTTGATGTCTCCAGGCTCGCGGATCGAATCCGGCTCTATATGACGGAAGACCTGCTTGACGCCTATCGGAACGGATGGACAAAGCGATTCAACGCGAGGACTAAGGCGTATTTCATGGATGCCTGGCTGGAACGCGCGCTTGGAGTGAAAGATTGACGGGCGGCGATTTTCATGGTTTCATTGCGTGCATGCCAAACTCAACCGCACAACTGAAACGATCCGGATTCGTGGTACTCGTCGGCCGCTCGAATGTGGGTAAGTCCACGCTTCTGAACGCGCTCGTTGGTTCCAAGATTGCGATCACGACTCCGAAACCTCAGACAACCCGCCTTCCGGTTCAGGGTATTCTGACTCGTCCGGATGGCCAGGCTGTATTCGTGGATACGCCTGGACTCATGAAAAAGGCCAAGGACACACTGACCCGCAGGCTGCTTGGAACGATCAAGGACTCGCTCAAAGACGTAGACGTGGTCCTGTATGTCGCGGATCCGACACGGTCGATCGGCGACGAGGAAAAATCCGTGCTTTCCATGATTCGGGACATTCCGAAACCAAAGATCCTCGTCATCAACAAGGCTGACCTCGACAAGCCTCCCTTTGCCGAGCATTACCGCGACCTTGCCTCGGATTTCGTCGGCGTCGTCGACGTGTCGGCACTTACAGGCAGAGGTGTCCGCGAGCTTGCGGATCTCATCTTCGATCTGCTGCCGGAGGGCGAAGCGTTTTACCCGCTCGAGCAGCTCACGAACATGCCGAACGACATCTGGTTTGCGGAGCTCATTCGGGAAAAGCTGTTCCTACGCCTGCGTCAGGAAGTGCCCTACACCACGCATGTGGTCGTTGAGGAAATGGAGACGCGCAAGGACGGAATCTTCTACGTCCGCGCCACCATCTACACTACAGAGGAACGCTATAAGCGCATGATCATCGGCAAGGGAGGCCAGGGCGTGAAGGAAATTGGCCAGGCAACCAGAAACGAACTGGAGGCTGTGATGCAGCAAAAGGTCTTCCTCGATCTCACGGTTGAGGTCGACGCGCACTGGGTCGAGAGAATGGGATAGGCGGCAAAATGAAAAATGCAAAGTTTGGAAAGAAACTTTGCATTTTTGTTTACTTGAAATGATTGATTTCTGATACCTCGAAGCCCTCGAAGGAGGCGAGGACGTCGAATTGCGCTCGAGCGGCCGGCGTCAGGGAAAGCGACAGAATGATGGGGTTTTCAGGATTCGCGAGGATCACATAGGACGCGAAACGATTGCTCGCCTTGATCGTCCTAACGGGCTGTAGCGTTCCGTCGATCCGCACCCAGTCGGTCGCGTCATCGTCCGTCCTTGTCACAAGCAGAACGTCCTCGCCATTCGCATCCAAGCCGGTCGTTACTCCGACGGACGAGGCGAGTGCGTTCAGCCGATCGACCCAGCTCATAGCCTCGGAAACCGTCTCGTCGAACATCCCAAGGCTCAGATGCGTCGATCCCGTATCCGCGAGTTCCTGGTACACGGACTTCGGGAGCAGCACGAACGTGTCGTTGCTGTACCCCGAGGTTGTGTCAGGCCAGGCGTCCCGGACGGATACGGCCCGCTCATCGGGATGCACGCCGAACAGTTCGGCCAACGATCCGCCGATCCCGAACACGGTCTTGCGAACCGTCAACGAATCCCCGGACCGGAGCGAGACATCCACAGGCGTCGTGTCCGGCAACCTGATGCATCCGGATCCAGCAAGGACAAAAATAATAAGGAATCCGACAAGCAGGCCAGACTCATTTTTGCGAAATCTCATAGAATGCTATGATTCTAGCATGAAAAATGCACTCATCGCCACGTTCTGCATCCTCGTCGCCGCGCTCCTGATCGGACAACGCTTCGGATTCGTTTGGGCTGGAGGGAGCGGATACGATCCTGAACGCGTGTCTGGAATCATCGGCCTCGTCGGTGTTCCGACGATCGATCGCGTCGGCAAGGAACGTGACGCGGTATTATGGCAATCGGTCCAACGGGGTGAGATGGTCCGCACGGGTCCGGGCCAACGCGTGATGATCCAGCTCTCGTTCGCGGACGTTGTCTCGCTCGACGAAAACACGGATCTTATTGTCGAGACAAATACGACGGATGCGATCGTCCTGAAACTCATTCGTGGACGAGTCTACCTCGACACGCACACAGCCGCTGACTCTTCAGGTGAGCCCGTCACAATCAAGACGAACTTCACGCGCTCGACGATCCGTTACGGGGCACTCTCTGTCGTGAACTACGATTTCCTTGAGACTGTCTCCGTCATTCCTCTTGAGACAACGGCTGACATCATCGTTCGAAACAACAATCCGTTCACGAGCGACAAGGCGGTCAACATCCACGAGACAAATCCAGTCTCTGTCGTCGAGACAATATTCGATCCAACCGCAGGCACAATCGCAGGATTCTACGATTGGGCTATTGCGGGGGAAAATTAAAAGATACAAGAGACAAAAACGAGCATTTGTATCTTGCATCTTCTCATTTTCTCTACGAGACGATTATGGCGCCGCCCAGCATTTCTTCCCCATCGTAAAAGACGATGGACTGCCCGGGCGTTACCGCGCGGATTGGATCGTCGAACTCTGCCGTGGCTTGGCTGTCGTGAACGTCAATGATGCTGCACGGTTGTAGCGGTTGACGATATCGGACACGGGCGAGGATGCGGGCGCCAACCTTCGGTTTTCGAAACCAGTTCGTCTGGATGGCTGTGACGTTTCTCCCGAACAGGCGCGGGTGGAAGTTGCTTGAAACGATCAGGTGTTTGCGTTCCGGATCCTTATCTACGACGTAATAGGGCGTGCCGCCTCCGACGTTTAGGCCGTGCCGCTGGCCGATCGTGTAGAACGCGATACCCTCGTGGGTTCCGACGACTTCGCCGGTCGTGGTCACGATCTCGCCCGGATCCTCCGGGATGCGTTCCTTCAAAAAGGCACGGATGTCCACTTCCCCAACAAAGCAGATGCCGGTCGAATCCTTCTTTTCCGCGGTCGACAATCCAAGATCATGGGCCTTTTTTCGCACGTCCGGCTTGAGCATGTGCCCGACCGGAAACAGCACGCGCGGCAGGATTTCCTTTGGAATGGCCCAAAGAAAATAGGTCTGATCCTTGTTTGGATCCGATCCGGCCAGGATCCAGTAATCCAGACCAGACCAGGGCCAAAACCTCCGACGGCCGACGATCCTCGCGTAATGACCGGTCGCGATGAAGTCGCAGCCGAGCTTGTCCGCTTCTTTCGTGAAAAGATCGAACTTGACGTACTTGTTACACATCACGTCCGGGTTCGGCGTGCGGCCTGCCGCGTATTCCCGATAGAGATACTCGATGACCAGGTCGCGATACTGCTTCTCGAAGTCGAACGTGACGAATGGAATCCCGAGCTTCGCGGCCACGCGCATCGCGTCGCGCCGCTCCTCGCGCCATCCGCACTCCTTCGACTCTCCATCGCATTTTGTCTGACTCCAATTCTTCATGAACGCGCCGACAACCTCATACCCTTGTTCCAACAACAATGCTGCGGCAACGGACGAATCGACGCCGCCGGACATGCCGACCAGGACTTTTTTTCGATGGGAGTTCATGCGGGATTGAATCGGTCCGCGTCCTCGCGCAGGATGAAGAAGTCCGCGATGCTGAGCTTTTCGTTGTACTTCTGGAGAAGATCCGAATACTGGAAGATCGGTACGAGGATATTGCCACGGAGCGTTTTCTTTTCCACGAACGTGGTCTGATCCGCCGAATCGATCGACGTCAGTTCCTTTCCGGCCCGGTGCACGAAATGCCTAATTCTCTGCTCCGTACATTTACGCTCTAGATCATGAAGCGTTTCTACATCTTCGGGGCGCGATTCCTGAAGCCGAAGCACTCGACGCGCGGGTATGCGCCTGACGAGGTGGGAAGACCAGTAGTTCTCCGGACGACGCGCTGCCTCGAACATGAGCTCGATGACCGCGCCGTCGCGCAGGTCGGCGTAGGCGTACGGATCAGTCGGGATCGCAAGCGGAATCTCGCGAGTAAGGATAGCCTGCTCGAGATAGTGGATGAACCCGGCCTTGGTCTTGTGAAAGTACACCTGGTCGAACATGTGGTAGCGCGCGAGCAAGAACGACTCGAACGCGCGCACGCCGTTTTCCGCGATTGCGAGCGCGAACCCGCGGTCTGTCTCGACGATTTCCATGCTCGAGATGAGCCAGTCCATGTCGAAATCCCCGTACGCCACGCCGCAGGAGTAACTGTCACGCAGCAAGTAATCCATGCGGTCGCAATCGACCTCGCCCGCAATCATGAGGCGCAGCACGCGCGATAGCGTCGGTGCCTTCGCCTCGATTGTATCCATCCAGGACGAAGCCAACACGTCGCAATGAATGAGAAACGCCACGTCCTGGGCAAGATCGCGATCAAGCACACCCTCGTCGGCAAGCGTTTCGATGAGGAGGACTGAATAGTCCTCGTGCTTCGCATGCCTGGATGACTTCCCCGATCGCCACCACGTCCCATCGAGTGGCAACACATCGAATTGAGGAAAAACTCCCTCGGACTCATGACTGAACGGACCGTGTCCGAGATCGTGAAGCAATCCCGCGAGGCGAACCCTTCGCCTGAGCCCGCGAAGATCATCCCCAGACAAGAGTCCAGCAATCCGTGGCGACGACTCGACCATTTTTCCAAACAGCCTTCCGGCCACATGCATGGCCCCGATGCTGTGCATAAATCTGGTGTGAGTCGCCCCTGGGTAGACGTAGGTTTGTAGGAAGGAGAGTTGAGAAATGAAGCGTAGGCGCTGAAAAAACGGATGGTCGATGACCTTCCGTTCAAATGCGTCGAATGCGATGCGGTGATGGATGGGATCCCGGAGTTCGTAGTCAGCCATACGAATCAAGCCTATCCTAGCAGCAGGACCACGGCAACCGCGAGCGCCAGGCGGTACACAACAAACGGAACGTACGAGGTCGTCTTCAGGAGGCGCAGCAGCAGACGGATCGCCGCGACCCCGGACGCGAATGCGGCAATAAATCCAACGAGCAAGGGCCAGGCCGCAACCGGCTCCGTCCCGTTCATTACGTGCAATAGCGACATTCCGCCCGCGGCCGCAATGGCCGGAATGCCGAGCAAGAACGAAAAGCGCGCGGCAGCCTCACGCGACAGACCTGTGAATAATCCGGCGGTAATCGTGACACCCGAACGTGATGTTCCAGGGATCAGAGAGATAGCCTGGGCAATACCCACGAACATGGCGCGACGATATCCGACCCGCGTCGCATTCGGCTCAGCCGTTGCCTTGACGCCGCGATCCGCGATCCACAACAGCATGCCCCATGCCGCAAGCGATGCGGCCACGACAAGCGGCGAGCGTAGGACAGATTCGATTTGATCCTGAAACAGATATCCGATTCCAAGTGCGGGAATCGAGGCCGCAAGAATGATCCAGCTGAGTCGTCCCTTGTTCTCAATCAATCGGGGCAGATCATCGCGTAGCGCGAACAAGATGGCGCCGAGCGTCCCAAGATGGATGACCGCATCGAATGCCAGCGGCTGCTCATTCCATCCGAACAATACGGGAAAGAGGATTAGGTGCCCAGAGGAGGACACGGGAAGAAATTCGGTGATGCCCTGGACGAATCCAAGGACAAGCGCATGGAAGATGCTCATACGCCCAAGCTTCAGTCAAACTTGATTGTCTGTCCGGTTTGTAGAGTTCCTGTCGTTGGTTTGAGCGGGATGAATCCGTCATTTGATGGTGGAAGCGGAGGTGGGGGTGACAAGGGCCTGGACGAGGCCTGGACGTTTGGTGTGACAGAAGGTCTAGATGGCCGTGTCTGTTCCTGTGCTGGACGATTGGTTTGTCCAAAATTCCCGTCCGTCGGTTTCTTATGTCGACGACGGCGTTTCTTTTTTGCATCATCGGCCAGGGCGGACGAGATTCTCGCTGGATTGGCGATCGAAGGATGTTGGATCGGAGACACACCTCGCGAAGTAGACGAGGGCGCCTGTGTCGGGCTCGGCACTGAGATGGGCTGCGGCGGCGCCTGAAGAACAAGCGAGAGGAAATCATCACCTGATGGCACAACATCGGGTTTTGGTTCTGCTGTTGGTTTTGGAACAAGCGTTGCCAAGGAGACTGGTTTCTCAACGAGAATCGTCTTTTCAACGACAGGTACGACCGGGGCAACGGATGGTGGTGCCGCAGCTCGAATAGGCGGAGGTGGCGGCGGCGTTCTGCGTTCGGGCTTGCGATCCTTTCCGGACTTGCGTTCCTCACGCACGATTTCAATGCATTCCTCGCAATAGATCGGGCGCGACGTATCGAGCTGCACCGGAAGCACGATCGGCTTCTTGCAGCGGGAACACGTGTACTCAAACCTTGGTTTTTTTGAGTCCTTCTGTGCCTTCTTCTTCGCCTCGACGTCGGCGACCATCTTGTCGATGGTTTCGTCGCTGCCCATGCCAGTCCACTTCATGATCTTGTCCGCGATTTCCTCACGAGGTGTGGTATAGCGCTCGCGACTGACCTTGATGACCTTTTGTTCCGATCCCGTACGTTTGGCGATCGGCGGAAGGGTCTGCGCCGAAAACGGATGACTCGTGACACCATCAATGAGGAGCTTTAAGTAGACGTTATACTTCGGCAGATTGAGGATATCCTCAGGTGTGAAGCGCGGCGCAAATTCTGTTTCCATGTACGTCGCATCCGGCGAACCAACGCGGAACGTGATCGTGGTGCCGACGTTTCCGAACACAGCCTCGCGCACTTCATCGGAGAGCTGCGCGATGTATTGGTGCGCCATGGTCAGGCACAGACGGTATTTACGTGCCTCGGACAAGATGGACGCGAACGACTCCACCGCGAAATTCTGGAACTCGTCCACGTACATGTAGAAGTCCTTGCGTTCGATTTCCGGAATATCCACACGCTCCATGGCGGAGAGCTGCAGCTTGGTGATGAGAAGCCCGCCGAGTAATCGCATGTTGTCTTCTCCGATACGACCCTTGGACAGGTTTATGATAAAGATTTTCTCCTGATCCATTAGCTGGCGGATATTGATGGTGGACTTCACCTGCGCCACGATATTGCGGATGACCGAGGCTGACAAAAACTGTCCGATCTTGTTCTGAATCGGAGCCACGGCCTCCTGCGCGTACTTTTCCTGATAGCTCGCAAATTCGACGAGCCAAAACTGCTTCACGATCGGATCCTGCACGTTCGAAACGATCTTCTTGCGAAAATCCGCGTCCGAAAGCATGCGATTAATGCCGAGCAAGGTAGAACCTGGATTATCGAGCAGCGCAAGAATGGAGTTGTTCAGGATGTACTCCATGCGCGCGCTCCAGAGATTCTCCCAGATTTTCTTAAAGACCCCCATCATTCCGGATGCCACCAAATGTTTCGTCTTCTCACTGACCGTCTCAAGGATGTTGAATCCGATTGGAAAATCAAGATCCGCTGGGTTGAAATAAACAACATCGTTGATACGCCAGGACGGAATGAAGTCGATCAGACGTTCGGCCGTGTCGCCATGCGGATCAACATAACAGCACCCGTGCCCGGAATAGACGTCGGACAAAAACATGTTTTCCAATAGCACAGTCTTTCCCATGCCGGTCTTTCCGATCACATACATGTGCCTGCGGCGGTCGTCGGTCTTTACGCCGAATTTCCGCATTTGATTGCGGAAATTTGTTCGGGCGAAATAGGTTACCTCGTTCTCGTGGTCGTGGGGATAACTCATACGGGAAGGTTCGGAGGCACATCCAGCTTGTTATCGTCGTTCGTTGCGACCGCATCCGTCACGTCCGGTTCCGGAACCCAGCCTGGCGGCGGACCGGGAAGCACGATATCGGCCGGAGGACCAACGTCCGTGGAATCGAGTCCAAGCTCACGCTCCTCGTCGCTCGGCGCCGCATGAACCGAAGCAACGGGAATCAGATCATCCGGAACTGCATCCATTCCCGGAAGTCGAATGTCATCCACAACCTGCATTTCAGAAACATCTTGCCCGTGATCGGATGAAACGGAAGCATCCGGAACATGTGAGCGCAACGGGGCCTTCTGATAGATATCCTCATCATCGGACCCAATTGGCAAGCCAACCGGAGGTTCCGATCGCTTTGCCTCGGCCTTCTTCACAAGCGGGGCCTTCACGAGCAGCGACGGGAAATGCCAAAGCGTCGCGAGTTCCTCGACGTTGAGGGTCCAAGGGGTCGCACCTGTGCCCCAAGAACGGCCTTTATAGGCCCGCAGCAACCTTCCCTGCTTGGCCGTATACGTCCAAGCCTGCCAAAAGTAATCGTCCTTAGGCGTTGCATCCCCATGCAGTCCAAGCGCATTCAAGTTCAAATGCGAAAACTGGTTGAACATGCCCTTCACGAACGCGGTGCGGGCCAGCTTGTTGTAGGCACCCTTTCGTCCGATATAAACAAGGCGCATTTTCGTCCGGTACCCGACCTTACCGATTTTCTTCAGCACGCCTTCGACCTGCTCCTTTTCAGCCATCGTGATTTTAAAGGCCTTCCAAATGTCCTCCTGCTTCGTCTCGCCATGCTCCCCGACGAGCGCGATGCCGAGAGCCTCGTTCGTGATCGCGCTCGGCCAAGCCATTACGCCGTCAAGCGCGGACGAAATGAGTCCCGGCTTATGTTTTGGCTCCACGCCGAACGTCTTATTGATAAACGTCTCGCCTGCTTTCTTCCAGTCGTTTCCGTACGGCTGGATGATGATCTGGATCCAGAAATGCTCGCCCGGCTTCATCTTCGCAAGCTGTTCCAGAATGCCACCGAGCGGGTCCTTTAACTCGCCGGAAATCTTGTCCTCAAAATCGAGGTAAGTCCGAAGCGGGAAGATCTCGGGATTCTTTAGCTTCAACTCCGTTCCCCACATGTTCCACTCATCATCCGGAAAATGTCCTGGCGCCCAGTTGGTGTAATCCTCGACCTCGGTGATCTCGGCTTCCGGATAGGCCGCGTAAATTCCGGCCTCGGCTACGTCGCGGTATCGAGTCAGCGTTCGGATGTAAAACTGCACGTATCCTTCATGCGAGGCGATCTCGAACGTAAAAAGCGGTTGTGTCTTTCCTAGAACCCACTTTTCCTTCCACGTCAGTGTGGAATAGGCGCCCCAAAGCGACGCAAACATGTTTTCGAGCGACTTCGGAGTCTGTTCGGTCACAGCCGGTACATCCACGGCCATAATCGAGTACTGTAGAGAACCGACCCATTTTTCCTGACGCAACGCGAGCCACACCTGCACGCATCCCCAAACCATGACAATCATGATCGGCACCCAGCCAAACCAGACCAAGATGTCGTACAGAATGATGTCGACCGGCTGGTTCCAGAAACCAGTCGCGGTCATTTGCGAATATATCGATGCCGCTGCGATGATCATATCGGCAAAATTATAGCACAGCTGAAAATCAAAAGATACAAGAAACAAATCCTCGTTTTTGTCTCTTGTATCTTTGAATTTTCTAACGTGACGACCGGCGGGCTTCCCACTCAACGAGTGCTGGAGATGCAATGAAAATCGAGGAGTAGGTTCCGACAACGACTCCGACGAACAGGGCTAAAGCAAACGCGCGAGTGCTGTCTCCGCCGAAGATGAGGATTGCCGCGAGCGCGAGAAGCGTGGTCATAGACGTGTTTATGGAACGCACGTATGTCTGTTGGATCGACTTCTCGACGATCGCTTCAAATGGCTCTCCGGTGTGGTGAGACAGGTTCTCGCGAGTTCGATCGAACACGACGACCGTATCGGAAATCGAGTAACCAAGAATCGTGAGGATCGCGGCAACGAATGCCGCCCCGATCTCCATATGCCAGAAATGGCCAAGCACAGCGAAGAATCCAAGCGGGATAATGACGTCATGCGCGGCACATAGCACCGTAAGCAGGCCGTATTTCCAGGATGAAATTGGTTCGGAAACCTTTCTAAATGCCCAGGAAATGTAGAGTCCGATGAGCAGGAGTGTAACAATGACGCCGATGATCGCGCTTCGGCGCAGCTCGTTGCCGACGACGGGTCCGATGGAGTCAAACCGCTGCTCGGTGAGTTCGCCAAACCGGTTCTTGAGCGCGGAGAGCGCTTCCTGGTGCCGCGCTTCTGAGAGAGATTCGAGACGGATGATCGACCGGTTGTCCGAGGAAGACTGTACGGTCACGCCCTGATAGCCTGCGTCCGTAAGCGCGGACGTAAGGTCGGCCGAAGACGGAGACTGGGAAGCGAACGTCACCTCCATGAGCGACCCGCCCACGAAGTCGATGGAGAATCGAAGGCCGAAGACCGCGATGGAGACGATGCTGAGCAGGATGATTGCCGCGGAGAAGCAGAACCACCAACGGCGCAGGCCGACAAAGGAAAATTTCATATTATTTGCGCTTGAGCGAGTACAACCACGGCTTCGTAAACCACTTGCATCCGCGCGCATTCACCATGTAGGAACGCGTCACGGTAATCGCAGTGAAGAGCGAAAGCAGGACACCGATCGCGAGGGTGAGGGCAAAGCCGCGCACGAAGCTTGAGGAGAACGAGTACAGCACCACCGCGGAAATGAGCGTTGTAAGGTGCCCGTCCCGAATTGGGGCCCAGGCCCGGTGATAGCCATCATCCATGGCCGGCAACAGGTCGCGGCCGGCGCGATACTCATCGCGGAACCGCTCGAAGATAAGGACGTTCGCGTCCACGGCGATACCGAGCGATAGGACGAACCCGGCGATGCCGGCAAGCGTCACGGTCACGCCGAATAGCCGATAGGATGCGAGGTTCAGGAACGCGTAGAGCACGAGCGCGAGTACGGCGAGCAGACCGGAGAACCGGTAAATCGCGACCATGAAGAGGGCAACGAGGCCGAATCCGATGAGCGCCGCCTGTACGGACTTCGTGAGCGACGCGAGCCCGAGCGTCGGGCCGACCGTCTCCTGCGAAAGCAGTGAGACAGGAACCGGCAGCGCGCCCGCGTTCAGGCGCTGGGAAAGCAGCTTGGCCTCATCGAGCGTGAACTTGCCCGTAATAACGGCCTGTCCGCCATAAATCGCCTGGTTCACGACGGGCGTTGAAATCGGCTTGCCGTCAAGGAAGATGGCAATGGGCTGGCCTACGAGACGTTCCGTGAGCTTCCCAAAGAGGTCTGCTCCGTTGCTGTTGAACTCCAGCGAGATAATCGGCGCGTTTGTCGTCTGATCAAACTGGACCGAAGAACGCTTGAGGTCCTTGCCGGAGAGCTCCGTGTTCTTCCACGGCGACACGTCCGCAACCACGTCCGTGATCTGGGTGAGTGGCAGGAGCACGCGTTGGACCGCGTAAACCGTGACCGGCCGCTCCTCGCGCTTGTAAATGAGATGATAGCCGTATTCGGTTTCGACCACGCTCGAAATCTGGCTGACCTTGAGCGCTTCCGCGGCCGCGTCGAACGATGCGACCATGTCGCCCGGGGCGACCCATCCGAGGTCGCCGGTTCCGTCCCCGGACTTGTCCGTAGAATACTGTTTTGCCAAATCGGCAAAGTTCCCCGCGTTCGCCTGTTTCCTGATGGTCTCCATGAGAACAGACGCGTCAATCTGTGACTGTTCGCTGGTGCAACCAGTCGTTCCCTTCCAGCAGACGAGGATGTGGGAAAGCAACATGTCTGTTTTCTGCTGCTGAGAAAGATATTTTTCAACGATCAGCCCCTCTTGAGATTCGACCACCTTCGGCACGACCCGGCCTGGCCGCGTGCCAGAATCAACGATGGCCTGCACCATGGAGGAATACAATGGAGATGAAAGAGCGAGTCCATCGAGCGTGCCCTTCGTCGTCTCCTTGTCAGTATCCGTACTCAGCTCCGCGACGAGCGAGTCAAAATTCTCGCCCCTTTGCGCGCGCAGCAGCGCATTCTGCGCCGCAGAACGATCCGCAGCCTGCGCAGCCTCGAGCTTGGCTTGTTCCTCCGGCGTCGCGTCGCGCGCGAGCTCCTGACCAGGTTCCTTGAACTCAAGCACCGGCGTCTCACCAATCTGCGCGATCGCGTCCTTCACGTCGAGCACGCCGGCAAGCTCAACGATTACGCGATAATTTCCTCCTGTGGACGTGGTCTGCACCACCGGCTCAGCCACACCGAACGCGTTTACACGCCGCTCGATGACGTCACGGACACCGTTGAGGGCGTCGTCTCGACCCGCCGCCGGGATCTGGCTCATGTCCGCCTCGTACACGAGGTGCGTCCCGCCTTGGAGATCAAGGCCGAGCCTGAACGGCTGTTCGTTCAATCTTGGGGCAGACCAGCCAGTCTTCGCCTGGACGAATGATGCTGTGTCATTCCAAACAAATGGAAAGTCGTAGATGCCCGCGATGAGCGTGAGAAGAATAAGCGTGCCACCGACAAGCCTTGTTTTCCAACGGCTCTGTTTTCCGGACGGCCGGGAAGAAACGCTGCGTTTTTTGATTTTCCAAGTTTGCATAAGCGTTTGATATGAACGGGCGCTAGTTTACTCCGAACCATTGGTATTTCGCAACAAAGACCTGGGGAAAACAATAGAAAATCCCAGCGATCACCAATGCCTGGATCAGAATCAGGATCGCAAGGATAAATTGAAACGTAACTTTGCTCGTCTTGTGACGGAATACGATCATGGCAAGAATCGCTCCTGGAGATCCGAAGATGAAGGCGACAAAAAACAAAAGCCGTTCGGGGATGCGGCGTGCATCCATGAGGGCAAGCAGCTTATCGAGCCCATACAACGCGATCGTTGCGACATTGATGGAACAAATGGCGATGAGATACCAGGGTTCGTTGAGATATCTCGAAGCGACGAGATACATCGACGTTGCGACGAGTATCCAAAAAACGAAAAACGGGATGGCTGGATGTCTCATAGTTTTTCCCTGAGCGTCCTCAACGATCGTCCGCGGTGCGAAATCCGGTTCTTGATCTCATTCCCAAGCTCCGCGAACGTCTGGTCGTATCCGTCCGGAATGAAGTAAAAATCAAAGCCAAACCCTTCCCCACCGGATTTCTCCGTCAGGCGTCCGTGAACAGCGGCCTCGGCATATTCCAGGCGTGTGCCGTCAAAATATGCGGATCCGCACCTGGCTGTTGCGCGCCAGTCGTCCGTATGGCGGCACAAAACAAGCAGGCTTTCGTATCCCGCAGCCTTGTTCCACCACTTGATGAACGGTCCCGGCATGCCGCCGACGGCCGCGACCTCGAACGACACGTCCTCGACGATCACGGGCCCGCCGACCGCCTCGAACGCGGAACGTGCCTTTGCGCGCACGATCTCCTCAAGATCCATGGATTGAATCTCCGGGGTATCTATCGAGCGCATCTCGAGTTCAACGCCGGACATAATCGTTCGCAATTCCTTCAGCTTCTCCGCATTACTAGTAACAAGGGTGATCATACAGAAGAGGTGACGATCGAACGATGGTACCGAATGAGAATCGTAACAATGAGGAGATGGATCGCAACGAGACATCCGAGTACGGCCGTCGGGTGTTTCAATAGCTGATACGCATCCACTGGAAACAAGAAGGCAAGCATCCCCAAGATCACATAAAACCCCCACGCCTTTCCTCGTGCCAATCCAATGCCGGCAATGAGTTCGATAGCGCTGATAACCACAAGGATCACTGCAACAAGCGTCTTGTCGTGAGAAATACTCGCCAGATGTGGCTGGATGAGAAGGGCCAGAAAATCGTTTGGATCCTCCGCGAGTTCCCTCGCAACGAGTGCATCTGCCGAACGTTGCAGGCTGCCGGACGGAAATGAAAGCACAGTAAAACCAATCAGCAACCCGATCGAGCTGCCGACGATCCGATAGGAAGCAATGGCGATCCGAGCGAGTCTTGGCGAGAATGGAACCATAGATACCTCAGGAAGCGAAAGGGATTTGCAGCTTCCGCATGCATTTCTCGACGATCGGGACAAGCAAGCTATTCGTCGCGATCAGTTCATGCCGAATCGCCTGCGCGACCGCGATGCCGTGCGGAACGCGGAAGCAGCTCGCCTCCTCGATCTTATCTGAAGCATCGTGCGCGCCGCGCATGATGATGTGTGAGCCGTCCTTCGACTCGTCTGGGTCTACGTTTAAGCAATTGGCCGCAAGCGCCGCGGCCCACAGAATCGACCTGAGCAGCGCGACTCGGTCGTGAAAAGGATCGAACTCATCGGTCGCAAGATAATCGAGCAACGGCCGCGACTGGTACACGCCCTGCTTGATAATTTCGCCCATCCCAACCGAAACCTGCGCGTCCGGAATCGTTTCAAGGAAACGCGGCTCGACGACGATGATATCCGGCTCGTACCAGCTCTTGTACGCGTGTTTGCGACATGCGCCGTTTTCGATCACGTTAGCGCGCACCTTGCCGCCGATGGCCGCGTCGGCCATGGCAAGCACGGTGGTCGGGACATAGGCAAGCGAGCACTGCTCCTTTTCCGCAAGATAAGAAGCGGCATTGATCACGATCCCGCCGCCAATCGCGACGATCCGATCATACTGTTTGCCCGCAATATTCTCCGCATAGAAACGATCGAGCGACCCGCATTCCTTTGTCTCTTTTTCATTTGGCACGAGCCAATGGACCGTCGTGGTCGCGGGAATCTCCTCTGTCATCCAAGACAAGGACTGCAACACGTTGTCCACGAGCACGAATGTCTTATCCCGACCGAATGCCGTTGAGACCGGAGCGGACACGTAATCATATCTCTCGATCATCTTCGACCGCGCGTGCGACGATGGAACGACGAACGACGTCTTGAATGCGTGCAGTTCATCCGACGAAATCAAAGCAAACTGACGGTCCACGGCAACCGCAGATTCCAAAATCCTCTGATAAAGCGTCTCTCTCATACTATGTTCCAAAGACAAATGTCTTCACTACGGAATCCAAAAGCGCGCGCAGCTCGTCCTTGCTCTTCTTGATCGCCCGCTCATCAACGTCGGTCCAGTCGCTCGACTGATGCAGAGTCTCGACCATTTCATAACAAGTTCCCTTGCGCATGGTCCGATACAGCGTGGTGTCCCACCGGCTTCCCATGGCCGCGTCGGAAAACCTCGCGATCTTCCAGGTGGCGTTTCCAAATGTCTCCTCCTCGCTGAAGGTCGTCTGTCCTGCGACATCTGGCACGATGAAGCATGTGTCGGATCCCATGGGCTCGCTCGCGACGACGATCCGTCCGTCCTGCGAGTAATTCGTCGGACGATAGGAGGAACGGTCGGAATACAGGGCCATGTTGATCGTCGATAGAAAAAAGTACTGGTCCTGTTCATCAAGATTTGGAATCGTCATTTCGGACGGATAGGACAAATGGCCCTGCTGGTCCTGGGTAACAAACTCGTTGCTCCACTCCGAAGACGCAGGAAGTATCACAGCCGTCTTTGAGGCTGTTCGTCCAAACATCAAGATGATCCCGGTCGCGACAAAGGTGAGGACGATTATGATCGTCAGGACAGCCTTGATTGGACGTGCGAAAATGTTCATACGCGCCCATGGTATCACAAAACCGGTCCGACGTGCGTGGACCGGTTTTGAACATTATCGAAGCGATTTGTGCGGGACGCCGTAGGAGTAATCGCCCATGTCGCTCGCCGAAAACTCGCGGATATCGTGAGTCCAGTCGGAGCCGAACATGCGGCGCGCCGTGTACTCGTCTGGAATCAGGCGTAGGTACTGCCCGTTGTCGAGCGTGAACACCGCGGGTTGGCCCCGAAACTTCACGAGATAGTCCGCGCGATCGTAGGACCAAGTTCCGGTCACGTCGTAATCATCGAGTTCCGAGCACGAGATGGTCCTCACGTCCGCGAACGTGTTGCCCCAGGCAAAGAACGTCTCCTCGTTTGGGAACAGTTTGAGCGTGCCGGAGTCCGTCACCGAGTACACGTCCGACTCGCCCGAGCACTTGAGGAGCGTGCCTTCTTCATAGTCCGCATACTCGTCGTTGGGATTCCAATCGTGATTGTAGCTGGCATCGTAGGCATTCGTTCCAAACTCGTCCTTCACATCGTCGAGTCCGTCGCGATACGCATCGATCACATCGCGCGCATCGCTCTCATCATCAACGAAGTACAAGCCTGGGTTCAGAATCCATGCGTCGCGGCCGTCCGGAGTAATGCCGTTGCGCTCAGCCTGGTTCAGGAACAGGCGGATGGATTCCGTATCGTTCGGAATGGCCGCGTATCCGTAGATCACGTGCCAGTAAACGCCGTCTCGCGATTCCAGACGCATGGACGACTGCGTGAAGTATTCCGTTATGTCTCCGTCATCACCCATGAAGTATCCGTACAGATACGGCATACCCGCAATGTTCTCCGCGCCGCTCGGATAGTTGGGATACGGCTTTTCCGCGCGCGCATACGCCACGAACACAGCTACATCGTCCTCATATTTGCTTGGAACATCCACATCCACGGACACGGATGCGTCCCGGCTTTCCGTTGTAGCGAGACGCACGAGGCCACTCGAAAACGCGTCCGCGTTGCCGGACTCGTTCCAGTCCAAGACGGACGGGGCGTAATTCTTCTCGTTCGTATCAACGCTGACTCGGGCGCTTGCCGTGATCGGTGACGCGACCAGGAATCCAATCGCGAAAATAATGAAGTATTTCTGCATATTCATAAGGTTACATTGGTGAGCGATCCTGCCATAGAAAACGGCAAAGGTCAAGGATCATTACACCGCCAGGCTCGGTTCGTTACTCATTATTACCCTCGAATATCGTGTCAACGTGGCGATAATGCTCAGGCCCGGGCGTCTCAACGAGGTTGTCCGTAAGTTCATACCGATCCACGGCCGTGATGTTCTGACCAGTCTCATGCATGACGAACAAGGTCACGTTACCCTCGGCCGAACAGGTGAGCTCGGAGATCGAGCCAGCAAAGACAAACCGATCGTCTGGCTGAACCGCGCACCCAAGTCCGCCAGACACGGTGGCGCGGGAAACCTCATGTCCCTGCACGGACGTGACGACACGGACCGAGTCGATGACCGGATACAACTCGTTGCTGGGATTCGTAACCTGCCTCACGTCGAACGAATATTCATTACGAATCGATCGAGATTCCTCAATCGTGACGAACGCCCCGATTCCAAGCGCAACCGCGAGGAGAAATATGATGGCGAGGAAAATTGGGTGATGGTGATATTTCATAGGTTCAATAGATAATCGCTGATGAGTCGATGAGCGGCTGGGTTCATTTCGCTCCAAACACTACCGGACAGGTATTCGCCAACCGGCACCCATCGCCACTCGGAAAATTTCTCCGGCTCCATGAGCTTCGCTTCCTGATTGCTGGTGCAGTAAAAAACCGGAACCGTGTCGCCCTCCTTTGCACCGGGAATCTGCCCAATAACGTCGAGGATGCTCAAATCCGTTATGCCGACCTCCTCCTGAACCTCGCGCTGAAGTGCCGCCTCAATCGTTTCGCCCGCATCACACCTTCCTCCCGGCGTGGTCCAAACGGAAATCTCCTTCCATTTGTCGGCGGTATAATTACGGAGACCAAGAAGAATTTTCTGATCACAGACGATCACGGCCGCAGGACAATAGGAAGGACCAGCGACGGTAGAGAGCTTGGTGGTTAATTTTTTGTTATTCATACTAAACACGTATCGAAACCATACCAGTCAAATCGTCTCGTTTATCTCAAACCACTTCCCTTCGCTCACTACTTCCGCGACGCCGTCGATGACTTTGATCGCGGACTGGTCGTCGAGGACATAGGTTTTCCGACCGATGTTGGCTGCCGCCTTTCGGACGATCGGCTCAGTGACGTTTTCGAAATCCTGGCTTCCCAGATGCGGAAGGACGTAGAAATCAACGAGGCCGAGCGCGGCCATTTCCTCGGTTTGGTCGAGGTCTTCGCCGTAGACAATCTGCGAGATCTTCAAGATAAGATCCGGAGCTACCACCATGCTGCCGGCACTCACCCCGACGTACACCTTCGTTTGAAGATACTCGCGCAGCAATGGGGTAAGACCGGATTGGTTCATCCAGTGCATCAGGTGATACGTATTGCCTCCTTCGAAAAACAAGACATCTGCCGCCTCAAACTTTTGTTTCCACACGTTGGGCTCAAGCGCGGAAATGTCCGCAATATCGATGGACTTGAACCCCTGGTCCTTCAGGCGTGCCAAATCGCTGATGAACCACCCCTTGTCGCCCATCTCGACGTTTGCCGCCGTGGGAACGAACGCGATCGTCGTCTCCTCAGGCCGCTTGCCGACTAAATCGATAAGTGCCTTCGCAATCGATGGGTTCGAGATCCCGGCCGACGTGAGTAATAACTTCATAATATCGAATTCCTTCTATTCGTCACTGCGCGCCTCGATGCGCTTTCTATAGAGTCGTTCTGTAAAACCACCCTTAGATACAAATTCATCTTCCAGAGCCTTCAGTTGCCGGTCGAGAAGGTAATTTGCCTGGTGGATAAGGCAAATCGCCGTGTTCGCCGCGGATTCCTCATTCTCGCAATGGGTCTTATAGGTCGGATATGACCGATCTTCAAGATACGCGAGTTCTCGCACCTTTCGTGCTTGCACGTGTTCCTTTCCCCAGAGCGGCAAATTTCGTTGCCGTAAAAAATCCTCAAAATCGAGAAGCAGCTCCTCAAGACTTGCGCGCGCGACGCCGACGAGCTTTAACTCGGTCTTCTTCGAGGTGCCTGATGCTTGGCAACCTTCCGCGATATTTTGTCTGCCGGACCGCGCGGCCTGAACCATCTGGTCTCTCATCCGGTGTTCCTTCACGAAACGGTTGCAGAAATCAACAGCAAGATCGTAAATGATCGTCGTTGTTTGAAACGACTTCAGTTTACGATATCCGCCATGAGCCGGAATGAGCCCCTCCGACATAGGTTGAATTGGTCCAATTGGACCTATTTACGCCCCATGGCACTTCTTGAACTTTTTCCCGGACCCGCACGGGCACAGGTCGTTGCGGCCTACGTGAGATAGGTCGACCATTGGGGAAATCACGTTACCCCCTCCTGACTCCCCCTTGGCAGGGGGAGAGACGCGGGAGAGTTGCGGCTTGCCCGCTTCCTTGACTGCTCCTTGCATCTGCACGCCGGCGCGCTGGAGGAGCGAGTGGTTGAGCAGGGCCGCGGCGCGGGCGTCCGTGACGTGCTTGGCGTGCTTGAAGAAGCTGTAGGCGATTTCCTGGTTGATGAAGGCGAGCAAGCGCTGGAACATCTGGAAGGATTCCTTCTTGTACTCGACGAGCGGGTCGCGCTGCGCGTAGCCGTGCAGGCCGATGGAGTGGCGCAACTCGGTCATGGCGGAAAGGTGCTCGATCCAGAGTGTGTCCATGGCGCGGATAATAACCGCGCGCTCGAGCTGACGCAGCTGCTTGGGGTCCTCGAACGTCCGCGCGACCGCATCGTACTGCTCGCGGATCACGTCCATCACCGCCTCGATGACCTTCGTGCGTTCCTCGGCAACGTGCAGCTTGTCCTTTGCCGCACCGGTTGTCGGCGCGGAAAGCGTCGCCTTCTGCTCGTCCGTAAGCGGAACAATCGTCTGAACGACCTCGACGATTTCCTTCGCGTCCGCGTCGCACGTGGTTGGTGAAGCATCGCCGGTATGGAACAGCACGACCTGCTCCACCTCGCCTTCGATCACGTCGAGAATGACATCGCGCATCGCGGTCGGGTTGTCGCCCGCGAACGCCTCGAGCACGTCGCGGCGGCGGCGATACACGACCTCACGGTGCTTGTTGAGCACGTCGTCGTATTCCAGAAGGTGCTTGCGCGCGTCGAAATGGTGTCCTTCCACGCGCTGCTGTGCCTTCTCAATGGACCCGGTAACCATCCCATTTTCAATCGGCATGTCGTCCGGAATTCCAAGACGGTCCATCATGCCCTTCACGCGGTCAGAACCGAAAATGCGCATGAGGTCGTCCTCCATAGAAACGTAAAACTGGGTGGAGCCCGGGTCGCCCTGGCGTCCGGCGCGTCCACGCAGCTGGTTGTCGATGCGGCGTGACTCGTGCCGCTCCGTGCCGATCACGTGCAGCCCCCCAAGCTCGCGCACCCGCTTGAACATGGCCGGATCCTGCGGGTTGCCCCCGAGCATGATGTCCACGCCGCGCCCGGCCATGTTTGTCGCGATGGTCACGCCACCGACACGACCCGCCTGAGCGATAAACTCTGCCTCGGCGGAGTGGTTCTTGGCGTTGAGAAGATTGAATGGGACGCCTTCACGCTGCAGAAGTGCTCCCAACAACTCGTTTCGCTCGATCGAAATAGTACCGACCAAAACCGGCTGACCCTTTTCATGCCGCTCCTTGATTTCGCGCACCACGGCCATGAACTTGCCCTGCTCGTTCTTATACACGCGGTCCGGAAGATCCTTGCGGGATGCCGGCTTGTTCGTTGGAATGGATGTGACCTCCAAGTCGTAAATTTTTCCAAATTCCTCAGCTTCGGTCGCGGCTGTGCCGGTCATGCCGGACAGCTTCTTGTACATGCGGAAGAAATTCTGGAACGTGATCGTCGCGAGCGTCTGGCTCTCGCGCTGCACCGCAAGTCCTTCCTTCGCCTCAATCGCCTGGTGGATTCCTTCTGAAAAGCGACGTCCAGGCATCATGCGGCCCGTGAACTCGTCGACGATCATCACCTCGCCGTCCTTGACCACGTACTGCACATCGCGCTTGTAAAGCGCGAGCGCCTTGAGCGCGGATTCGGCGTAATGTTGCTGGTTCCCGCCGATCGCATACAGGTTCTCTACTCCGAGTGCCTTCTCGACCTTCTCGATTCCAGCCTCGGAAAACGTAGCTGCGCGCATCTTTTCGTCGATGTTGTAATCCTGGTTCTCAACGAGCGTCCGCATGATGGCCGCGAACCGCGCGTACATGTCGGTTGATTCCTCGGCCGGCGCAGAAACGATGAGCGGGGTACGCGCCTCGTCGATGAGGATGGAGTCCACCTCGTCGACGATCGCGTAGTGCAGGTCGCGCATCACGCAATGGTCGAGCGTCGGAGCCATGTTGTCGCGCAAATAATCGAATCCGAACTCGTTGTTGGTGCCGTAGGTGATGTCCGCGGCGTAGGCTTCGGGACGCGAGGCCGGACGAAGGTAATCGGTGTGCACGCGAAACGCGCCCGTCGCGTCGCGCTCAACATCGTGTTCCTTTTCCATTTCGCTCCCATGCTCGTGCGTGAAATGCGGATCGTAAAGAAATCCACCCTCGTGCTGGATCACGCCGACCGTCATGCCGAGCGCGTTATAGACCTGGCCCATCCAGGCCGCGTCGCGCTTCGCCAGATAATCGTTGACCGTCACCAGGTGCGCGCCCTTTCCCTCGAGCGCGTTCGCAAACATCGGCGCGGTGGCGGTAAGCGTCTTGCCTTCGCCTGTTCGCATTTCCGCGATGCCGCGGCGATGGAGCACGAGCCCGCCCATGAGCTGAACGTCATAATGGCGCTGGCCAAGTTTGCGCTTCGCCGCCTCGCGCACAGCAGCGAACGCGTCGTACAAAACATCATCGAGTGTTTCGCCATTTGCAAGACGCCCGCGCAGCGCAACGGTAACGCCGCACAGCTCCTCATCGGACATGGCCTGGTATTTCGGCTCAAGCGCGTTGATCTTCTCCACGTCGCGGCGCAGCCCATCGACCGCCTTCTTGTTCGGATCGCCAAAAATGGCGTTAAAAATCTTTTGCATAACGGTGCCAGTATGCCTGGAATCATGTGAGAATTCAATGGAGGAAAATCAAAAGATACAAGAGACAAAACCTCGTATTTGCTTCTTGTATCTTCTCATTTTCTATTCCTTGTCCGGCCTTGGGATTCTCTCCTGATCCTTTGCGCGTTCCTTATGCTCGACTACCTGACGTCGCAGGTCGTCCTTGGACGTGTCGATTGCCTCGTACAAATCCTCCCGCTCCTCCTCGGATCGGAACATGTTTCCAAGAAACGACAAGTTCATTTCCGCGCGCATGTACGGACCCTTGTTGTGATGCTGTGTGCTCTTCCCGACTTCGACGTCGACCATGGCCGCCGGATCGTATTCATCGACGATCTTCGCGACCGTGAGCATGCGCTCGTCCACATACTGTCGGATCGCATCCGTAAGTTCCATGTCCTTGGTCTTTAGATTGATCTGCATAGGGCGCATTTTAGTGACTAAACCCTAGATATTGTACTTCCTCCTGCAACTGGATGCCAAACTGGTCGCGGGACTTCGTCTTCACAAGCGCGATGATTTGTACAACATCGGACGCGGTCGCCTTGCCGAGGTTCACGACAAAATTGCCGTGCTCCTGGCTGATCTCGGCGTCTCCAATCCTCGTCCCCTTTAGCCCAAGCTTGTCGATGAGCCAGCCGGCAGGGATCCGTCGGCTGGCCGACATCTCGTACGGAAGTACATCGAGTTCCCGTGCAAGTCGTTGCAGTTCCTCGTCAGTCGCATCATGATTCTTAAACAAACATCCGGCCGAACCGCCATAATGCGGCTGCGACGCCTTGCGCTTCGCCAGCGTCTCGTCCAGCTTCTGCCTTAGTGTGCCGCGATCTCCAGGATGCAATGCGAGCGTGACAGACAGGATGATGTCGTTCGAATGTTTGAACGCGCTCTCACGGTAGCTGAATCCAGCCTCGTCCTTCCCGATCTCGACGATATCACCATCCCGAAGCACGCGCACACTCACCACCGAATCCTTCATTTCGCCGCCAAAACACCCAGCATTTCCACGCACTGCCCCGCCAATGGTTCCAGGCAATGACACGGCCCACTCCAAACCCTGGAGCCCCACATCCGCCGTTTGCCGCGCGACGGCAGTAGACAAAGCGCCTGCCTCCGCGACAACAAGTGTATTCCCAGCCACTTTTCCGCCAGAGGCGGATCCGGCTCTGCCGGAAGTGGCGTCTTGCTCGACGGGACTAAAGTCCCTTTGAACATGAACGCCGCGCATGGCCATCTGAATCACGACGCCCGAAAACCCCTCGTCGCTCACGAGCACGTTCGATCCGCCGCCGATCACGCAATACGAAACCCTCTGCTCTTTCGCGAACGTGATGGCCTCCCGCACGTCCGCCTCGCTGCGCGCCTCCACAAACCACCGCGCCGGCCCGCCGATGCGAAAGTTGGTGTGCTTGGAAAGGGGTTCGTTTTCTTTTACGTTTAGTGACATACCTACAACTTCTCTTGAATTTGCTCCCACGTCACGCCAGAAATCGTCTCAATCTCCTTGAGCACATAATACAAAACGTCCTTCCGGACGTCGTTGACGATGGTGATGGACTTCTGCGTCGAGGGGCAAATGATCTTTACGTGATCGCCTTTGCCGCCAACGAAATTTATCTCGAATCCAAGACGCCGCATCGCGTTTAAGAACCTTCTTCGCGAAAGATCACCGGGCAATTCGCTACGCGAAGGCATACTCCGTATTCCCGACGCGATGGACCCCGGCTTCCTTTGCGTAGGATGACGGAACCTCGAATGCGGAGAGGATTGCGTCCATTACCATTTCGTCGAGCTCACTCGGAACATCGGCGCGCGTCATGATGCTTCCGTAACGGAAATTCTCGCTCATCGCGATAACGGAACCGTCCTCCTGCGTCTCGTGTCGGAAACGAATCGGACCGTACACCCGAAAATAATGATTCAAATCGACCAACCCAGCCGGAGCTGCATTTTTCCCAATCATGAACCGGATCATGCGATCCTTCGCTTGCTTGTAGATGCTCATATATATAACTGAAAAATATCACGATTTTGCCAAAAAATCAAGCAATTGCAAGCTTTCTTGCGAGGTCGTCCACGTCGCCCGCGCCTTGGATGATGAGCACGTCCCCGTCCTTCACGATGTCGCACAACACGGACTCTGCATCAACAAGGTCAGCGGCGTATCGCGCGCCAGGAATTTTTGAGGCCAGGTCCTTGCTTGACACGGTCTCGCCTTCGGTGCGTCCGGCAACCGCGTAGATTTCAGGGATGACGACCGCGTCCGCCGTGCCAAGCGCGGCAACGAACTCGTCGAACAGCTCTGTGGTGCGCGAGTGCTGGTGCGGCTGGAAGCAAAGCACGATCCTGCGGCCCGGAAAAAATTCACGCGCCGCCTCGATTGTCCCTCGTATGGCCGTCGGATGATGGCCGTAGTCGGAGACAACTTCGGCACCGCGCCAGGTTCCGACGCGCTCGAATCTTCGCCAAATGCCTGGAAACGCCTCAAGCGTCCGCTTGCACGTCTCGAGCGGCACGCCCAGCTCCATCGCTGCCGCAGTCGCGGCCAGCGCGTTCATTCGATTGAATCGTCCAGGGACCATAAGGTTGAACGCGATCTTCTCCCCATCGTAATCCGCGCCGTTTCCAAAGCCGTACGAAATGCCGTGGTCGATCGCGAGCCTGTTTGACTCAGGATCATCCTTGTTCCAGACAACGATGCCCTTGGCCCTCAGCTTGTCGACGAACGTCTGAAATGTTTCGCGGATGTGGTCAAGGTCGCGGTAAAAGTCGAGATGGTCCTCCTCAACGTTCGTGAGCACGATCATTTCCGGATGCAGGTGCAGCATGTTCGCGCGGTACTCGCATCCTTCGACCACGAGGAACCGCCCGCTGCCAACGCGCAAGTTGCCGAGGCCGAACGAGGGGACGAGCGAACCAACGATGACGGTCGGATCGTACCCAGCGGCCTCGAGGATGAGCCCGAGCATGGCGGTGGTCGTGGACTTGCCGTTCGTGCCTGAAACGACGATCGTCGAGTATTCCTTTGACATCGCGCCGAGGAACTCGGGATACGACCATTGCGGCACACCAAGCTCCGTGGCCCGCGCACGCTCGATGTTCGTTTCCGGAATTGCCGATGAGTAAACGACAAGGCTGGCATTGTCCGGAACGTTCGCGACCGCGTGGCCCGAACGAAAGATCATCCCGCGTCGCACTAAATCATCGGTGATGATCGACGAATGAAGGTC
>Ga0172379_10002023_pt1 | contig 37629 bp, 42 predicted proteins | sample GrowelOW334metaG_FD_119756 | JGI IMG/M metagenome (GOLD analysis project Ga0172379, IMG submission 119756) | Groundwater microbial communities from an aquifer near a municipal landfill in Southern Ontario, Canada - Groundwater well OW334 metaG | ecosystem: Environmental > Aquatic > Deep... | reverse complement strand
TTCTTTTCTCTTGGCCGGTTGGGTCAGCGTCTTGCTCGCCAAACACTATCAATTAGACCCGGAAACCAATCCAGTGATCGAAGAATTTAAACAGCGGTTGGCTTAAGACTTAGGCAAAAACAGCGATGGGAGATCCATGGTTGAAGTGGCGCTTGTTGAGGTGGCGGTGAATTTTAGAGTTAGGACAATTTGATCAAATATATTTTGGTAATCTAGATTTTTCAGTAAAAAATCTTTTGCTTTCAAATCAAAAACAATGGAAGCCTCAGTGCTGGTGCCAATGGCCCCATTAAGTGCATTGTCTTTTAATTCAATTAAATCTTTCGTGCTAGTACCAACAATCAAATTTGCCGGATATTTAAACTCAAACCCGTATTTATCATTGCGGTAAACTTGCCAATCAGCGGTGGGGTCAACCGCTACCGGTGGAACAATCGGCTCAACCACGACCGGAGTTTTCACCACCGGTTGAATTAAGTTAAGAATTGGTTCTAGAAATGGCTCGGCCCAGACCGGTCGTACCATATAAGCGTAAGCGCCGGCACCGCCGAGAGCTAAGATAATGAGAAGTAAAAGCCAAGCGAACCAATGACTGCCGCCATTACTAGTGGGGGTGGGGATAACTGGCGGTCGGTTTATTACTGATGGTCGAGGAGGCATCACTGATTGAACTGGCGCCGGTGGCCGATTCATTTCTATTGGTATTGATCGAGTGACTGAATCAACCGAATTAAGCGCCATCGCCGGTGGCGGAAAGGCGCGGTCGACAGTAGCTGAACCCGGAGCGGCTTTGGGTGGCAAGTTGATGCCGGTTAACCCCGGAGGGATTGTTGGCGGGGGCGTTGGCGGCGTCATAGTGCCAGTTTCCGAAACCGCCAAATTAAACGAGGCGCTGATTTCTTGGGGCGTAACCCGATTAAGTGATAAAATCTTTTCAATCTCTTCTTTGGTCGAACCCATCTTCAACTGCGTTTTAATAAAATTAGCTATTTCTTGCGTAGTCATAATATAATAGTATCACATAACAATTTTTTATGGCACAACTTTTATTTGATATCGGGGGGACAAAAATGAGATTAGGGGTTTCTGTCGACGGGGTGACTTTGAGTGAACCGGCAGTAATTCCCACGCCGACTAGTTTTGCGGAAGCGATTGAGCAAATAAAAAAAGCGGCCAGTGGTTTAGCTCAAGGAAAAAAGATTGAAGTAGTCTGTGGCGGGGTGGCGGGAACGCTTAATCAAGAACAGACCGTGCTTTTGAGCGCCCCGCATTTGCTCGAGTGGGTTAATCAACCCTTGGTTGAGATTTTGGGTCGGGAATTTAATTGCCCGATTTATTTAGAGAACGACACGGCCGTGGTGGGATTGGGGGAAGCCATAGCGGCTTGTTCCGAGTCTGTCGAGAGGGACAAAGGGAAAATTATCGCTTATCTGACCATCAGCACCGGCGTGGGCGGGGTGAGAATCGTTGACGGTCGAATTGATCGTCATCTCACCAGTTTTGAACCGGGTCATCAAATTATCGATTTAAACCAACCGGAGAAACATCTCGAAGATTATGTTTCCGGCTGGGCGGTGCGTCAAAGTCGGGAACAAGAACCAAAAGACATTCACGATGAGGTTTTTTGGCAGGGTTTGGCTAAAATTTTAGCCATTGGCCTTCACAATACCATTCTCCACTGGACGCCCGAGTTGGTGATTTTGGGCGGTAGTATGATGAAAGAGCCGGGGATTAAATTGGCTGAAGTGGAGAAACGCTTGCGTCAATCACTCGCTTTTTTGCCGGTTCAACCCAAATTAAAATTGGCTCAACTCGGCGACTTGGGCGGTCTCCACGGCGCTTTGGCCTTTCTGAAACAAAAGTTATCCACCCTTTGAATCGTTAGCTGGTTTGTTCTAAAATAAGGAGGAAGCTTTTATTAGTTTTAATTTTCTACATGGCTAAAGCAAGTCCCAAACCTGCCGATAAGGCAGGCAAAAAGCCAATGCGGTTCCCGGTGCTCAAAAAAATCAGGAAACGCGATGGCACCATCGTTCCGTTCGACGAGGTCCGCATTTCCAATGTGATTTCTAAGGCGATGAAAGCCACCACCGAAGGCTCGTCTAAGGATGCAGAGGTGGTGTCTCGGGCGGTGATAAAAGATTTGTTGAATTCGGCCAAAAAGTCGAGCCAAGCTTTCGTGCCCACGGTGGAAGAAATTCAAAATATCGTGGAAAAGCAGTTGATGTTGCACAACTTTGTTAATACTTCCAAGGCCTACATCCTCTATCGCCAGAGGCGGACGGAATTGCGCCAACAACGCGGCGAAGTACCAACCGAGGTGCGCCAACTGGCTCAAGAAAGCAAGAAATATTTTCAGAATCAGTTATCGGAATTCGTCTTCTACACCACTTATTCGCGCTGGATGCCGGAGAAAAATCGGCGAGAGACTTGGTTGGAAACCGTGGATCGTTATGTGAGTTTTATGGAAGAAAATTTAGGCGAGAAATTGACGACCGCGGAATATGCCGAGATTCGGGACTATATGCTCAAGATGGAAGCGCTCGGTTCGATGCGTTTATTATGGAGCGCGGGGAAGGCGGCCAAAAAAACCAATATTTGCGCTTATAATTGCGCTTATATCGCGCCGACCAAGTGGCAAGATTTTGCCGAAGTAATGCATATTTTAATGTCGGGAACGGGAATTGGTTTTTCCGTGGAGCATCAAACGGTGGAGGCGTTGCCGATAATCAAGAAGCAACTTCATCAAACGCCGATTAGTTTTATTGTGCCGGATAGTCGCGAAGGTTGGTGCGATGCTTTCGCTTTTGGTCTCAAAACTTGGTCGGAAGGGCGCGATGTTGTCTTTGATTACTCGCAAGTGCGGCCGCAGGGCGCGCGTCTCGCGACGATGGGTGGCCGTGCTTCCGGTCCTGGTCCGCTTAGGTCGTTGCTTGATTTCGCTCGCGAACGGATGCTTAAACGCCAAGGTCGCCGCCTCTCGACAATCGATGTCCACGATATTCTCTGTAAGACTGGCGAGGTAGTAGTGGCCGGCGGGGTGCGGCGCAGCGCGTTGATTTCCCTATCCGACCTTGATGACAAGGAAATGCAGGAGGCCAAAAATGGCCAATTTTGGAATGCTCATCCGGAACGAGCGATGGCCAATAATTCCGCGATTTACAACCAAAAACCAACCGTGCCGGAGCTTTTGGCCGAATGGACTAATTTGGTCAATTCCGGTTCCGGCGAGCGGGGAATCTTTAATCGTGGAAGTTTGAAGCATCAATTGCCAGCCCGGCGCTGGAAACTGTTTGAACAATATGCCGATACTTCCGGGATGAATCCTTGCGGCGAAATTATCTTGCGTTCCAAACAATTTTGCAATCTTTCAGAAGTGGTGGCGCGCGCCGAGGATACGGAAGATGATTTGCTGGACAAGGTGCGCATCGCTACGATTCTCGGCACTTACCAAGCGTCACTCACCTATTTTCCGTATTTGTCCAAAGAGTGGAAACACAATTGCGAGGAAGAGGCGTTACTTGGTGTTTCGATTACCGGTCAGTGGGATTGCAAAGCGGTGCGTAATCCGCAAACTTTACGGAAGATTAAAGAGATTGCCATCGAAACTAATCGCAAATATGCCGCGCGTTTTGGCATCAATCCTTCCACTTGCATCACGGCGGTCAAACCTTCCGGTAATGGTTCGCAACTTTTCAATTCTTCCTCCGGGTTGCATCCACGCCACGCGCCGTATTACATTCGTCGCGTTCGCATCGAGCGTCACAATCCAATCTTTATGATGCTCAAAGATATGGGCGTGCCCTTCCATCCGGAAGTGGGCAATAGCGCCGAAACGACTTCTACTTTCGTGATGGAGTTTCCGATTAAGTCGCCCAAGGGTTCGGTCTATAAAAATGATTTGACCTCGCTTGACCAACTTAATTATTGGAAGATGATTAAGGAAAACTACACCGAACACAATCCGTCGGCGACAATCTCAGTCAGTGAAGACGAGTGGTTGCAGGTGGCCAATTGGGTCTACGAGAACTGGGATATTATAGGCGGCTTGTCCTTCTTGCCACGCGCCGACCACGTTTATCGTTTGGCGCCTTACGAAGAAATTACCGCCGAGCAGTACGAAGCAATGGTCAAAAATTTTCCCGAGATTGATTTCTCTAAAATTGTTTTGTATGAATATGAGGATAAAACAACTGGGTCTAAGGAATTAGCTTGTAGTTCCGGCACTTGTGAGATTGATTCCGTTCCTTCCGCGCCATCGGAAGGGGAGAGTAAGTAAAATTCGCGACCAAGTCTTGTTTTTGTTTCGTAATGTGGTAAAATACCATTGGCGTGAGATTGGGTGACTGCCCGCCAACATTCTTTCGTAAGAAAGTTTGGGCGGGAGGAAAGTCCGAACACAGCCACGTAAAATCGCTTCGCGATCACGTGGTAAAAAGGTAGCGGGTAACGCCCGTCCCCGCCCACATCTGCGAAGTTGTGGCGGGAGAGATGCGAACAGAAACGACCCGGTTAAGTCCGGCTGCAACGGCTAAATTCTTACCCCTGTGCAAGGCCGTGCCCGCCAACATTCTTTCGCAAGAAAGTTTGGGCGGGAGTGCCGCTCGAGTCCGCGAGTAATCGCGGTCCCAGATAAATAGTCACACAAACACAGAATTCGGCTTATAGATCTCACGCCGTAAAATCATCACCCTCCGCTTCACGGCGGAGGGTTTTGGTGAGATTAAATTTAAGTGCTACAATCTTTAATAAATGGTTCAGCGGTTATTGGGTTGGTTAAATCGTGAATGGGGCAGCTTGCACCAAGCGGCTTTTTTGTTATCAGTTTCGGCGTTGGGTTCGCAGTTTCTGGCGCTGATCCGCGATCGTTTGTTAGCGGCAAAATTCGGCGCCGGTAGCGAATTAGATATCTATTATGCCGCTTTTCGCATTCCGGATTTGCTCTATGTTTCGCTCGGTTCCGTTGTTTCGGTAACAATTCTAATCCCGTTTATCGTCGAGCGTTTGAAAGGTGACGACCACTCGGTCGTCAGACATTTCCTCGATAGTCTTTTTTCCGCTTTTCTTTTAGTAATGGTGCCGCTGATAATTATTTTGTGGTTTTTGGCGCCATTCTTGGCGTCACGCGTGGCGCCGGGTTTTGATTCGGCGGCTTTAGATAAATTGACAATGATGATGAGGATTTTATTGCTCTCGCCCCTGCTTCTTGGCCTTTCCAATCTTTTTGGTTCAATCACTCAGTCAATCAATAAGTTTTTGATTTATGCTCTTTGCCCGCTACTCTACAATGTTGGTATTATTTTGGGAATTATCTTTTTTTATCCAACTTTCGGTTTATCGGGTTTGGGTTTTGGTGTGGCCTTGGGCGCCTTTCTGCATGGCGCGATTCAATTGCCCGGGATTCGCGCGAGCCAGCTTCTGCCGCGATTTACTCGGCGGATTATTTGGCCGGATATTTGGCCGGTATTGATTATCTCTTTGCCTCGGACCCTTACCTTGGGCGCGAATCAATTAGCGCTTCTGGTGTTGGTGGCTTTTGCCACTTTTTTTGGCGCCGGTTCGGTGGCAGTGTTTAATTTCGCTTTCAATCTGCAATCGGTGCCCCAAGCAATTATCGGCATCAGCTATTCGGTGGCGGCTTTCCCGTTACTGGTGCGCTTATTTTCCAATGGCGAGAAGAAGGAGTTTGTCGACCAGATGATTAACGCAATGCGCCATATTTTGTTTTGGTCGATTCCGGCGACCGTCTTGTTTGTCGTGTTGCGGGCGCAAATTGTCCGCGTTATTTTGGGTGCCGGCCGCTTTGATTGGCAAGATACTCGCTTGACGGCGGCGGCCATCGCTCTGTTTGTTGTTTCTTTGGTGGGTCAAAATCTGATTCTTCTTTTCGTTCGGGCCTACTACGCCGCCGGCCAAACTCGTCGGCCCTTGGTGCTTAATGTTTGCGCTTCGTTTTTGATTATTATGATTGCTTGGTTTCTCCTTCGGCTTAATTTAACCACTTTTTTCGGTTGGAATCTTTTCGAACGATTACTAAGGGTCGATGGTTTGGCCAATACCGCGGTCCTGATTTTACCACTCGCTTTTTCGCTTGGTGTTTTTGTCAATGTCATCTTGTTTTGGTGGTTCTTTCAAAAAGATTTCGGCCGCTTTCCCAAGGTGGTGGATCGAGCGATTGCTCAATCACTGATTGCTTCTCTTTTGGCCGGTCTGGTTTCTTACCAGACTCTTAACTGGTCGGCGCGGGTTCTTAATTTAGATACCTCCCTTGGGATTCTCACCCAAGGTCTAACGGCCGGATTTTTGGGCTTAGCGATTTTAATAATCACTCTTCGTTACTTTCAAAACAAAGAGATTGGCGAAATCGAGAAAGCTTTGCGCGAAAAACTCTGGCGCACCAAAGCGATTGCCCCCGAACCCGAAGGGTTGTAGAATGGCCGAATGCGGCTAGAAAACATCCGTAATTTTTCCATTATTGCCCATATCGACCACGGTAAATCCACCTTGGCGGACCGACTGTTGGAGATTACCGGTACGATTGAAAAGCGCAAAATGCGTGAACAGGTGTTGGATATGATGGAGCTGGAGCGGGAGCGGGGAATCACTATTAAGATGCAACCCGTCAGACTTCACTACAAAGATTATTTGCTCAACTTAATCGATACGCCCGGCCATATTGATTTTTCTTACGAAGTTTCCCGCTCGCTTAAGGCGGTCGAGGGAGTGCTTCTTTTGGTGGATGCGACTCAAGGCGTCCAGGCGCAAACTTTGTCGGTGCTCAATATGGCGCGCGATTTGGGTTTGAAGATTATTCCGGTCATCAACAAGATTGATTTGCCGGTGGCGCGAGTGGCAGAAACCAAACAAGAAATTATCGAGCTTTTGGATTGCCAGGCGGAAGAGATTGTGACCGTGTCCGGTAAAACCGGCGCTGGCGTGGCGAAATTATTGGAAGTGATTGTGGAAAAAATTCCAGCCCCTGAAGTTAACCAAGCACTGGAAGGCAAAAAAGTGCGCGCGTTGGTTTTTGATTTTGAATACTCTAATCACCAAGGAGTGATTGTTTACGCGCGCGTGTCGGATGGCACAATTAAGGTTGGCGATGAATTGGTTTTTCATGCGGCGGGAGAAAAGTTTAAAGTCTTGGAAGTGGGTAACTTTTGTCCCCAAAAAATGGCGTTGGCCAGTTTAGGTTCGGGGGAAATCGGTTATATTGTCACGGGAATTAAAAAACCCGGCCAAGCGAAAGTCGGTGACACGATTGAGAATCTTGTCGCGCCCTTGCCGCCCTTCTCGGGCTACGAGGAACCGTCGCCGGTGGTGTGGGCTTCCATTTATTCGGAGAACCAAAATGATTTGCCCTTGTTGCGTCAAGCGTTGATTCGCTTAAAACTTTCTGACGCGGCCTTGTCCTTTGAAGAGGAGGCTTCCACTTCACTTGGCCGCGGTTTCCGATGCGGTTTTTTGGGGTTGCTCCATTTAGAAATTATCACCGAGCGTTTGAAACGGGAATTTAATCTGACGCTGGTCATCGCCACGCCGACCATTAGTTATGAGATTGTGGATGAGCAGACTGGCGAGAGGGAATTTGTTTATTCGCCCCATGTTTTTCCGGAAGATACCAAGGGAAAGAAAATTTTTGAACCATGGGTGGCGGCGAAAATTATTGTGCCGCCGGATTATGCCGGTAATATTATTAAATTATTGAACGAACACGAAGCGGTCTTGATGGCCACAGAAAATTTTTCCGTCGGGCGCGTGGTTTTAAGTTTGGAATTACCTTTGCGCGAATTGATGCGCAATTTCTTCGACGAGATTAAAAGTGTTTCGTCCGGTTTTGCCTCTTTTTCTTATTTACTTATCGGCGACCGCGAAGCCGATGTGGCGCGGATGGATATTTTGGTCAACGAGCAAATCGTGCCGGCTTTCTCGCGGATTGTGTCGCGGCGGAAAGTGGACCACGAGGGTCAGGATGTAGTGGAACGGCTGAAAGAGATCTTACCCCGTCAGTTAATCTCCATCAAAATTCAAGCCAAGTCTTATGGTCGGATTGTGGCGGCGCGTTCAATCAGCGCCATGCGCAAAGACGTAACCGATTATCTCTACGGTGGCGATATTACGCGTAAAATGAAATTGCGGGAGAAGCAAAAAAAAGGCAAGAAGAAAATGCAAAAACTAGGGAACGTTAACATTCCTCAAGACGTCTTTTTGAAGATGATTAACAATAGCGATAATTAAGCGTTATTGGAAGGCGGGCATGATGTAAAGCAAAATCATGCCGGCGATAGTGAGAAAGGCGACAATAGTCCAGAAAGTTTGGAGCTTTTTCTTATGACTTTTATTTAAGAACATAACGGTATAGTATAATATCGATGAACGATTTTCAAGCCAAGAATTTTTGGCAACGAACGGTTTATTCCCGGCCGGTGATTATTCTTTTGGTGATATTGATTGTCATATTGGCGCGACCGGTATGGAAGATTTGGAGCAAGAGTCGAGTGGTGGCGGAAGAACAGTCGCAAGTGGTTACGCAGTTGGCCGAGTTGCAATCGCGCCGCGATTTCTTGTTGCAAGAAATCGCGGCGCTCCAAACCGCGCGCGGTGTCGAGGGCGAGATTCGCAAGAAATTTCCGGTAGTCAAGGAAGGGGAAAAGGTGATTATTGTGAGTGAGGAAGCAATTACTCCAGCGACTTCGACGGCCACGACAACCGGTTGGTGGGCCCAGACAAAAGGCCTTTGGCCATTTTGACGGGCCCCCGCCACAATGTCCCCTCTGGGACTTTGGGCGGGGGATTAATTTAGTAGAAGATTAAGATGTTTTACACCTATGTACTATTGTGTATTCCAGAGAAAGGGAAATCAGATTTTTATACTGGTTACACCTCTGATTTGAGAACTAGAATCAAGCAACATAAGTCGAAGACCAATAAAACAACTCGACGTTTTGAAATCATTAAGCTAGTCTATTATGAAGCTTGTTTGTCAGAAGAAGATGCTAGAAAAAGGGAACTGCAACTGAAAACCGGTTTCGGACGAGGTTATATAAAAAAGAGGTTGAAAGATTATTTAAAAACGCGGGATTAGTTTAGTGGTAGGACGACTGCTTCCCAAGCAGTAGGCGCGAGTTCGATTCTCGCATCCCGCACTGAAATGTCTCAATTTTTCATCAAAACCGAAGAAGATTTCACTTGCGAGCATTGCGGCCGAGCGGCGCGAGGCAATGGTTATACCAATCATTGCCCGGAGTGTTTGTGGAGCAAACATGTGGATAACCACCCCGGCGATCGCGCTAGCGCTTGTGGCGGTCTGATGAAGCCGATTAGTTATGAACAGAAAGGCGGAGAGGTCGATTTAATTCACCAATGCGAACGTTGCGGTGATCAAAAACGCAATAAATTGGCGCCAATCGATAACCTTGCCCGACTAAGCGAGCTTTGATAAGATAACCAGATGAAAAAAGTCACTATCTACACCACGCCGTTTTGTTCCTATTGTCGAATGATCAAACAGTTCTTCGCTAAAAACAACGTTAAATTTGAAGAATTTAATGTTCAGGCCGATATGGCCAGGCGCCAGGAAATGATTGAAAAAAGCGACCAAATGGGGGTACCGGTGGTATCAATCGTCGACGAATCGGGAAAAGAAGAAATTATGATTGGTTTCGATCAGGCGACACTCGCCGACTTGCTTAATCTTTAGGTTTGCCACTGTAGTTTAATGGATAAAACAAGGGACTCCTAAGCCCTAGATGGCTGTTCGATTCAGCCCGGTGGCACAATATGGTAGTAGGTTCCCTGCCCGCATTGCTACGCAAAGCGTTGCAGGCGGGGATTCCTACCAAGGGCACAATGGTGTATAATATTTCTTATGGAAGAATTATCTAACAAACGATTAATAATCTTGTTAGTAATCTTGGTCGTGGTACTTTTGGTTTTGGTCGGGGTTTGGCAGTGGGTCAAAAAGTCCAATGAACAAGTTGATTCCAGCAATGCCACTTCGACTTTGTCAACTAAACCCAGGTCGTCGTTGACTGAGAAAGATAAAGCGCAACTTCGACATTCATTGCAATTTGCGACACCGACTTCGGTGGCGGTTCAGAAATTACTCTCAAATCCCGAAAGTGCGGCCGCGCAAAAAATTCAGCAGGAACTCTTAAATTCAATTAAACCCGAGTCCGCCAGGATTTTGGGTATCAAAGAACAGCAAGAATTATTAAACTCGATTAAAAATAATTAATAAAAAAATGAAAAAAATTTCTATCTTATTTATTATCCCCCTTATTTTCTTTTTTCTCATTACTCCCGCTCTGGCTTGGACCGCTCCCATATCTGACCCGCCGGACGATAGTGAGGTGAAAGCGCCGATCAACGTGAGTAGTGTTGACCAAATAAAAACCGGCGGTCTGATTATCAATGGCATTTTGCGAGCTTTCGACCGACTGTTGGTTGGCGGTCTTTCCACGGACACCGTCAGCCCCAATCTTTTACTCGACGTGGAAGGTAATGTGGGCGCCCAGAAATATTGCGATAATACCGGTGACCTGGCCTCCTGTAAAACGATTAGCCAAATGGGGGGAGGAGCTAGCACTACCGCGGTCAACACGTGGACGGCGCTTAACACTTTTAAAACCAATAGCGCGGTGGGTTTTTTAGTCCAGCGTTCACTCGATAACGTTCCGGCTTTTTGGGTTGATAGCGCCGATTTAAATCTTGATTTATTTGGAAAAATCGAACAATACAATGCGATAATAACCGAAGGCATGGGTGTGCCGCCGATTGTTGATAGTGTCGTTTTAACTGGACAAAACACCGCCATCGGGTCTACATTATTAACAGGAACCGAAACCCCGGGAATTTATAGAATAAATACTTATTTGAATGTTACGACATTAGGTTCACCGGCGATAACCATTACTGGAACTTATGACTTTACCGATGACGCCGGAACAACAGCGCATGGGGCAATATCAGCGACGACCGTGGCAAAAACAAGGAGTCGGGCCACTGGAATTTATCAAAGCGCCGGCACTGCGGGAATTTATTACCGAACCACTTTAAGCGGTGCGATTGGAGCAGCAGTTTATTCTTTATACATTGTGGTGGAAAAATTAAGTTAATATGTTTGAATCAGAGGAACGAAAAATTTTATTGGAAAACAATCGGATTCTTCACAAATTGTTGAGCGCGCAACGTTGGGCGACTTTCTGGTCAATCTTGCGCTGGCTTATAATTATCGGTTTGTCGCTCGGCGCTTACTATTATCTCCAGCCCTATTTGGATAAATTATTGGCGACTTACAGCCAAATTGCCAATCAAATACCGGAGCTTAAGGGTCTCTTGCCTGCTAAGCCGTTTTAATCTAAAATACGGAGGCGCGTCGAGATAGCTCAGTTGGTAGAGCATTCCCCTGAAGAGGGAAGGGTCGCCGGTTCGATTCCGGCTCTCGACACTGTTAAACTACAACACACTTGTTTTAAACGGATTTCTAACATCCGTTTTTGGTCAAAGTGATTTAATTTTTAGATTGGAAGTTTTTTCGCGGTCAATCTTAGGTAGACGAATGGTTAAGAGTCCGTGTTTTTCAATCGCTTCGGCTTCTTCCACTTCCACTTCGGCGGGAAGAAGAATGGTTCGAGAGAAACCGCCCCAATATAGCTCGCGTTGAAAGTAATCGTCATCATTAATCTCGCGCGTTGATTCGCGATGGCCTTTGATGGTGACCATTTCGCGGGTAATGGAAATGGTGAGGTCTTCCGGTTTGACGCCGGAAATCATAGTTCGAATGACGATTTCGGAGGGAGTCTGATAGACATCAACCGCCAGTTCGCCCTCTTCCTCGTCCAACCAGGGTCTGTTACCGTTCGCATTTGGGGTGCCTTTCAACCCTTTGTCAGTTGTTGTGCTGTCTTCATCATCGTGGGCCGAAATCGAGCCGGTTAGTCGTTCAAAAAATGATCTTTTAAGTGACATATTAATTTAATTCGCGGACTTTAATTTGAATAATGGTTTTTTTTACTTTTTCAAATAATAAAATGATGAGGATGGCCAGAAGCCACAAGATAACAAAAGCGGTCATAATCTGGTCCCCTCCTTGAGAAATTATAGTGTAATTAAACAAAGCGTGCAATGAGACGGCAATTATTAAGCCGACGCTGGTCGCGATTAGGCGTTGGGTCCGACTGCCATAGAAAGCCAAACCGACAAAACAGCCCACAATCGCCGAGGCCACAATGTGAACGACGGTGGCGCCGATGAAACGGAAATTACCGGTGAGCAAAAAAGCCAGACTCGCGGCGCCTTCTTGGTTCAAGGTATTAACCATGAATAAAGTATTCTCGACGGCGGCAAAACCGAGGGCGCCGGTAATCATATAAATCATGGCGTCGACTGGTTCATCGAAAAAGCGACTTTTGAAAGCGCCCCAATACACGGCGAGATACTTCAAACCTTCTTCAATTATTGACCAAGCCAAGACGGTGGGGAAAATGATTTTACCACTCAAACTGAATCCTTGGCCGGCCACCAATTTTTCTAAAAAATAAGCCGGAATGACGATTAGACTGCCAAAGATAAAAACGCGAATAATCACTCCGGTTGGTTCCGGTCGTTTTTGGTCTTCCTTCAACCAGAACCACAACCACAACAAAGCTGGCAGAATACCACTGACGATCGTGAAAATTATGAGGGCCATGATGAAGCGATAAGCAATTTGTCGCTTGGTTTAACTTTAGCGGGCAACAATGACCAAATTTCTTCAGTCACAAAAGGCATAAAGGGATGGAGCAAAATTAAACAAGTGATTAAAATTTGAAGGAGAAGGGGATTGAGCGTCGGGTTCCCTTTCGCCTCCTCGATTATTTTATCAGCAAAAGTGTGCCAGAAATAGTGGTATAACTTTTCGCTCGCCAAATAGTAGCGATAATTGTCCATATCGGCGGTGATTTCTTGAACCAACTGATTTAATTCTTGGAGATAAGGGTGATCCGCTTGGGCACTTCGAGTCCAAGTTTGGTTATGTTCGATTACGAAACGCGAAGCGTTCCAGATTTTGTTGGCGAAGTGTTTGTAAGCTTTGATCTTTTGTTCGTCTATTTTGCTGTCATTACCCGGTCCGACACCAATAATCAGCGACATTCGCACGGCGTCGGCGCCATACTTGGCAATCATATCGATCGGGTCGATGTTGTTGCCGAGTGATTTCGAAATCTTGCGTCCTTGGCTGTCACGAACGATGCCGTGCAAATAGACGGTTTTGAAAGGAATGTTGCCCAGGAGAAAACCGGTCATCATAATCATTCGCGCGACCCAGAAGAAAAGAATATCGTAGCCGGTTTCTAATATTGTGATAGGATGAAAAGTTGCTAAGTCATCGGGCTTGCCCGGCGAAGCTTTAGCGGAGCCGGGCCAACCGAGCGTGGAGAAAGTCCAAAGGCCGGACGAGAACCAGGTGTCGAGCGTGTCCGAATCTTGTTCCCAACCCTCACCCGACGGCGCTTCTATTCCTACGTAAGTTTCGATTTCACTCGGCTTATCATTTCCTGGACGGTACCAAACTGGCAAGCGATGACCGTACCAAATTTGCCGAGAAATACACCAGTCGTGGAGATTATCAATCCAGTGCGAATAAACTTTTACGAAATGTTCGGGAATGATTTTGATGCGGCCATCGTCGACTACTTGGCGCATCCACTGTTTCAAAGTCACTTTTTGGTCAGAATGGGGCGGCGTGAATTCCTTATTAACATTCACAAACCATTGGAGTTTAGGTAGCGGTTCAATAATCCCGCCGGTACGTTCCGCCGTCGCGATATTATGAGTAATCTGTTCCTCTTTTTCTAAAAGATTATTATTTTTAAGCCAAGTGACAATCAGTCCACGGGCGTCGACCACTTTCTTGCCTTGAAATTCGCCCGAAGCGGTAATTTGGGCGTACTCGTCAATCACTTGAATTGTGGAAAGATTATGGCGCTTGGCGATCTCGGCATCAATTTGACTATGGGCGGGAGTGATACCGAGTGCGCCGGTGCCAAAAGTCGGATCAACTTCCTTGTCCGCGATAATTTTAATCTTGAGCGGCGTGCCGGCAAAATTTACTTCATATTCCCGACCGATAAATTTTTGATAACGTTTGTCATCGGGATGAACCGCCACGCCAGTGTCGCCTAATTTTGTTTCCGGTCTAGTGGTGGCGATGGCAATGGGAAAATCTTTCGCGTAGCGGAAAGTGTAAAGCGCGGTTGGACGTTCTTCGTAAACGATTTCATCATCGGAGATAGTGGTTTGACCTTTGGGATCCCAGTTGACGATACGGTAACCACGAAAAATTAATCCGGCATCGTACATTCGTTTGAAAGCTTCGCGAACGGCGCGACTGCGCGCTTCGTCTAAAGTGAAAGCTTCACGCGACCAATCGATCGAGCAACCCATCGTTCGAATTTGCTTAACAATTACATCGTGACTTTCTTGGGCGAAGGTGTTGACTCGTTGGAGAAATTTTTCACGGCCGAGATCTTGTTTGCGAATACCTTCTTTCTGAAGCAATTTTTCCACTTTGGTTTGGGTGGCGATGGCGGCGTGGTCGGTGCCGGGAATCCAGAGCGCGCGTTTGCCGGTCATTCGGGCGTAGCGAACCATTACATCTTCAATCGCCAGCATCAAGGCGCTGCCCATGTGCAAAGTGCCGGTGACATTAGGCGGCGGCAAAACCATCGAGAAGACCTCGCCTTCACCCGCGGGTTTAAAGTAATTTTTTGTTTCCCATTGTTGATAAATCCGGGCTTCGGTCTCGGTTGGATTGTAGGGTTTGAGTAATCGCTCGTCCATATGGCTTGAATAATAGCAAAAATAAGGCCTAGGATAAAGAGAGATTGCCGGCGGCGGTAAGTTCGCTCAGTTTGCCGGTGAGTTTCTTATTTTGTTTTAAACGCAAATAGGCGGCGACAGCAATCATGGTCGCGTTGTCGGTCGTGAGTTTTAATTCCGGTATTAGTAGGGTTGTCTCGGGATGAAGTTTAGTGATGGCTAGATTAAATTGTCGGCGCAATTCTTCGTTGGCAATCACGCCGCCGCCAATGACTAAAGTTTTTGGTTTATATTTGGTAATAGCCGTCATGGTTTTAGTGATCAGGGTATCAATGACCGCTTGCTGGAATTGGCGGGCGATATCGGCGCGTTGAATTTGGGAAAGAGCGCCAAGTTTTTTCACTAAATAAAGCACCGCGGTTTTTAAGCCGGAAAAAGAAAAATCAAAATCGTTGGAATTAATCATCGGTCGAGGTAAATGATAATCGGGTTCCAAACTGCCATGAATGGCGAGTTGGCCGATCGCCGGACCGCCCGGATAAGGTAAACCTAAAATACGCGCCACTTTATCAAAAGCTTCACCGGCGGCGTCGTCGCGCGTGGCGCCGATTAATTTATACTTCAACCAGTCTTTGGCCAGAACCAATTCGGTGTGACCGCCACTGACGATTAAACCCAGCAGGGGGAATTTAATCGATGTTTTAGTATCAATCAACACTGAAGCCAGATGACCTTCAAGATGATTGACGGGAACTATTGGAATATTCCAGACCAAATTAAGAGCGCGGGCGAGATTGATGCCCACCCACAGCGCCGGTTCCAAGCCCGGTCCGCGGGTAACGGCGATGGCGTCGAGTTTTGGCGGATCAATTAAGGGAATAAATTCCAAGAATTGTTCGAGTAAGTCCTGTTCGCGTTCCAAAATTTTTTCCAACTCGCCGGCCGCGCCGATGGTCAAGTGAGTTTTTTTGGCGGGACCATTAATTTTTTTCACCAGTTTGCTTTCGCCCAAGACTTGTTTCAAGAGTGGAATCAAATTGCGCGAGTGCTCTCGTTTGGCGAGTGATGGCACGACGCCGCCCCACTGAGCGTGCAATTCTACCTGGGAAGAAATTAAATGCGCCAACACTTTAAATTTCGGCGCTTTGATACTGCCACCGCCTTCGATGATACTGATTGCTGTTTCATCACAGCTGGTTTCAATGGCCAAAATTCTCATTGTTTTGTGACCCTACCGGGAATCGAACCCGGATTAACGGCTTGAAAAGCCGGCGTCCTAACCGTTAGACGATAGGGCCAACGTTGAAAGAATAACAAAAAATGCTATAATGTTCAAATCTTTTTTGGAGGCGTGGCTGAGTGGCTGAAGGCACCGCACTCGAAACGCGGCAGGGGTGAAAACCCCTCGTGAGTTCAAATCTCACCGCCTCCGCCAGCTGGAAAAAATTAGATTTTTCTGCTAAATTAAATCCTATCGGGCGGTTAGCTCAGTTGGTAGAGCGCAACATTGACGTTGTTGATGTCACAGGTTCGAGTCCTGTACCGCCCACTTTATTTAATTATCTCAATCTTCGCTCCCAGCTTAGTCAAACGTTCCACTAAGTTTTCGTAACCGCGGTTGATGGAGTAAACATTGCGGAGGATTGATTCGCCGCGGGCGGCGAGCATTCCGATTAAAATAATCGCGGCGGGACGAAGGGCGGGCGGGCAAATAATTTCAGTGGCGCGGAGCGGGGTTGGTCCTTCGATTATGACGCGGTGCGGATCGGCAAGAATTATGTTCGCGCCCAGTTTAGTCATCTCGTAATAATAAATCGCCCGGTTTTCGTAAACCCAGTCGTGAATCAGAGTCGTGCCGCGCGCTTGGGTGGCAATCGGAACGAAGAAAGGCAGATTATCAATATTAATTCCCGGATAAGGCAGAGGATGAATTTTTTCTTCTAGCGCTTTCAGTTTTGAAGATTTAGTTTCGATATCAACTAAGTTAGCGAAACCGTTATCGCTTTTATAGCGCCTGGTGATTTTATATTTAAAACCCATTTTTTCGAGTTTGAGCAGTTCGAGTTCGAGAAAATCAATCGGACAGCGTTTGATGATGAGGCTGGAACCGGTGGTGGCGGCCAACGACAAGAAGAGCATCGCTTCAATCGGATCTTCGCTTAAATCAAAATCAACAACTTGATTAATTTCTTTAACGCCGTAAACGATAAGCGTGCTAGTGCCGATGCCTTCAATTTTTACTCCCAATAATTTCAAGTAATGGCAGAGGTCTTGCACCATATAATTAGCCGAAGCGAATTTAATCATGGTTTTGCCCGGAATGAGAGCGGCGGCTACGAGTGCATTTTCGGTGACGGTGTCGCCGGCTTCATAAAGGATAATTTCGTTTGGTCGGAGCTTGGCGGCGTTGACTTCATAATAACCGTTTTGGGAAACAATTTTAGCACCCAATTTTTCCAAAGCGTAGAGGTGAGGACGAACGGTGCGCGCTCCCAACTGGCAACCGCCAGGGTGGGGGAGATTAAAATTTTTAAAGTGATGAATTAATGGTCCAAGCAACAAAATTACGCTACGCGTTTTGCTGGCCGCTTCTTGATTTAATTTTTGCCAGACAAGTTTGGCTGGCGGAATAATTTCAATATTTTGCTCGCTCCAAATCACTTTAACGCCGATACTTTCCAACACTTCAATCACCCGATAAACTTCCTCAATCTTCGGCACATTCTTGAGTGTGGTTTTATTCTTATTGATGAGCGAAGCACAAAGCAAAGCCACGGCCGCGTTCTTGGAACGATTAATCGTCACTGTTCCCGCTAGTTTTTGTCCACCAATAATTTTGAAGTTCATCCAGATTTGCTTATTGGGTGTTGAGATAAAAATAAATATCCTCGAGCGCTTTGATCGCATCTCCCACCGCAATATTATTTTGGTGGTAGAGCACGTCGGTGCAATCGCCAGCGGCCCAGATGCCGGTTAGATTGGTACGCTCAGTGCGATGATCCACTTTAATCGCGCCGATATCAGTCAGCTCAACCAAACCACGGACGAAGTTGGTGGCGGGAATGAAGCCGATCTCGACGAAGACGCCTTCCACTGGCAATTCGGTAGTGGCGCCGGTAGCGCGATTTTTGTAGATTAAAAACTTTAAGAATTTTTCACCTTTGAACTCGATTGTTTCGGCATTAGTGATACCTTTAATTTTCGGATTAACCAAGACTTTATCAATCGTAATTTTATCGGCGCGGAAGTTGGGTTGAAATTCAATCATCGTGACACTCCGGCAGTAAGCGGCGAGTTGCATCGCGGTTTCAAACGCGGCGTTGCCCCCGCCGATAACGGCGACATCTTTGTCGGCAAAAACCGGTCCGTCGCAAGAAGCGCAATAAGTGATGCCTTTTTGTTCAAATTCTTTGGCGCCGGGGACGTTCAAGCGGCGCCTAACGGCGCCGCTGGCCACTAACACGGCTCGCGCTTGGTAGCGCTCGCCGCCATCCGTAGCAATTGCAAAATTTTTGCCTTCCGACTCCACTTTGATCACCTTCGCCTGTTCCTTAATCACAAAAGTATCGCTTGTGTAAGTGAAAAGGTGATCTTTGAGTTGCTGGCCTAAAGTTTCGCCGGAAACTGATTTGGTGCCAATCCAATTTTGAATGTCGGTTGAAGTTGTTGATTGACCGCCAAAATTATCAGTAAGAATCAGAGTCTTGATTTTTTTGCGGCCGGCGTAAACGCCGGCCGCCACTCCGGCCGGACCGCCACCGATAATTATGAGGTCATAAGTCGCCATAAGTTATGAGTTATAGGTTTACTTCTTTGGTCGACGCAGAAAAGCGGGAATCGATGACCAATCATCATCGTCTTCATTTTCTACCGGTTTGATATTGCGGGCGCCACTCGGTTCTGATTTCTTTTGGTTTCTGATTTCCATAATTTCTTCCGGAGCGGTTTCGGGAATGCCTTTATTTTCACCGCCTTGATTGGGTAGCGGTTTGCGCCGAATATTCTCGGGAAAACCGGAAGCAATCACCGTCACTTTAATTTCGTTTTTATTTAATTTGGTGTCATGGAACGCGCCGAAAATAACTTTAGCGTTTGGATCAATCGATTCAATAATTGTTTTGGCCGCTTCCTGGATTTCAAACATTGTCATATCTTCATCGCCAGCGATAGCAAAGAGGACACCCTTGGCGCCTTCGATCGAGACATCGAGAAGGGGCGAATTGATGGCGGCCTTGGCGGCTTCCACGGCGCGATTTTCGCCCGCGCTGCGACCAATACCCATCAACGCCGGACCGGCGTTGGACATAATCGCGCGGATGTCGGCGAAATCGACGTTGATGATACCGTTCGTGGTAATCAAATCAGAGATACCTTCAACAGCTTGACGAAGGACTTCATCGGACATCGCAAAAGCGGAAGCGCAACTGGTATTTTTATCGATTAAAGCCAAGAGCCGGTCATTCGGAATAACAATCAAGGCGTCGACTTCTTTGCGAATTTCGTCCACGGCGCGATCGGCAATTTGCATTCGTTGAGTACCTTCAAAAAAGAAAGGTTTAGTCACCACCGCGACCGTGAGAATCCCTTGATCTTTAGCGACTTTACCGATCGTGCCGGTGCCCCCGCTACCGGTACCGCCACCGACGCCGCAAGCGAGAAACACTAAATCAGCGCCTTTAATGGCGTTTTGAATTTCTTCCATGCTTTCTTCAGCCGCTTTTCGTCCCAATTCCGGATTCATTCCGGTACCTAAGCCGCGAGTGAGATTTTTGCCGATGTGAACCTTTTTCTTGGCCAGCGAATAGTGAAGATCTTGAGCATCAGTATTAACGGCGATGAACTCAATCCCTTTTACATTTGAACGCACCATGTGATTAATAGCATTACCGCCGGAACCGCCGATTCCCACCACTTTTATTCTGGCAAACGCTTCAATTTCTGGTTCTAATTTAGGCATGAATGCCTTAAGATTAACAGGATTATTTTAAAATGCAACCTACCGATTTTAAGGCCAAAAGTCCTTGAACCAATTAACGAAATGTTTCCAGGCTTGGTTTAATTTGAATTGCCAGGAATCTTCGCGTTCCGTTTCCAAACCGCACAAACAGAGACCGTAAGCGATGGCCCAACTTTGATCGCGCAGTTGACTGCGAAGACGATTGTCTTCCGTGGAGTTGAAAATTTTAGCGGGTAAACGCAAAGTTTCCTTGGCTAATGATTCCAAGTCAATAATGTTGGCGCCACCGCCGGTGATAATAATTCCGGCGGGCAGGAGACCGCTTCGGCCGATTTTTTTCAAATGGCCGTCGATTAATTCAAACATATCAATGACGCGCGCCTCGATAATCTCGTCGAGTTTACGCTTCACGTGTATGGCCGTCATTGGGTCAAGTTTGATGCGCTCCGCTTCATCAAGCGAGAGGCGCAAACCGAGCGCGATATCGTTGGTAATATCGTTAGAACCGATGGGTAAAACTTGAACGGCAATCGGTTCACCATCTTCGTAAGTAATCAGTGAAGTGGTTTGTGAACCGATATTGACAAGCGTGCAGCCGGCGGCTTTTTGGGTGGGGGTTAAAACGGCGATACTCGAGGCGAGGGGCGCGGCGACCACTTCATCAACGTTAAGACCGGTGGCTTCAACCACTTTAATTAAGTCATTCAGATGTTGACTTAAACAATGGACGAACAAAGTTTTTAATTCCAATTTATTACCACGGAGACCTTCCGGTCGGCCAGGGACTCTCTTGCCGTCAATCTTACAGCCAAGCGGGAAGTGGTGGAGGACGTGACGATTAGGTAAGTCTCCCAGATTACTTTGACAGGCGACTAGCGCTCGTTCCAGATCAAGTTCGCTGATTTCCAAATCGGCTTTGGAGACAGCGATTTGACCTTCGACAATTTTTGATTCGAGAGTGATACCACCGATTCCTAAAATGACGTGACGAATTTTGGTCTTAGTTTGGCGTTCCGCTTCGGTGATGGCCTCGCTTAAATTTCGGAGGGTTTCTTCGGAGTTGATAATGTAGCCGCGCCGGAGGCCGCGTGATTCTTTTTTTACTTGAGCTAAAACTTTCGGTTCTCGACTGCCGTTAACAATTTCCACCACCGCAATTCTGATGGCGGAACTCCCGATATCCAGACCGGTGATGATGTTTCTCATTGGCAATGGAGAACAATTTGACCAACTCTTGTTCTTTGTTTTCCATTTTACTACTATGAGCGTAACCTTTCAAATGCAACAAACCGTGGATAAACAAATATTGCGCTTCGGCTTCAGTGGTAACGACATTCTTATCAATTAAAATTTCACCAAGATTAGGTGTGAGTGGAAAACTTAAAACATTGGCCGGTTTATCTTTTTGGCGATACCGCCAATTTAATTCTTGAGATTTTTTTGAGTCAATAAAAGCAAAACTTAGGTCGTAAGCTTGGCCTAAAACGTGGTTCTTGATTTTAGTACGTTTTGCGTTGGGGAGCATTCGGCAGTTTACCGAGTTTCTTAAGGCGCTCATAATCAGCGCGACGGGTGAGGCGTTTAAGAGCCGCTTTTTTCTTCTTGAAATGGGAAAGCGGTCGTTCGACTGATTTGAGGCTTTTGACTTTCCGGATCACTCCGGCCACTTGAACTTTTTTGGAAAAACGGCGCAGGGCGCTACCGGTTGATTCCGTTTGGTCGCGTTTGACTTCGATTCTAATCATGATGGGTTATAGACTAACATAAGTTTATTTGAGCGACAAGAGCTGGCCTATTTTAGTCCCTTGATGTATTCCGCCAATTTAGGAATCGGAACCACGTCTTGCGAGCGATTGTTCATATCGCGGACGATAACGGTGTTATCAAGCGCTTCTTTTTGGCCCAAAATCAAAGTGTAAGGCACTTGGAGTTTTTCGGCGATGGATAACTGCGCGCCCAAAGAATCTTTGGACAAGGATTGCGCCATCGGGATTTTGGCGCGGCGCAGGACTTCAATAATTTCCATACTTTTCAACTTCGCATCAAAAGATAATTGGATGAAAAACAGTTTTGGTTTCTTGATCAGTTTCGGATTCTGACGAATATAATTGGGCGAGAGCATGACGCGGTCGACGCCGATGGCGCCACCGACGGACGGAATATCTTTTTTGTTGCCGAGAGCGCGAGCGAGATAGTCGTAACGACCGCCGCCCGCTATCGCGAGCGGCGCCGAGCCGGCCTCGGCCGAGGCCGGCTCGGTAATCTCAAACACGGTGCGAGAATAATAATCGAGACCGCGAACCAAATTAGTGTTAATTTCATAATTAATATCCAATTGGTCGAGATATTCCACTACTTCTTTGAAATGAGTTTTGCAACCGCAACAGAGGAAATTCAAAGCGCTGGGAGCGCCAAGCTTTGTTTCTTCGCAAGCGGGATTTTTACAATCAAGCAAACGCAAAGGATTGGTTTTTAATCGTTCGCGACAATCCGCGCAAATCTGTCGAGTTTGTTTTCGATAATAATTGGTCAGTTCGCGGCGATAATTGCCGCGACACTCGCGATCGCCGATGCTATTCACTTCGACTTTCAGATTTTTCAAGCCGGCTTCTTCTAAAATGAGGAGGAAGAGTTTAATGATTAGGGCGTCAACGATGCTTTTTTGCGTCCCAATCACTTCCAAATCAAATTGATAAAACTGGCGATAACGTCCGCGTTGGGGTTTATCGTGGCGGAAGAGCGGTCCATAGGAGTAGAGCATCACCGGTTGGGGTTGTGATTGGAAACCGTTTTCAATATAAGCGCGCATAATGGCCGGCGTAAATTCCGGTCGAAGCGCGAGATGATCGCCACCTTTGGTGCGGAGCGAATACATTTCTTTTTGGACAATATCGGTGTCGCTGCCGGTGCCGCGAGCGAAAAGATCGGCTCTTTCTAAAATTGGTGTTTCAATCGGGGTGAAACCGTAATAATGGGCGATCTCCGCCGCTTTTTCGTAGAAACCTTGATAGGCGTAATATTCGCCGTCAGAGATATCGCGCATCCCTTTGACGGCACCTAGTTCCGGCGTCGTTTCTTTTTTCATATTTATGGTTTAACCTTAAAAGCACCGGGTAATAAGCTAATGTGATTTGGCGGAAAGAGACGGATAAAGGCGCGACCGGCAATTAAATTTTGAGGCAAAGCGCCCCAAGCTCGCGAATCATAACTGACATCGCGGTTGTCGCCCATGACGAAATATTCTTTGGGACCAAGCGTCAGCTCCGTATCAGCCGACTTGAAAGCTTCCTTTAAATATGGTTCAGCAAGTTTCTCCGTTTGGCCGGTGGCGGTTTTAATCGTCACTTGATTATTTTTTACTGTAATGGTTTCGCCCGGCAAGCCGATGATGCGTTTGATAAAATATTTCGATTCGTCTTTGGGAAATTTAAAAATCGCCACTTCGCCGCGTTCGGGCGGGCGGAGATAATAAGAAAGTTCGTCAATGATTAAGTATTCGCTGTCTTTGAAAGTGGGGTACATCGAGGCGCCGCTGACGATGAATGGTTTGGCGATGAAGACGCGGATAGGAATCACAATAAGGAGGACGGAGAGGACAAAACGAGTTAATTCCCAAACTTGGTGTAAAAAGCGAGATTTCGATGGTGTCATTTGGCTAGTTTACTCTTCTTTTTATATTGACGCAAATTTAAATAAACGGTAACTTGGAAGCAGAAAGGCGGTGCTTAAAAATGAATGACGATCAAGCTGATCGAGAGGGGAGAAACGGGCAAAAAGAAATTTGTTCCAGATATGCTAAAGCGTTCTCGGATCAATATTGTCCGGTTGCCTTCGGTTGTGACCCGAAAGATTGTTCGCTGGCACGACAAGATCCCAGTCGCTTTGCTCCCGGTATTCGATTTGAGGACATTGTTTCCCAATTCTGAATCGCACTTCGCGCCGACTCGTACCGAGTCGGCGCTTTTGTATTTTCCGCTATTTTGCTACCCTATTTCTATGTCATATATCATTGTTGGGTTGGGAAATCCGGGGAAAGAATACGAGGACTCGCGGCATAATGCCGGGCGGATGGTGGTGGAGGCGTTAGGAAAAAAGTTGGAGCTCAAAGCTTGGAGGGAGGATAAGAAATTGAATGCTTTAAAAGCGGAAGTGAAGATTGGCAAAGAAAAAGTGACTTTGTTGTTACCGGAAGGCATGATGAATAATTCCGGCGCGAGTGTGAAGTCACTTATTACGAGCGTGAAAAAAGCGGAGCAATTAGTGGTGGTGCACGATGATTTGGATTTACCACTCGGACGAATTAAACTTTCCTTCAATCGGAGCGCCGGCGGTCATCGGGGCGTGGCTTCGGTGGTGAAAAATATTAAGACCGAACAATTTTTACGAGTGAGAGTCGGGGTTTGCGGTAAACGAAAGCCAGTAGATGTTGTTGATTTTATCTTGAAGCCGTTCAAAACCCACGAAGAACTGACGCTCAAGAAGACCATTAAAAAAACCGTCGAAGCGTTGGTTTGCGTCGTTGAAGAGGGGAAAGACCGCGCGATGAATATCTATAATAGTTAGGAATTACGGGAGATCGCCTTTCGGAGGGCCATATACTTAATTACCCCTGTTCCTGCTTTTCTTCAACACTCTTGATAATTACATTTTCTATTCCCGTAATCCCTGATAAGACGAAAGCCGTCGAAAGACAGATGGTGAAAATTACAGCAATCCCAAACTCAAACAACCATAGAACCGTGAAAGATAACACGGCCACAATAATAAATACAGTAAAAAGCACCAACTTGATATTACCTGTTTTTGGCATTTGTTTTTTTCTTAACTTCTAATTTCTCTGCCGTAGAAACAGTATACTTATTAGTGAATATAAGATCAAGGTATAGATAGTTTGCAAAATAATGAACTAGTGTTACGAAAAGTGGCTTTCCATATGCCTAAGTAAAGCTTACTCCCATGTTATAATAAGGTGCATGAAACTAATTATTACGGAACGATGGGTGCTAAGAAAAATCGCACAACGTCGCCTTTGTGTCGCAAGAAAAGACCGAAAATTAGAGCCAAAAGAGGCAGATAGACTCCTTACTTATAGAAAAGTCCGGGGTGTAGAAAAAGAGGCTTTTACGGATTATTTGATAATGGAACTTGACCCTATCCCATCACGTTTTAGACATAAACTCTATCCTATTCTAAAATATCTTTATTACTTTGACGCGACTAAAGGCGGCAATTTAATGATCCGCGTTAATGATGTTATCGACCAAGCTCTTAAAGATGGTTATCTTTATTCTCTTGGTTATTGCCAAGATGAGAACTTTGATCGTTTGAAATTGACGAAGAGTGGTTACCACTATATTTCACGCCTATACTATATTCGCGCATTTTGGAACAATAGATTTGTTCAGACAGTATCGGATACATTGATACGATGGGGTGTACCGCTGCTCGCTTTATGGGGGTTATCACAATTTTTTAATATCACTATCACTCCGAAGTTATAAAACATAATGGGAAAGTAGTTTCCTCTGTATTTGTTGGGTAATTTTTAATCAATATTCACTACTTTATTAGTATTAACTTCATTATTTGTGTTAATATATACTGTATGTCTGGGGAAATTAGAAAAAAAAGAACAGATACCAAAATGGGTACGATTGAAAAAAAGTACGATCGTGATTTTGGGGTGCGTTCTGATAAAAAATTAGGTAATTATCTAAAAGAACAAGGTTTTCCCTCTCTAAGCAAGCTTTTAGATGCCAACAGGAGAAAACGAGCTTAATGTTGTTGACGATTTAAGACCAGAAGAGTCTTTCGAGAGGAGGTTTTATTTTATTGGTGATGATACTTTGAGGAAAAATATAGCCATAGCTTTTGAATATATTGTGTTTTTGATTGGCGTTGCCGGAAAAGATAACCACAAAAAGTTAATAACCAGCTCTCTTTATAAAGACACCTTAATATACACAGGTATCGTGGTTGAGGCGTGCTTGACCTATGTTTTATTGACATATATTTCTGAAAGTAGGGTTATAAAATCAAAAGTTCTAACTCCTATGTGGAAAGAAATTTCTCAAGGAATAATACATTCTTTCAGTAAAAAGAAACGCATTCGTTACGTCGTCGAACATCAATCTTATGAAAAACTAAAAAATTCACCAGATTTTATCGAAGTAAATCGAGCTTGTTTAAGAGCTCATATTTTGAATAAGAAAGAATACGCAGTAGCAGAAGAGGTAAGGGTTGCTCGCAACAAGATTCACGTATCCGGATTGAAAGATATCGATAACTCTTATTGCAAAGAAGATTTGGATAAAGTTTTTGCCAAAGCAAATAAAATCATTACAAAAGTAGAGAAAAAATTATTAGCAATTTAACTAACACAAAAACCGTCCCATTAGGACGGTTTTTGTAAGGCTTGTTTGTTATTTCACCTCCTTCTTCGGTTTGTCGCCTAACGACAGCGTTAAGCGCTGATTTTTCGGGTCAAATAAATTAATCACGAAGCTGTAAGTTTTGCCGAGTTCCAATTGTTTACGGAGCGCGTCTTCGCTGGCAAATTCAGAAACGTGAACCAAACCGGCAACACCTTCCTCAATCGAGATGAGCGCGCCGTGGCGATTGTACTTAATCACCACGCCTTTCACCACCTCATTTTTTTTGTATCTATTAGCCGCTTCGTCCCAAGGATTTTTCTTCAATGATTTGATGGAGAGGGAAACTTTGTCGTCTTTGATTTCAATGATTTTAGCCTGAACTTTGTCGCCGACTTTGTAGAGTTCACGGAGATTTTCCACCAACGCCCAATCAATTTCAGAAATGTGGATCAAACCCTCGAAACCTTCTTCGATTTTGACAAAGATACCGAAGTCCACCACACCGGTCACTTCGCCTTCGACGATATCGCCCAAATTGTATTTGGCGACAATTTCTTTGCGGCCCTTATTATTGTCGAGCACTTTTTCCGAGAAAATCAATTTGCCTTCTTTGGGGTCGATGTTAATGAGGAAGACCTCCATTTTCTGTCCAATTAACTTTTTCAACTCATCCATAATTCGGTCTTTGTTGCCGTCTTCGATTTTGGGATAATGTTCGGCTTTAAGTTGAGAAGCGGGGATGAAACCGTCCAAGCCTTGCCACTCCACCATCAAACCGCCCTTGTTGGCGTTCTTGACGACGAGTTCGAACATCGTTTTGGCTTCGATGGCTTTCTTGGCCTCGGCCCAAATGATCGCTTGTTTGGCTTCCTTGAGCGATAATTCGATGTAACCATTTTCGCCCTCCGACTCAATTACTTTAGCGCTAATTAAATCGCCGACGTTGATTTCTTTAATGATGTCGCGGGCATTCAAATATTCGCGGCCAAAAATCAAACCGGTGCCAAATGGGGGAATATCGACAAAAACACTGTCCTTAGTTTTGGCCACCACCGTTCCTTTTACCAACGCTTTCTCGCGCGGACGCTCCGGCGTGTTCTTGACCGCTTCCTCCATCAAGCCGATTGGCTTAAGTTCGATTTTCTCTTCGGTAATCATAAGTCTTACAGTATAACGATTTCACGCGAGAAGGCAAGGCGGCAAACAAAAAAACGCACAACCTCAAGGTTGTGCGTTTAGGAATGTGCAACACTAAGTAGTGTTGCACATTCCTGGCCAGAATTCCTACGGCTCCTCCTTAGCGTACGCGGCTTCTCTTGCCGTCTTCGCCTCGGTTTCTGCTTTCTGCTCGAGGATGCTAGCTTTAACCTCCTCCAGTCGTTCTTTGACAAAAACTCCCGAGTTACAACCACCCCATCTTCTATCTAGGGCCGCGATAATCGCATCGTGACCCTTAGGGATAAAGGTTGTCTGGAGGAGAAAAAAAATACCAGCGTAATCATTGGTGGCAAATAATGCCTCCCGGACCGTCTCGTGGAAAGGTCTTAGTTCTTTTGTCATGAGGTTCATCACCTCCTTTCTGCTTATTACAACTACCACTTTCGACTTGGAAACGCAACCAGAATCTGCTATAATCAACGCATGGTAATCAGCTATTATGGCGCGGGGATGGTTAAGGTTGGTCAGGGTGAAACCGTGGCAGTGTTCAATCCAATTGCCGAAAGTCCGAACTATAAGGCCGTTAAATTCGGCGCTGACTTGGCGCTCGTCTCTTTGGCCGATAAACGTTATAATGGCACGGACAACGCCGCTCGCGGCGAGCGGGTGCCGTTCGTTATCAATGGTCCGGGCGAGTATGAAGTCGATGGTATTTTTGTGAAAGGTTTTGGTACCGCCGGTCCGAAGGGCAAAATCAATACGATTTACTCCATGGTTTTGGAAGGCGCAAATTTAGTTCATCTGGGCGCGTTGGCAGAAGCGGAATTACCGGCCAAAATTATCGAGGAGTTGGGAAGTATTGATGTTCTTTTTGTGCCGATTGGCAATGACGAAATGCTTTCACCTAAGGCGGCGGCGAAGCTGGCCACTAATCTTGGTTCGCGATTGGTGGTGCCGGTTGATTACAACAATGAAGACCAGCTTAAAACTTTCTTGAAGGAATTTGGCTCGGACAAACCGGTAGTGCTCGATAGTTTAACCTTGAAGCGGAAAGATATTTTGGATAAGGAAGGCGAAGTGGTCGTTATCAAATCATTTTAATTATTGCCTATGTCATTTTTTGAAAGATTAGAGAAAGTGCGCGCTCGGCCGGAGGCCGAGCGCCGGCAAATCACTTTTTGGGCTTCAGCCGGAATCACCGCGCTAGTGGCGGCGATTTGGGTGGTCAATTTGAGCTTCACTTTGAGTGCGCCATCAATGAGTCAGGTGGTGGCAGTCGGAGCGATGGCGACCAGTAGCCTCGTAAAATCCTCTGGTGAGGATAACGGGGTAAACTTTTTTAACAGTAATAAGGTAAAATAATCGAAGGATGGAAAGTAATCACGAGCCAAAAGTAGAGCCTAAAAATCTCATCGCCGTTGACATTGTCAAGGAGATGAAGGAGTCCTACATGGATTACGCCATGTCGGTGATTGTTTCGCGCGCTTTGCCGGATGTGCGCGATGGTTTGAAGCCGGTGCATCGTCGCATTCTTTATACGATGCATGAACTCGGTTTGAATCCGAGCGGCAAATTCCGCAAGTGCGCCAAAATTACCGGAGACACGAGCGGTAACTATCACCCGCACGGGACGACGGCGATCTACGACGCTTTGGCGCGTCTGGCGCAAGACTTTAGTTTGCTTCACCCGCTCGTTATTGGTCAAGGTAATTTCGGTTCGATTGACGGCGATCCGCCGGCGGCGGAACGTTATACCGAAGCCAAACTTTCCCCACTCTCGCTCGAATTATTGAAAGACATCGAGAAAAACACTGTCGATTTCATTCCCAACTACGAGAATACCCGCCAAGAACCGACGCTTTTGCCCTCGCGAATTCCCAACCTCTTGATAAATGGAACGGTGGGAATTGCCGTGGGCATGGCGACCAAAGTGGCGCCCCATAATTTGCGCGAGGTGATGGAGGCCATCATTCATTTGATTGATAACGAGGATGATACCACCGATGATTTGATGCAGTTTGTGAAAGGTCCGGATTTTCCGACCGGCGGTCTGATTTTCAATCAAGTGGATATTCATCATGCCGAAGCCACTGGTCGTGGCGGGATCCTCGTTCGCGGCGAAGCGGAAATTATCGAACAAAAAAGTGGCCAATTTCAAATTGTCATCAGTTCGATTCCTTATCAAGTGAATAAGGCCGGTTTGATTGTGCAGATTGCCGATCTAGTGCGCGAAAAAAAGATCGAAGGCATCCGCGATATTCGGGAAGAATCGACCACACTGGATAATATGCGCATCGTGATTGAGCTCAAGTCCGGCGCTTTCCCGCAAAAAGTTTTGAATGCGATTTACAAAATGACGGAATTGGAAACCGTCTTCCACTACAACACCTTGGCGCTTATCGCTGGCGTGCCGCATCTTCTTTCACTGAAGGGAATTTGCGAGGAATTTATCAAGCATCGGCGCGAGATTGTGACTCGTCGGTCTCAATTTGACCTTAATCGAGCCGAGGAACGTGAGCATATTTTATTCGGTCTGAAGCGGGCGATTGATATTATCGACCAGATTATTGCCACGATTCGTCAATCGGCCGATGGACCGGAGGCGCACGGCAAACTGATAGCCAAGTTTAAATTTAGCGACAAACAAGCGACGGCGATTTTGGAAATGCGTCTGCAGAAACTGGCCGGTTTGGAAATCAAGAAGATTATGGATGAGCTGAAGGAAAAGCAAACGTTAATCCAAGAATTGAAGGAGCTTTTGGCTAATCCGAAAAAAATGATGCTGGTCATTAAAAACGAATTGGTGGAAATCAAAGACAAGTATGGCGTTAATCGCAAAACCAAAGTGATTAAAACCGGCGTGAAGGAAATTAATGTGGAAGATTTGATTCCGGAAAAGGAGAATGTTTTGGTGGTGACCGCCGGCGGTTATGTGAAGCGCACCGATCCGGTGGAGTATCGTTCGCAACGTCGCGGCGGCGTGGGGGTAATTGATTTAGATATTAAAGAAGAAGATTTTGTCACCATTTTTCTTACCGCCAATACCCATAGCGATCTTTTATTCTTCACCAATCTTGGCAAGGCCTACCAGATTAAAATGTACGATATTCCCGAAGGCAAACGCGCCACGCGCGGCAAGTCGATTATGAATTTCCTACCGCTCGTCGAAAATGAAAAAATCACTTCGGTTTTGGCGGTGCCGAAAGAAGAAAAAGGAAAAGCGAAATCATTGATGATGGTGACCCGAAAAGGCGCGGCCAAAAAGGTGGCGCTCAAGAGTTTTGCCGATGTGCGACGGAACGGCATTATTGCGATTCGTCTCGAGGCGGGCGATTCCTTACTTTCCACTTCCATTGTGGAGACGGGCGATGAAGTGATTTTGGCTTCCAGAAACGGTCAAGCGATTCGTTTTAAGGAAAAAGATATTCGCGAGATGGGTCGGGCGGCCGGCGGGGTTCGCGGAATGAAACTTAAAAAGGGTGATGAGGTGTTGGGTTCAAGCGTCATTAAACCGGTGGATAAGGGCTCCACTTATCTCGTCATGACGGAACACGGCTATGGCAAGAAGACGGAATTGGTCGAATACAAAGTGCAGAAGCGCGGCGGTTCGGGGATCAAGACCGCCAAGTTAACCCAAAAGACCGGCAAATTGATTGATGGCAAAGTGATTTATCAAGATGAAAGCGAAGTGATAGCGATTTCCAAACATGGCCAAGTGATTCGCACCAAACTCGACGAAATTTCCAGTCTGGGGCGCCAAACTCAAGGGGTCCGGATTATGAAACTTCACGAAGGAGATTCGCTGGCGAGTTTGACGTTTTTGTAAAATAAAATTTGGCGATTTCTACTGATGCTTCGTCATTTTAACGACCAGTTTTGTCCGGATAACTGGTTTAAAGATTTGTTTGAAGCCAATGTAGCCCATTCTTTTGAAAGGCCTTCAAGTTGGCCAGCACAAGATAAGTTAGTTGAGATTATTTGTTTTTGTTTGGTGGAAAATCATTTTCATTTATTGCTTCAAGAAACCGTTGACGGCGGTATTGCTAAATTTATGAGACGTTTAGGGGTGGGGATGACCAATCATTTTAATGAAAAATACGAAGAGAAGGGGGGTTTGTTTCAGGGTTCTTATCGGTCACGGACAGTCGAGGATGATGGGTATCTTCAATATGTCAGCGCTTATATTCAAATCAAAAACTGTTTCGAACTTTTTCCCGGCGGTTACAAAGTAGCTTGTCAGAATTTCGATAAAGCGTTTAAGTGGGCCAAGACCAGTCCTCACTGCAGTTTGGGCGAATTTTTGGGTAACCGCGAACGAGCGATAACGAATCCAGATATTTTGTTGGAGGATTTTAATCCAACGCAATACAAAGAATTTTGCCATGATTTTATTTCTGGTCGCGAATCCGAGGATATCGTGGAGTTTGTTGCTTTTGAATAATTAAGATGTTTAAAATTACACCACATTTATTTTTACAGGATTTCTAACATCCGTCTAAGGTTTGCTTTGAAGTCATCCACTTCTTGTTTTGCGGTAGAGCAGGTATAATAATAATAATATGTTTTCAAATCCGCGCGCTAATGTGGCCGACTTAGGTTTGATACCGGGAATGGTGGTGGCGGATTTTGGCGCGGGTGTTGGTAATTACGCGCTGGAAATGGCGCGAACCGTCGGCGCTGGCGGTAAAGTTTACGCGATTGAAGTGCAGAAGGATTTGTTGGAACGCTTAGCTCGGGAGGCGAAGAGCCAACATCTTCTTAATCTAGAAGTGATTTGGGGTAATGTTGAGAAACCCGGCGGGACTAAATTAAAGGACCAAGCGGTGAGCGTGGTAGTGATGGCTAACGTGTTGTTTCAAACTGACGCCAAATACAGTATGGCGCTTGAAGCCAAAAGGATTTTGCGGACCGGCGGGCGAGTAGTGCTGATTGATTGGAGTGGCTCGTTTGGCGGTATTGGTCCGCGCGCCGACCAAGTGGTGTCGAAGGACGAGGCGAAAAGGATTTTCGCCGAGGCCGGTCTGCAATTACAAGCCGAATTTTCCGCCGGTGAACATCACTATGGCTTAATTTTTATTAAATCATGAATAATCTAAATACTTTTCAAATTGTTTTACTCGCTTGCTTGGGGTTCATCGCTTTTTTGGCGGTGTTGATTTTTGCCGGCGTGATTCCTGGTTTTCGCGGACCGACCGGTGGTGTCGGCGGGACGGTGGTGTTGTGGGGGCCGATTCCCGACGAGACGATGAATTCAGCGTTGAAAGTTTTTCAAGCTCAATATAAAAGCGAGTTTACGCTTACCTATATTTATCAAGACCCCCGCAGTCTGGAAGCTAATTTGGTGGAAGCGTTGGCGGCCGGTCGCGGTCCGGATTTGGTCATCTTTCCGCACACTTCGCTAATCAAACGGCTGGAGAATATTTCGCCGTTAGCTTATAAAAGTTATCCCCAACTTCAATTTAATAATAATTTTATTCGCGAGAGCAAATTATATCTCGCCGATTCCGGAATTCTGGCTTTACCGCTTTATCTCGACCCCTTGGTTCTGTACTATAATTCCGATTTGCTTTCGGCCGCTCGGCTAGTAGAGCCACCGAAAACTTGGAAGGAGTTGGAAGGCGCCGCCAAAGCATTGACTCAAGTCGACCAAAATAATAATTTACTGGCTTCCGCCATCGCTCTGGGCAAGGCTAATAATATTGCGAATGCCAAAGATATTTTGTCTTTACTCATAATGCAAGCCGGTAATCCAATTACGGTTTTAGAGGGTGATAAATTGAATGTTGTTTTAACTCAAAGCTCTGATGGTGGGAAAAATCCAGCCGTTGACGCGCTCGACTTCTTTAATCGTTTTTCCAATTCGAGCAACACGCTTTATTCCTGGAGTGGCGCTCAACCGGAAGCGCGCGACGCTTTTTTGCGCGGCACGGTAGCAATGTATCTTGGTTACGCGAGCGAATATAATTTGATTCGGCGGCAAAATCCGCAATTGAATATTGAAGTTGGCGTGGTACCGCAACTGACCAAAAATTCTGCCGTTACCGTTGGTCGATTGTTCGGTGTTTCATTGATGCGCGAGTCAAAAAATCCGGTGACCGCCGTTAGGGCGATGACTCTTTTGAGCGGGGCGACCACCGACCAATCGCTGGCGACAACGCTCGAATTGGCGCCGACCCGAAAGGATTTATTACGCTCTTTTCCCAAAGACCCCACTCAATCGGTTTTCTATCAGTCGGCCATTTTCAGCAGTGGTTGGTTGGATCCTGATTTGAATGAATCAAAAAAGATTTTTCAAAAAATGATCGAGAATTCTCAATCCGGAGCGACCGCGACCACCGAGACGATCAAGCGCGCCCAGGAAGAATTACAATTACTGTCAAATTAATGATGAATAAATTAAAAAATTTACTTTTTGCTCTGGGCGGATTGGTTCCGTGTAAGGGTGTTGATGATCCCAACTTTGTTGGTCCAATCGCTCCAGGCACGGGAGCTTGCGATTGGAGCAGTCTTTTTGCCCTCGGCCAAAACATTCTCACTTGGCTTATCTGGGTCTCGATTCCGGTGGCGACCATCGCCATCGCTTACGCTGGTTGGTTAATGATTTGGGGCAGCACTAAGCCCGGAGAAATCGAGCGGGGAAAAACGATTTTAAGGTCAACGCTTATCGGTTTGGCGACGGTCTTGGCGGCGGCGCTGATCGTGAAAGCTATCTTATCTTACTTAACCGATCCCGCGTTTGGATTGAAAGATTTTATTCAATAAATTATATGAAAATATTAGATTATTTTAATTTTTTTGTTACTAAGGTTTATGCTCAAATTGCCGGTGAAGGTGGAAATTTCGTCATCAAAAACCCCCTCAAATCCGAGACTCTCGCGGCCTTAACCGCCGAGATTCTTAAACTGGTCTATCAAGTGGGTTTGCCCATCGTCGTGGTAATGATTGTCTACTCCGGCTTCCTTTACGTAAAGGCGCGAGGCAATCCGAGCGAGATTAGCGCCGCTCATACCGCCATTAAATACACGCTAATCGGCACGGCGATTGTCCTCGGCGCGTCGGTAATCTCGATTATTATCAAGGGGACGATTGAAAGTTTAGCCAAATAAAAATGAAAAAAATTATATTATGAATGATTTTCCCACTTCAGGAGACTTAGGTGTCGCCAGTTGCCGTCAACTCACCGATTTCAAATCGTTGGTTGATTGCGCCATCACCATGGTGGTTAAGCCACTAGTGGCTTTGTTTATCGGCTTGGCGGTGCTCTATTTTCTCTGGGGAATTCTCACTTATATTCGCAATCTGGAAAACGACACCAAACGCTCCGAAGGCCGGACGATGATGATCTGGGGGATTATCGCCATCTTTGTCATGGTTTCCGTTTGGGGTTTGGTCGGAGTTTTGACCGGCACTTTCCAGTTTGATACCAGCGAACCACCTATCCCCACTTTTAAGTATCAATAGCGCTACTTTGTTTTTGGTAATGGTGATATAATTGATGGGTCTAAAAGTGTCGTTTATTATTAGATTATTAGTAATTAAGTTTATAAGATAAATGAAAATGAAACTTGGTAAAATTTTACCGTTTGTAGTTGGATTTCTTCCGATGATAGCTTTGGCGCAGGGTTTTTCGAATATTGAAAGCGCTTTTCAGACGGTCATCCGTCTTCTTAATTCGTACGTAATCCCTTTAATCATTGGGATTGCTGTGATTTATTTCTTGATTGGGATTGTTAAATATATCAGCAATCAAGGAGACGAGACGGCGCGCAAAGAAGCTCGCAATATGATGATTTATGGCATTATTGGTATTTTCGTGATGGTCTCGGTTTGGGGGTTGGTTAATGTTCTTGGACAGACGCTTGGATTAGATAATTCGATTCCGACAGATTTACCCCAAGTCCCAGAAGTACGATAACTAGATGCCCGTTGACCCAAACACAGTAATTGCCAATATCAAGGCGAATATCATTAATCCGATTGTTGTCTTGTTGTTCTCGTTCGCTTTGCTCTACTTTCTCTGGGGCGTCTTTGATTTTGTCCGTCATTCCAGTTCGGAAGACAAAAGGAGTGATGGCAAACAACATATGCTCTGGGGGATTATCGGGATGGCGATTATGGTTTCGGCTTTCGGAATCATTAATTTGATCTGCAATACGATTAATTGTGTTCAGTAATTAAAACCCACCTTCGCTAAAGCGATAGAGGGCAAGAAAAAAAGCGAGGAAGGATAAATCCTTTCTCGCTTTGGGGGGGTGTCATCTCTAATCTATCCAAGCCAAAACAGTGACGGGTTCTTGACCCTGGGCTTGATATCGTTGCTCGAAGTCAACAACGCCTTTGTACATCAGATTCAATTTAATTCTCGGACCATCTTCGAGCGGTGGTCCCCCGACGTTTGGTCGGTTAATCCAGATTTTCCCAGTGGCCCTACTGTGAAAGGAGATGTCACCAGAGAATGGCAGTTGTGAGGTGGTCAAGAGCGGCGACCAAGCCGGCGCGACCGGTACGATAATGGTCACTGGTTTACCTTTCTCCAAGACGATTTTATCCTCGAACCGTTTTTCTTGAGAGGCCACCGAATCTGACGGTCTCGGCCAACTTGGTCGTTGGTTTGCCGGTGTCCAGATGACCACCAGAATCCAGGCGACTACCACCAGAATCATGATTGACCCAAGCCGTTTGCCTAACTTCTGGTACCCAATCGCGGCGAAGAAGATGGCCACTCCGGCGAGAACGATGAGAATCGTCAAGAACATTCCGGCACTCAAGATGACACTTGAGTTAGCCGAAATGCCCGACCAATTTGTTGCCACCAACCACACAACGGCAACCACCGCGATTCTGACAATAATCCACCCGGCAACTCTAGTCGCGTTCCAGGTTGGTTTACAGTTCAGAGCCGGTAATTGGTTCGATCTTTTCCTACTGGCGTAAACGATTCCCGCCAGCAAGACCAAGACAACGGGAATTAGAAAAAAGTACACTAACGGGTTCATGCGGGTTCTCCTGTTTTTGGTTTCTCTGGTTCCTTATCTGTTGCCGTGTTGAGAAGCGGGGTTGCTCCTTGACCAACCACGAGAGTGTTTCCTTTGAAGTCGCCAAGTCCTTCAGCGGCTCGACGCAGTTCTCTGGCTTTCAATACTCCCGTTCCTCCGGTGGCCTCGGCCTGTTTCTTCCAGGCCTCGGCTTGAGCGCCTTCGGTTTGGGCGATGTACCCAGCTTCCCCGGCGCCCTCCAGTTCTCTGGCTTGCCTTTTGCTTTGAGCTTCGATTAATCGAGCCGCGGCTTCTTTTTCGATTCTGGCAATCAAGGCCTTGCCTTGTTCTTCGGCCAGTTTTCTGGCTTCGGTCGCGTCTTTGATTTTGGAATTGGGGTCATCGGCAATCTCAAAGTTGTTGAAGTGATAAGCGACCGGAATAATGCCGACAGAATTTCGCAGAGACTCCACTATCCCGATACTTCTCACCGCTTGGGAAATCGGCGCGTCGTTACCCTCCTTCTGAACGGCGATGAATTCGCCATAATCATAAGTCCGGACATAATCAGCGATGGCTCCTTCGATGGCCGCGTTAAATGGCGGAAACCAATTTCCTTTCAGTTTGTACACCGGGGTGTAGGGGATAACGACTTGGGCGGTAACGGTCCCCCTGACGTTAATCTTCAGTTGGTCCTTCATCTCCACCGACTTGGCGGTTATTAAGTACACGAACTGAAAACAGAGTGGCTTCGAAGGATATTCATGCACCTTAAAGATTGGCCACAAGAAAGGTCCGTAAATTCCAAACCAGCGAGTTAGCGGATTCCAACTTTGTGGCGTGTCGCCGAACATCAGTTCAGCGCCTTCGAGTTTGATTCCCCTCACATTGACCAAAGTTCGATGGAGCGTTTCGCCCTTGTCGATGAATAGGATTTCTCCTTCATTAACGAAAGTGAAAAACACATCAACCTTGGCCAAAAGATAAATCGTCACGAGGATTGACGCCAACCAAGTGATAACTACACCTGAACCAACTAGAAAAGTGATCATGTCCTTCTCCTTCTATTCTATTGTCAAAGGCCTATTTTTTAAGCCAAACATTTGGCTCGTTCTTTCGTTAGTATGCCAGACTTATATCAAAAGTCAATCACGGGAGAGATTTAGAACAAAAAAGAAAAGCGAGGAAGGATAAATCCTTTCTCGCTTTGGGGGGTGTCACCTCTAATCTATCCATACCACGATTGCGGTCGGTTCTTGGCCTTGCGCAACCTGGTATCTCCGTTCAAAGTCGGCAACCGAGGAGTAAGTTAAATGCAGTCTAACATTCGGGTCGCACTCAATTGGTGGACTTCCACTGTTTG
>Ga0172379_10002022_pt1 | contig 37645 bp, 31 predicted proteins | sample GrowelOW334metaG_FD_119756 | JGI IMG/M metagenome (GOLD analysis project Ga0172379, IMG submission 119756) | Groundwater microbial communities from an aquifer near a municipal landfill in Southern Ontario, Canada - Groundwater well OW334 metaG | ecosystem: Environmental > Aquatic > Deep... | reverse complement strand
CGCACTCGAGAATAATAATGAAAATACCGGAAGCGCATACATCGATAAAAAGCCCACAGCCTATTTCATCCGGGGGATCGGACTGGTAAAAACCCTGGGTGACATCGAAAAAATTGTCGTAAAGAATACTGATTCCGGTATTCCGATCCTGATCAGGGATGTGGCAACGGTTCAGTTTGGCAGCGCAACCCGTTACGGAGCCTTTGTGGTGGACACCACCGAAGCCGTCGGCGGGGTAGTCATGATGCTGAAAGGGGCAAATGCCCATGAAGTCATTGATAATGTCAAGACCCGTATCTCCTCCATTCAAAAATCTTTACCGAAAGAGGTCAGGATTGAACCCTATCTCGACCGGTCGGAACTCGTTGGCCGGGCCATTGGTACAGTTTCCAGAAACCTCATTGAAGGAGCCCTGATTGTAATCTTTATATTGGTCCTGCTGCTGGGAAATATCCGGGCCGGACTGATCGTGGCTTCGGTGATCCCGTTGTCGATGCTGTTTGCCATATCCATGATGGGCCTTTTTCATGTGTCGGGTAACCTGATGAGCCTGGGAGCTATCGATTTCGGACTTATCGTGGATGGGGCTGTTATCATTGTCGAGAGTGTGGTCCACCGGATTTTTATCACACGGAATGATTATCAGGGTGCGGCAAGACTGACCCAGCGGCAAATGGATGAAAATGTTCTGGATTCAGCAAAACGCATGATGAGCTCCGCTACTTTTGGTCAGATTATAATCCTGATAGTCTATCTTCCCATTATGGCCCTGGTAGGAATTGAAGGAAAGATGTTCCGTCCAATGGCCCAGGTTGTTACGTTTGCACTACTCGGTGCCGCCATTCTTTCCCTTACTTATGTGCCAATGGCTTCAGCACTATTTTTGAGTAAAAAAACTACTCATAAACCTAACTTTTCCGACCGGCTGATGAATTGGATGAGGAAGGCTTTTAACCCGGCGATTGGATTTGCACTGAAAAATAAGCTGATGATAACATTATGTGCTGTGGCACTGTTTGTTTTCAGTCTGTTTACATTCAGCCGTTTAGGCGGGGAATTCATTCCCCAGCTTGAAGAAGGGGACCTGGCCTCGGGAGTGATGACCCTGCAGGGTGGTTCCCTGACTCACACGGTGGATCAGGTCATTCTCGCGAATAAAATATTGCTTGATAATTTTCCCGAGGTCAAGCATGCCGTATGCAAGATCGGAGCCGGTGAAATTCCAACCGATCCAACGCCCATGGAAACAGGTGATTATATCATTACCCTGAAGGATAAAAGTGAATGGGTTTCAGCCACCACCCGCGAAGAACTGGTGGGAAAGATGGAGGAAAAACTCGTTGCCCTGGCAGGGGTCAAATTTGAATTTCAACAACCGATTGCCATGCGCTTTAATGAGTTGATGACCGGATCAAAACAAGATATCGCCATAAAGATTTTTGGTGATGACCTGGAAATTTTATCACAAAAGGCATCAGAAGTGGAACAGATCATTCAGACGGTTACCGGGGTGGTTGATATCAATGTGGAGAAAGTGACCGGCCTGGCCCAGGTGCAGGTGGAATACAACCGCGACAGGTTGGCACAATATGGATTATCTGTGGCTGAGGTCAACCGCGTTCTGCGGACAGCTTTTGCCGGAAGTCAGGCAGGTGTTGTGTTTGATGAGGAGAAGCGGTTCGGGTTGGTAGTCCGGCTGGATAAAGATTATCGTCAGAATCTTGATGATATCAAGAATCTTACGGTGGCTCTGCCAGATGGCCATCAGATTCCTTTCGAGCAGATTGCCGATATTTCAATCAAATCGGGTCCGGCCCAGGTATCCCGTGAAAATACCAAGCGCCGGATCACTATCGGATTCAATGTCCGGAATCGTGATGTACAGAGCGTCATTGGGGATGTTACCGCTCAGATTGATGAAAAAATACAACTCCCAACAGGCTACTACGTGTCTTATGGAGGGCAGTTCCAAAATCTTCAGGCAGCACAAAAAAGGCTCCTGATTGCTGTTCCTATCGCATTGATGTTGATTTTTGTATTGCTCTATTTTACTTTCCATTCGGTTAAACAATCGTTGCTCATATTTACCGCGGTTCCGATGTCTGCCATCGGAGGGGTTTTTGCCCTCTGGTTGCGCGATATGAATTTTTCAATTTCAGCCGGAGTAGGTTTCATTGCCTTATTTGGTGTGGCGGTACTGAACGGTATTGTGTTGATCTCAGAATTTAACCGGCTGGAAAAGGAGGGAATTTCAGACATAAAAGAAAGGGTGATCAGGGGGCTCCAAACGCGGTTGCGGCCGGTTATCGTAACTGCCGCCGTGGCCTCACTCGGATTTTTACCTATGGCCCTGTCAAACTCAGCGGGTGCTGAAGTTCAGAAACCGCTGGCCACGGTGGTTATCGGAGGACTGATCACCGCAACATTCCTGACCCTGTTTGTCCTGCCTGTTTTTTATGTTCTGGTATCCGGTGGGATAGGGAAAATTCGGGTTAGGGGCAGACAAATTAACAAGACCGGTTTGATCTTTCTTATTTTAGGATTTGCATCCTTTAATAATATGGCTAATGGTCAGGATATTAGGAAGATCAGTTTGAATCAGGCCATCCAGACTGCCATCGACAGCAGTTTGACGGTAAAATCAGCTTCTTTAGCCACAGACGTCCAAAAGGCGCTGAAAGGTGCAGCGGTGGATCTTCCCAAAACTGCGATCGATGCCCAGTACGGACAATTCAATTCCTGGGAGAATGATAATGGGTTTACCATTTCGCAATCCTTTTCTTTTCCAACGGTGTACGTCAATAAGTACAAACTGGCGAAAGCAAACATAGCCAGCAGCGAATGGCAGCACAAATCATCGCAGCTGGAAATTGCGACCCAGGTCAAGCAGGTTTACTGGCAGTACGTTTATTTGTCAGCAAAACAAAAGTTGCTCACCTATCAGGACAGTCTTTATACCGTATTTGCCCGGGCAGCCGAATTAAGAGCTAAAAGCGGTGAAACCAACCGGCTGGAGATGATCACCGCGCGCTCGCAAAGTCTGGAAATCAGGAATCAGCTGTATCAGGTCAACACCGATATGGATATCTGCACACGGAAACTGATGGTCCTATTAAATTGCAACTGGCTTCCGGTGCCTGAAGATAACGATCTTCACGTCAATAATTTCGTGATGAATCCCGATGGATCATCGCTCATGCAAAATCCTGTGCTGGGTTATATGCAACAGCAGGTTGAAGTATCCCGGATGGCAAAGAAACTGGAGAGCAGCCAGATGCTTCCGGATATAACCCTTGGTTATGTGAGCCAGACCATCATTGGCGTTCAGTCGGTTAATAATACTGAACTGGTGACTTTTGGTCCCGACTTCCGGTTTAGCGGTGTGCAAGCAGGTATTACCATTCCGGTTTGGTTCAAGCCTTTCACTGCAAGAACCAAAGCAGCCGTGATCAGCGAAAAGGCTGCGCAGGTTGATGCAGAAAATGCTAAACGGACATTGACCGGCAATTATCAGTCAACACTTGATGAGTACCGGAAATTCTCAGCCAGTGTTGACTATTATGAAAAGCAAGCGGTGCCTGAAGCCAACCTGATCATTCAGCAGGCGGAGCGCCTGTACAAGGATGGAGAACTGGATTTCCTCGAATATGTCCTCACCCTGAACCGGGCCTTGGCTATCCGGCAATCTTATCTCGATACGATGAGCAGTTTCAGGCAGACCATTATATCCATTGAATACTTAACGGGAAAATTATTTTAATCTCTAATTATCATGACAGTAATGAATTATAAAATATCGGCTGTTCTATTTGGACTGATCTGTGTGGTTGCTTCCTGTTCCAAAGGCGGCAAACCGGCGACCGAAACTACCAAGATTGAAACTCTTCCGGCAGATATCGTAGAAATGCGCGCCGACCAGATCAAACTGGCGAAAATTGAGTTGGGCACCGTGGAATTGCGCTCAATAGGCGAAGTATTGAAAGTGAACGGTACGGTTACCGTTGCGCCTCAAAATCAGGCCAGCGTCTGCATGCCGCTTGGCGGATTTATCAAAAGTACTTCGCTGTTGCCCGGAAAGGCCGTAAGTAAAGGGCAGACCCTGGCAATCATTGAGAACCAGGATTTTATTGATATTCAGCAGAACTACCTCGAAGCTATAAATAAGCTGGTATTCGCTGAGGCAGAATACAAGCGGCATACGTCCCTGTTCAAGGATGAAGTCTATTCGGAGCAAAATGTTCAGCAGGTGACTGTTGAGTATAAAAATCTTAAAACCCAGATCAAATCGCTGGAGCAGAAACTTGATCTTATCGGCATTAATGCGTCCGGGTTAACCGTAGATAACATCAGCAGTACCGTTAAACTGGTGGCACCTATAAGCGGGTATCTCAAAACCGTTAAGATCAATATCGGGAAATATGTTGCACCAACGGATGTGCTTTTCGAAATAGTTAACATCGACAAGCTTTTGCTGGAACTGGTCGTGTTTGAGAAAGATGCGGATAAAGTGGCCAAAGATCAGCTGATCCGGTTTTACATAAACAATGAAGCGGAGGAACATGAAGCGGTTATTACCCAGACAGGGAGATCTGTGGGTTCTGATAAAACCATGTGGGTGTATGCATCGGTAACCGGTGACTGCAAAAATGTTCTGCCGGGAATGTATGTGAACGCCTTAATTCAGGAATCGATAAACGAGCAACCCGCTCTTCCCAGTGAAGCTATCGTGAGTTTCGGCGATAAGGATTACATTTTTGTGTATGAGCGTGAGAAAGAAGAAGATGGCAAGCCATTTACCGAGTACCGGATGATCGAAGTTAAAAAAGGGGTGAGTGGAACCGGATTTACCGCCGTTACTCTGCCGGAAGGGTTTAATGCCGGAACGGCAAAAATCGTGGTTAAAGGGGCTTATAACTTATTGTCGGCCAAGAAGAACGCTGGGGAGATGGCGTGTTGAAAAGTGAGGGGGTAGGGAGAATGTTGAAATTCCAATGCCCAATTCCGAATGCCGAATTGTCAGATTCAGGTCACCATCAAACAGGACCTTCTACTTCATCAATCCTTGAATATGGAATTTCGGAACTCGGAATTGGGCATTGGAATTTCAACATTCTTCCTTAGTCCTTTCACCAACAAATAATGCCCGATTGCGCCTTTTTTTTATCTTTACAGCATGGAGTCAGTACCCGAAAGTGCCCTGATGTGGGTCGGTTTTATTGTGTTTATCCTGCTGATGCTTCTGCTTGATCTGGTGGTATTTAACCGGAAGGCGCATGAAGTAAAAATGAAAGAGGCCCTGCTGGCCAGCCTCTTCTGGATTTCACTTGCCATCATTTTTAATCTGGGGGTATGGAGATACCTGGGGGAGCAGAAGGCTCTTGAATTCCTCGCAGCCTACCTGATCGAGGAATCTCTCAGCATCGACAACCTGTTTGTGTTTATCATGATATTCGCCTATTTTCAGGTGAATCCCCGGTATCAGCACAAAATTCTTTTCTGGGGCATCATAGGTGCCATGGTTCTGAGGGCTATTTTCATTGTTACCGGTGTCGCCCTGATTAACAAGTTCCATTGGGTGATTTATATTTTCGGAGGGTTCCTGATTTTCACCGGTATCCGGATGGCGCTCGATAAAGGAAGTAAGATAGAACCGGATAAAAATCCGATAATCAGGCTGGTGAAAAGGATATTCCCGGTAACCACCGATAACCGCTTCGGGCACTTTTTCGTTCGGATAGATGGTCAGCTATACGCCACAACCCTATTCATTGCACTGGTAATGATTGAGTTCACCGATCTGGTATTTGCCGTCGACTCCATCCCGGCCGTTCTTGCCATCTCCAAGGATCCATTTATCGTTTATACTTCAAACGTTTTTGCCATCCTCGGTTTAAGGTCGCTTTATTTTGCACTCTCGTCCATCATCAGTTATTTCCGTTTCCTGAAATACGGACTATCGGCGATCCTCTTTTTTGTCGGCGTAAAAATGTGTATTTCAGGCATTTATAAAATGCCTATCGGGGTATCGCTCGGTGTATTGGTGGGGGTGCTGGCGCTTTCGATTTTGCTCTCCGTTTTTATTCCGAAGAAAAGCGAGGAGTGACGTAGGGGAGGAGCCATGGCTCCTCCCGTCACCCGAGGGAGGAGCCATGGCTCCTCCCCTACGCATTATTGTTTGTTTCCGTGGCGCAGCACCTTCGCCTCTAAATAAAAAATCAGCTCTTCCGCCATATTCTTCGTCTGATCGCCTACGCGTTCAAGCTTCCGGATAACAGATAACAAGCTGAGTATGTTGATCGATTCTTCCGGTCTCCTTTTAATCAGGTCGGCAGCCAGCATATTCGAACGCATTTTAATTTGGTCGAGTACTTCATCTTTGCGGAAAACTTCCCTGGCCAGTTTACTATCCTCTTTTTCAAAAGCGGTCTGTGTGTTCTGAAGCATCCGGAGTGCCGTATCAAACATCTCCTTTATCCCCATCTCTTTCATTATTTCCTTGTCCATCGGGCGTTCAAGGTCACGAACAAGACAGGCGATATTATAGGCATAATCTCCAACCCTCTCCAGGTTGTAATTGGTTTTCAGAACCGATAAGACGAAGCGGAGGTCGTTGGCTACCGGACTGTACAATGCCAGTATATTTTCGCAATCCATATTGAGTTTCAACTCGTAGGCATCCACACGTTTTTCATTGCTTGTAATCTCTGTTACCAGATCTTTGTCGAAATGCTCCAGGGCATACCGGGCTTTGACTATCTGGCTGTTAACCAAACACCACATTTCAAAGATGGTGGCTCTTAGTGTTTGGAGTTCATTGGGGATATGTGTCATTTAAGCTTCTCCTTTTGTTTTTCATCAGCCAAACCGGCCTGTGATATAATTCTGTGTCCGGATATCAGACGGACTGGTAAATATAGTTTTGGTTTTGTTCCATTCAACCAGCTCTCCCAGGTAAAAGAAAGCGGTATAGTCGCTGACCCGACCGGCTTGCTGCATATTATGCGTGACGATGATAATGGTATACTGATTCTTCAATTCGAAGATCAGGTCCTCGATTTTACCGGTGGAGATTGGGTCAAGTGCCGATGCCGGCTCATCCATCAGGATCAGGGCGGGTTCCACGGCCAGGGCCCGTGCAATGCACAATCTTTGCTGCTGGCCGCCTGAAAGCTCCATGGCGGATTTTTTCAGCTTGTCTTTTACTTCATCCCATAAGGCCGCTTTCTTAATTGAGTCAATCACCTTTTTCTCAATAAAATGCTTGTCGGTGACCCCGTTGACCCGGAGTCCGTATGCCACATTTTCAAAAATGGATTTGGGAAATGGATTTGGTTTCTGAAATACCATGCCTACCTTTTTCCGCAGTTCGTCGACATCGATATTTTTGGCAAAAATATCCTGGCCATCAACATAAACCTCGCCAGTAAAATGCACATTATCAATCAGGTCATTCATCCGGTTCAGCATCCTCAGCAAGGTGGATTTTCCACATCCCGAGGGCCCGATAAAGGCTGATACCGTGTTGGCTTCAGCTGTAAAATTGATTTTTTTCAGGGCTTGGAAATCACCATAAAAAAGGTCCAGGTTTTTAACTTCTACCTTGTAGTCAGACATATCAGTTCATCTTGGTTTTTTTTCCTGCTATCCTGCGGATCAGGTTCGCAAGCAAATTAAGCATGAGTACAATCATGATCAGCACAAAGGCTGTTCCATAGGCCATTGGCCTCGATTCCGTCACATTGGTCCCGCTGGTTGTCAGTACATACAGGTGGTAGGGCAGGGCCATTACCTGGTCGAAAATGCCATGGGGAAGTTTGGGCAAAAAGTAAACGGCAACGGTAAACAGGATCGGGGCGGTCTCCCCCGATACACGGCCGATCGATAGAATCAAACCGGTGATGATATTTGGAAAGGCCACCGGCAGAACCACCCGCCTGATGGTCTGCAGACGTGTGGCGCCTAATGCATAACTTCCAATTCTTAATGAATCATCAACAGATTTCAAAGCTTCTTCGGTGGTTCGTATGATGACCGGGAGGACCATCAATCCTAAGGTCAGGGACCCGGCAAGAATGGAATCTCCAAATTTCAGCGTGTTGACAAACAGCGACATGCCGAATAAACCGAAAACGATGGATGGAATTCCTGCCAGATTGTTAGTCATCGTCCGGATTAATTTCTTCAGAAAGGTCTCTTTCAAGTATTCATGCATGTAAATGGCCGACAGAACTCCAACAGGGAATGCGAAGGAAATACTGCCTGCTATGAGACAAAGAGTTCCGATGATCGCAGGATAGATTCCTCCTCCAGTCATGCCATCCTTGGGCATGGTGGTGAGGAACTCCCAATTGATCACCCGGATACCTTTGAGCATGATGAATCCAAGGATGACGAACAGAATGCCGACCACCATCAGGCTGATCAACCTGAAAAAATTGAAAGCAAGGGCTTGTTTTAACTGCTTGCCTGTCATGTTTTCCTGGTTTTAACCGTTTCGACCAGCATGTTAAAAATGAAAGTCATGATAAACAGGATGATACCCAGGGCGAAAAGTGCCTTGAAATGGGTGCCCCCAAAAGAAGCTTCTCCCAATTCGGCGGCGATGGTCGCCGGGATGGTCCTGACCGGTTCGAGAAAGGTGTGCGGTATAACAGAGGCATTCCCGGTCACCATCAATACCGCCATCGTTTCACCCACCGCACGGCCGATACCCAGTATAACCGCTGCGATTATCCCCGATTTGGCAAACGGGATCGTAATACGCACCAGTGTCTGCCAATGGGAAGCCCCTAAAGCCAGACTGGCTTCTTTCATGGCCCGGGGAGTGGTGCGGATGGCATCTTCTGCAATCGTTATTATGGTGGGTAATGACATAATTGCCAGTATCACACTGCCTGCCAGTGCGGTTTCACCGACATCCAGCTTAAATAGTTTTTGTATCAGTGGTACGAGTACCACCAAACCGAAAAAGCCGTATACAACGGATGGGATGCCGGATAAAAGCTCGACCACAGGTTTCAGTATATTCCGAAAACGCTGACCGGCAACCTCTGCCATATAAATGGCCGTAATCAATCCGATCGGAAGGGCAAGAAGGATAGCCCCCAAACTAACCCATAAAGTTCCCAGGATCAAGGGCAAGGCCCCATAAACTGCAGCTGGTTGGGAGGTAGGGTACCATTCCGTGCCGGTGATGAATTCCTTTACCGATATTTTCTTAAGAGGGATGAGTTTTCCCTTAAAGTCTTTCTTAAGATATGTTTCAGGGAAATAGGCAATTACACCGGGATTCTCCTTAACATATTTTTCGATCAGGTCCGGCAGGTTTTTAAAATCGGTTCCGAGTTCCTCTTCAGTGAACAGTCCGGCCAGATCATCAATCGATTTGGGTATGATTTCCCCTTCGGTGCCGGCAATATCTTTCCAATTGGTGATATCCTGATTGAAAATGTCCTTTACCTGCTTTGACGTAAGCTGGCTTAGCGGATTGGATGAATTTACGACCACAACCAGGTGGCCCTCAATGGCAGTTTGGTTGAACAGGCCGATCCCTTCCCTGAACAGAAATAAAACGACCAGCAGCACGGTTATGCTGGTAACCATGCTGCTGGTGAATAATATCCCGTGCGTTATCTTTTCAGTAATCCGTCGGAGCAATTTCATAGTCTATCAGATGTCCTTTATTTTTTGAGTGGTACATATCCGGTCTGCGAAACAACCTTTTGCCCTTCCGGTGATAATACATAATTGATATAGGGCGAAACGGTTTTTTCAATAGAAACAAGATAGTAATAGTAAAGGGGGCGTGTGATCGGGTATGTTTTATCCATGGCTGAAGCAACTGATGGAGCAACATATGTTTTTCCCTTATCATAAGAGACTTTCAGCGCTTTGACTGCTTTTTCAACATACGCCAGCCCTACATATCCGATGGCGCCTCTGGTCTGGCTGACCGACTGCGTAATGGCTCCGGTTGCCGGCATCAGCAAGGCATTCGTGCCAAAATTCTTTTTATTCAGCACATGATCCTTGAAGAATTCATAGGTTCCGGAACTGGTCTCCCGTGAGTATGCTACGATTTTGGCATCCTCTCCGCCGACTTCTTTCCAGTTGGTGATTTTACCGGTGAAAATTCCTTCCAACTGTTCACGGGTCAGCTGGTTCACCGGGTTAGCAGGATTTACAACCACAGCAAGAGCATCATAGGCAATAATTACCTCTTTAAAGGCTTTGCCGGCTTCCTGCATTTTGAGTTTCTCATCCATTTTCATGGAACGTGAAGCTTGGGCGATATCGGTGGTTCCGCTGATGATTGCTGACAATCCTACGCCGGAACCTCCTCCGGTTACCGCGATGGATGTTTTGGAATCTTTTTTCATATACGCTTCAGCTTCAGCCTGTGAAAGGGGAAGGACCGTGTCACTGCCTTTGATTTTGAAAGACTGAGCCTGTATCATGGCCGGCAGCAAAAGTGCCAATGCCATCATTTTTAGAGTTTTGTTTTTCATTGTATTCATATTTTGCAAAGTTACGTTCATGAAATGGATGGTATATTAAGCTAATGTTAAGGTTTGAATCATTTAAAATTTATATTGAACTCGAAGGGTCAATACGTTGTCGAGCCTGTTCGTTGAAAGATCTTTAAGGGTGCTGGCATTTTTCAGTGCTGTGGTGGTCTCGTTTGACACCATATCATAGTAGGCGGTTATTTTTACCTGGCTGTTCCATTTGTATACCAAACCCAGGCCAAGTGTTGAATACTTTATGTCAGCTGCGTTTGTGGCTTTGTTTTTGCCAGATATTTTTACTCCGATGTTATCCCCGGTTACACCGGTATTTGGATCGTAAAAATCATACTTCACCACCGTTTGGAATTTGGATTGAAGGATATTCTGCACCCAATAGAAATAGGCTCCGTTAAACTTGCGGATGTAGGCATCACCCGGCTGGGTGGCCGGACTTGACGAGCTGGAGGCAATGCCCGGTTGGGTGCCCATGATATACTCGCCACGAAGCTGCGTGAGTCCCAATGGCGAATCGAATAAAACCTGGGCATCGGTTCCGAAATACTCCCTGCGGAGCTTGCTCCCGACAGCAGAGGCCACTGAATCAATTTCAAAGGCTATAGCATTACCTTCACCTGCTGCAACGTCGTTCATGGAATAGTTGTATTTCGTTCCTTGTCTCCATCCTCCGTTATAATAGGATAATCCGATACCGGCTTTCAGTTTTTCGCTGCGATTCGTCTTGATGACAGACAAATGACTGATGAAGTCTTTATACCGGTCGAAATCCACTACGTTTGGTCCGCTTCCGTTGAACATGCCTGCATCGATTTTAATGAAATTGAATCTCGATGTTTTCGGGGGCTGGAAAGTTAATTTGGCACCAAGGTCACGTTCTCCCGGGAAAAGGGTCTGAAACATCCTGGACCGTTCCGGACTTTCCCTTGAACTTGAAGAATAGGAGATTTCATAACCGAACGGGCGGTCGAAAACCCCGGCGGTAACTGCAAAGCACTGTAACCAGGGATCGGTAAAACTTACATAAGCATCTTTTATGCCGACCCCCTTTTCGGTAACATCCACCTGGAGAACATACTGCGAGAAAGCATGATCATAAGCCAGCTTAAAACGCCCGCGGCGAACGGCAAAACGGTTGTCGATACCTGCAGGGAAATTGCCGGCTGCGAAGGATTCAATGCCGGCAGTGTCGGCTTTCTGAAACTGGGACTGTATATATCCGGTGATTTTCAGACGGCTGAACAGCGCAGCATCGGATTGCAGTTTTTCAATGATGGGGTATACAGTATCCGGCTTGGATTCTTCCATTACCTGGGCCATCAATCTGCTTTCTGCAAATGAGACCGTCAAAAGACACAATAGAATAAAGGATAGTTTTAATGATTTCATATGATCTGAACATTTGGTTAATTCCGATACAAAAATGATCCGATCGTATGAACTGGAGATTACCGGTATGTTATGAAATTGTTAATAAAGGAAACGATTTTTCGATTTAGCCCACTGCAAACTTTCTGCTAATGTCAAGCGGTCCCCGCCTTCGCGGGGATGACACTTCTGCCGGGGATAATGTACTGCTTACTGCCCACTGCTCAGCATCCGCTCGATGGCCGACTTTTCATTCTCTGTCAGGGAAGGCATCTGGCTGAGTGCCGTCATGGTTTTATTCTTGAAGTTCCAGCAGGTCATTTGACGGAGCGACAAACGACGGGCGAATTCATAGGTTGATATGTCCTCTTTTCCTTTGCAAACATGATAGGCAATGTAAAACGCCTTGCTGACCGGGAATTTGCAGTGATGGAAAATGGTACCCGTAGTAGCAGATTCTTCGGATTTGCATTTTGTGCAACGCCGCGCAAATGGTGTTTTACCGGGACAGGAATTATCGTTCCCGCATTTCCGGCAGGTAAATCCCTTCGACCATTTTAAATCAGCAAGGAATTCCAGACAAGCCTGATCGCTCTCAAAAAGCAATTTCAACTCGACTTCGGTTATCCCTTCACGAAAAATTCGGGTCATAATTAACTTAATGTTTCATGGTGACGTGGGTGAAGAATGGAACGCGGATTTGCGCGGATACCTCCGGTAAAGCTGATTTTCGTTGATTTTCTTAAATTAAAAGATCCGTGTTAATCCGCGCTCCCGCAGGGACCCGCGCAAATCCGCGTTCCATTCTCGACCCACGAAGGTAATAACAAAAGTGATACTAAAAAGATTTAGGTGATACTAAAGCGATTTATTCAATAAGATTATGTACTTTTGTGCCTGGACTTAATAATGAAAGATGAGTAAAGACTGCGAAGTGGTTGCCAAACCAAAGACATTCAGGGAACTGATGGGTTCAGCTTATTTCTGGACACCGGCCAGGGCTATCATTATAGGAGGAATCCTGGGGTATCTGTATTATCACTTTATCGGCTGCGCTTCAGGATCCTGCGCCATAACCAGCAACCCGTACCTGAGTATCATCTCAGGAGGCTTCCTGGGCCTGGCCTTCATAAACCGACCCTGCCGAAGCTGTTAATTCCGTATCTTTACTACCGTAAAGTCTTTGGATGCTAGATTAATATAGAATAACCAGTCGAATTTTTTATATGGAAATTAAAGAGATAAACAATCGTTACAGTCAATTGGCAGAATCCGATTGCTGCCTTTCATGCGGAGGGGCGATCAACTATGCCGAACCCATGCCCGGGGAGGTATGTGTCGATCTGGGCAGCGGTCGCGGTAACGATGTGCTTCGCATGGCTGATAAAGTGGGTTCTGAAGGCTTTGTTTTTGGTATTGATATGGCTGACGGTATGTTGGAGAAAGCCAGGAGAAATGCCGATAAACTTGGAGTGACCAATGTGATGTTTGTTAAAAGTGAATTGGAAAAAATCGAATTGCAGGACCAATCGGCTGATCTCGTGATTTCCAATTGTACGCTCAATCATGCCTCCGATAAACAGGTGGTCTGGAACGAAATCTATCGGATACTGAAAAAAGGCGGACGATTTATCATCAGTGATATCTATGCTACCGTTGCTATTCCCGATGAATACCGGAACGATCCCGTCGCAATTGCCGAATGCTGGGCCGGTGCGGTAACCCGGGCTGATTACATGCAGCACCTGGCCCTGGCAGGATTCACATCGGTGGAGGTAATCGAAGAATCAGACCCCTATCCGAAAGGCAAAGCCGAAGTGGCAAGCTTTACGGTTGCTGGGAAAAGGGCAGCCGGATGCGGCTGTGGTAAATAGGGTGGGGATCCCCGCGTTCGCAGGGATGACAGAGAAGGATGCTGAGCAAAGGAAGATAAATGAAGAATAGTGCAAATATTTAACAGATAACATATTATGAAAACATTGATTAAAAAGAAAAACGAAAAGACAACCGTCAAAAAAACGGCGCAATGTTGTGCCAAAACCTCTAAGGTAGTTGCCGGTTGCCATGACTGACCTGCATGAAGCCTGTTGATACCATGATTTTTTCAAAACATAATATCTTCTCAAAAATCTCCGGATCGGATAATTGGTTTATTGTCAATATCCTGACTGGAAATGCGGATATTCTGACTCCGGCTGAGGGGCAGATGGTGAATGATCTGGTTGCCGGTAAGCTGGTCAATCCGGAGTTCATGGCCGATTTGACAGAGAAGGGTTATATCCTGGAAGATGAGGAGGAGAAACGACTGTACCGTTTGAAATATCTTGATTTTACCGATGCACGGGATCAGGATGAAGTGCAGCTCTTTTTCGTACCCAATTATACCTGCAATTTTGCCTGTACCTATTGCTACCAGGATGAGTACTCAAATCCAAACCAGACTTTGGGTACGGAGATTATCGATGCGTTTTTTCAATACATCACAAAGGAATTTGCCGGCAGGAAAACATACATTACCGTATTTGGCGGTGAACCCCTCCTGAACTCGTCCAAACAGAAAGAACTGATCTCATACTTCCTGTATCAGGCCAGTTTCCTTCAACTTGATGTATGTTTTGTAACCAACGGCTATGCACTGGAGGAGTATCTGGAGATTTTAAAGGAGGGACGGATTCGTGAAATTCAAGTTACCCTGGATGGCGTTGGTGCAGTGCACGATAATCGCCGATTCCTGAAAGGCGGAGGCTCAACCTTTGAGAAAATTGTCAAAGGTATCGATGTTTGTCTGGCCCATAACATTCCGATCAACCTCCGCATGGTGGCCGACCGCGAAAACATCGACGGACTTGCCGACCTTGCCCGATTTGCCATTGACAAGGGCTGGACGGTGAGCCCATTCTTTAAAACACAGATCGGACGCAACTATGAACTTCATCATTGCCAAGCTTCGCCGGATAAGCTGTTCAGCAGGATTGCACTCTATGAGTCGATTTTCAACCTGACAATGAAATTTCCTCACATTCTGGAATTCTATAAGCCAGCCTATTCCGTTTCAAAATTCCTGGCTGAAAACGGAAGCTTGCCCGATCCGCTGTTCGATGGCTGTCCGGCCTGCAAAACCGAATGGGCTTTCGATTATACCGGTCATATTTTCCCATGTACCGCTACGGTTGGCAAAGCTGATGAATCCCTCGGAACTTTTTACCCTGAAGTTACCCGAAAGGCTGATCTGATCGATGAATGGGAAAACCGAGATGTCACGGCCATTGAAGAGTGCCGAAACTGCAATCTGCAGCTGGCTTGCGGCGGAGGCTGCGGATCGGTGGCAAAGAATCGGACGGGGAGCATCTGTTCAACAGATTGCCGTCCGGTTAAGGAATTACTGGAGCTGGGTTTTGGAGCCTATCTGGATAAAGAAAAATAAAATTTAAAATGAAAGAAATTACAACAGCTGAGTTTGACAGCGAAGTATTGGCAGGTGGGAAAGTAGTGCTCGATTTTTATTCGACCGAATGCCCACCTTGTGAGGCACTGGCCCCAAAATTTGAAGGATTGGCCGGATTGTATGGTAAAGACATCAAGTTTGTCAAAATGTTCCGGCAGCAAAACAAGCCCCTCGCCGAAAAGCTGGGCGTACGGTCCTCACCAACCCTGCTGTTTTTTGATAACGGAGTCCAGCTTCCGGGAATGCTGACAGGAGGTATCAAGCGGAGCGACATCATTCATCATCTGGATAACATGCTGCCATCGGACCGCGTAAAAGAAATCAAAGACAAAATAAAACCAACGGTTTCCGAATTTGATGTTCTGATCCTTGGAGCCGGTCCGGGAGGACTGACCGCCGGGTTGTACCTCTGCCAGTCGAAAGTTAACACGGTACTTATCGATATAGCTTTACCCGGAGGACATGTTTCAACTACCCATGAGGTATCCAATTACCCCGGATTCATTGATCCTCAGCCTGGCTATATGCTGTCACACAATATGTCAGAGCAGACCAAGCTGTGCGGGACCATATATAAAGTGGCAGTCGATGTGACCCGTATAAACCTGGAAACCAAGGAGGTGGTGATCGATGAATTCGAAACTGTGAAAGCCAGGCGCATCATCATCGCCACCGGCACCTCACCAAACCTGATGGGAATTCCGGGTGAAAAAGAACTCAAAGGCAGGGGGATTTCTTACTGTGCCACCTGCGATGCCAAATATTTCGGAGATAAGGAAGTCATTGTAATCGGGGGAGGTAATTCTGCGGTTGAGGAAGCCGATTTCATCAGCAAATTCGCCAGCAAGATTACCATGGTCCATCAGTTTGCCCAATTAAGCGCCAATAAGCAGGCTCAGGAGAAACTGCTGGACAATCCAAAAATCAGTGTGCTCTTTGAAACTGAACCCAGGTCATTTGCCCGCGAAGGTGAAAAAATGGTCACCGAAATCGAAGATCTGAAAACCGGCAAGCGGTCAAAACTGATCAGCGATGGAGTTTTTGTTTTTATCGGGATGAAACCCAATATTTCACTGTTCCACGATAAGCTGGAACTTGATAAATGGGGGTATATAAAAACAGATGAAGATATGCGCACCAGTATACCCGGAGTTTTTGCTGTTGGGGATGTGATTTCGAAAAAATTCAGGCAGATCACCACGGCTGTTGCCGATGGAACCATTGCTGCCATTGTGATTGCAAAAGAACTAGATTAACCAGAAAACCATGATACCATGACCACAAATCAATTCATTATCGAGCAGGTAAGTCCATTTGATGTTCCAACAACCGTTGAAAAGATTATCGAAGCCGCTGGTAAAAAGGATTGGCAAAATCCTGCCACGCACAATCTTCAGCAATCATTGGCCAAGTCAGGCAAAACTGTCAGGCCCGTGCAGGTTGTTGAAATTTGTAAACCGGCTTTCTCAGGCCAGATGCTTGAGAAAAATCACGAAAGGATTGTTTCTGTCATGATGCCCTGCCGGATATCGGTTTATGAGAAAGAAGACGGTAAGACCTATGTCGCCCTTCTTGATATGTCAGCCTTGTCGGCCGGAATGCCGGAAACCGTTATTGAAGCTATTCAGGGCGCCACCAATGATTCCTTCGAGATCGTAAAATTGGTTATTCATCCTTGACGCACCTGACCGAAAGTTTTCTCTTTTCAGGGCTGTTGTAACCCTTGAGAATTTTCCGGTTTGCGAGGTCGAATTCTATCATCCAGAGGCTTGTTGAGCCTGCACCGGCCGGTTTGGTCAATGTCCAGTATCCTGCATATTGGTCAATGCCCTGATATTTTATGTCGACTATCGTAGTACCTTTCCCCGAACCGCCCAGTACCAATCCGAAATCGGATTCACCTCCGGGCATCAGCGCATCAAACAATCGATCTTCCGGGTAGTTGGCAAAAAGTTTGTCCCAATCCTCTTTGGAGGGCAGGCGCCAGCCGGGCGGACAGATATACGCGATGCTCCCGCTCCCATAGAGATTTCCGTAATCATAATAATTAGCCCATGAGTTATTATAGTAAAATTGGTTGTAATGCAAGGTGTCATGGATGCTCATATTGCGGGTAAACCACCACTGGTTGCCGATATGAACGGTTCCGTAATACTCCCAGCTGTCGCCCCGCCTGTCCTGATACAGTCCTGTTTCATTCAGGCCGTTGCTCACGTGGATCACCCGGGTACAGGTATCCTGCTCACCCAGCTGATCCTTCGCTACCAGGCTGATATGATAGGTTCCCGGGAAGGAATAACGGTGCATGGTGATCATCTGGTCAGTGAAAAAGTCAGTATCCCAGTTCCCGTCCCCGTCAAAATCCCAACGGTACGAAAGATCCGATGGTGAGGATTCTACGTCACGGCTTGGCCAGCAATCGAGCCTGAACTCGGTTTTTGTATTCCCGGTCAGCGTATTCGCATAGAATGATGCCCGGGGCACCTGATTCTGGTGATATACCCTGATTTTCTTCACCGTATCATTGGTCAATCCTCGGAAACTTCTGACCTGCAACCGGATCGAATGAAAGTACTCTTTCCTGAAAACATGTGAGGTGATGGGCTCCGACTGCCAATCGGTATCCCAGAAATCATCGTCTTCCCAATCCCACCGGTATTGAAGCGGTTTGTCCGGAAAATCAAGATCGGTGGTAGCTGAGGCATCCATGATGATCGGTGTGTTATGCGTGACCGAATCGGGGATGCATTTGAAGCTCACATACAGCCTCTTATCTATTGTAGTAACCCGAAGTTCTGATGAGGCAGGGCTGATCAGTCCCGATGGGTCCCTGACCTGTAATTTAGGTTGATAAAATCCTGCTTCGGGATAAACATGAAAAATGGTCACTGAATCTCCAAAATGGGTATCCCAGGTGCCATCCCCGTTAAAGTCCCACCTGAATGTGAGCTGGTCGAGTGAATCCTCGTCATCCCGGGTGCCTGAGGCATCCAGCAGATATCGGGTAAATATATGACCCTCATCAGGAAATATCCTGAATACGGGATTGGGCGGCGAATAGCCCTGTTCCACCTGAATCACAAAACCCAGGGTGTCGATCGTACCGTTTAGGTTCGACATTTCCAGCCTGGTTTTCCAGGTGCCGGGGGCATGGTAACGGTGCTCAAAAACCAACATGCGGGTGAAGGGGGTGTCCCATTTGCCATCGCCATTCCAATCCCACCGGGTAAATACCTTGTCGCCCCGGTCAGTCCGGCTGTCCGATTTGGAGAGGTCGAAAGTGAAGACCTGGGTTGTATTGCCAGCGGCTGGAGACACACTGGCTACAATCAATGGAGGAACGGTTGGTTCCTCTCTTTTGCACCCCGGCATCAGGAAAATCCCTGAAACCAGGATCATTGGGATAAGGCTATTCCAAAACAACCGATATAATATCCTGACAGTATTCCTCATTTAATCAGCATCTTTAATACAACGAACCGAAAATAACTTCCCTGTAGCTGTAACAAAACCCTTCAGAACAGTCCGGTTATGGCGGTCGAACTCAATAGTCCATATACTGGGTGAATCGCCAAACAGCGGTTTGCTTGTGCTCCAATAATGGCCGTTCTGATCAATATTCTGATAGACTGCAATATCGGCCTTTCTTCCGGTCCCCATACCGCCCAGGGTGGCTCCGAAATCGGATTCCCCACCGGGCATCAGGGCGTCAAAAAGAACCTCTTCCGGGTAATTGGAAAACAGATTGTCCCAGTCATTCTTTGAGGGCACCCTCCACCCGTCCGGACAGATCCTGGAAGTATAGTCGAGCAGATACAGGTTGCCGTAATCATAATATAAAGGCCAGGAATTATCGTAGAAAAACTGAAAATAGTTCAATGTATCATGGACACAGACATTCCGGGTAAACCACCACTGGTCTCCAATCTTCACAGTCCCGTAATATTCCCATCCGGCACCGCGCTTATCGAGATAGGTGCCGGTCTCATTTGACCCCCGGCTGACATAGATCATTTTTGAACACGTATCCCGCTCACCCAGAGGGTCTTTAACCTCCACTGTGGTTTTATACGTACCGGGATTTTCAAATTGTTGGATCACAACCACCTGATCGGAAAAATCGGTATCCCAGATGCCATCCCCATCGAAGTCCCACCGGTATTGCAATTGTGCCGGAGAGGACTCCACATCCCGCGTAGGCCAGCAATCCAGGCGGAATTTCGTATTGATGTTCCCGGCAACCGTGTTCACCGTGAAGAAGGCCCTGGGGACCTGATTCCGGTGATACACCCTGATCCTGATGACCGTATCGTTAGTCAGTCCGCGAAAACTCCGTACTTGTAAATGAACCGGATTGAAAAACTCTTCCCTGAAAACATGCGAGGTAACGGGATCCGAAAGCCATTCGGTATCCCATAACCGGTCGTTGTTCCAATCCCACCGGTACTGCATCGGCTTATCCGGAAAATCAAGATCTTTTGTGGCTGAAGCATCCATAATGATCGGGGTATTATGGGTGACGGAATCCGGGATGCACCTGAAACCCATGACCAGGCGTTTATCCACCAAATTGATCAGGAGGTCGGCCGTTGCTGAACTGATTAACCCCGATGGATCCTTTGCCTGGAATTTTGGTTGATAAAAACCTTCCACCGGGTATACAAGAGAGATTTTAACCGAATCCCCGAATTGGGTATCCCATTGGCCGTCTCCCTCAAAATCCCATCTGAAAGTGAGCTGGTCGAGTGAATCCTCATCATCACGGGTGCCTGATGCATCCAGCAGGAAACGGGTATAAATATGGCCCGCTGCCGGAATTATTTTGAATGCCGGGTTTGGAGGTGAATATCCCTGCATAACCTGCAATACGAAACTCATCGTATCGGAGAGTCCGTTCATGTTCGACATTTCCATGGCAGGCTTCCAGGTTCCTGCAGTATGGTAACGGTGCTCATAAACCAACAAATGCGTAAACGGGGTGTCCCAGATGCCATTACCATCCCAGTCCCAGCGTGTAAATACCTTTGCCCCGCGATTGGTCTTGCTTTCCGATTTGGAAAGGTCGAAAGTAAAGGTATGGGTGGTGTTACCGGAAACCGGCGAAACAGTGACTTTGATCACAGGTACGGGCGGTGGCTCTTTGTCAGTGCAGGCGGACAGAAGGCTGAGTGCCAATAAAGTCAGAGATTCGAAGACCAATTTTGAATGCTGAACGGGGAGATTCAAATATGCAGGAAGTGTGATTTTAGAGATTCGAAGACCAATTCCGAATTCTGAAGTTGAAGATTCAGGTATGCACGAAGTATGCCTCGGAGCGTCCCCCTCTCCCGTGAACGAAGCGATAGCGGAGTGAGCGCGGGAGAGGGGGCTGGGGGTGAGGTGGATCCGACCCGGCGCTGGCGAAGTAGGCCCCTCAGTGGAACTGCGTGGCATAATTGGTGATTTTGCCGTCCTCAACCGTTACTTTGCCTCCGGCGGCAATGGTGCCGTTTCGTGCCGGAAAGCCTGAATACAGGCATGAGTCGCCCGCGCAAAGGCAGATTACTGTTGCATAATAATAATATTCGCCGGGCGGGAGTTCAAACCGGTAATGAACGACGGGTTCGGATACATTGGCCTGAGTAAAGAAAATTCCTTTATACAGATCCTCAGCGGTATACGCCAGCGAAAGCTGAACTTTCTTCATCCGGCCAGCAGGAATGCCCTGTACATGATAGGTGAATGCCATGTCGAGAATCCCTTTTGGTTCAGGGTCAACAATCAGGGGTTCCTCATCACCCGGCCATAATTTATCACAGGAGAAAATGGCTCCGATCATCAGAATACAGACTATTCTTAAGCTAATACTTTGCATAATTCATGGAATCAATTTGTTTGGCAGTCAGGAATCCGAGGTCCCGGGTCATGGGACCAAGGGCAAGCGTATCCAATGTGAAGCGCGAGATGGGAACATTCCAAACGTATTTGTGTGTCAGACAGGAAAATATACCGAAGGCATTATCGAAGCTGTTCACTTCGAGGATCGAAAAAGATTGCGTGTTGTTTTCGGCACTGATCTTCAAAGCCAGGTCGTCACCCCCGCAAGAAATATGAAAATCGAGACCCAGCGGAACCCGGCGGATCGTTGAATCCGGCTTGAGGGCTCTCGAAACATCGATCAGGAACCGCTCACCGGAAATGCGTTGTTCTGCAAATTTGAGCGTGGTGTCATCTTCATAGAGAAATTCTTGCGGTAATACCATCGACCGGTCAGCCCACCTCCCTTCCTGGATTTCAGCATAACGGAAAGTCATAGTGGATTGAAAAATGGACCCATGGATCACCGGATTAAATCTGACATAATAATCGATGCCCGGCAAAAGTGTAGCCGTACGACCTTGTACCAGCTCAGGGTCAATAATATAAAAAAGCGTTCCCAGACTTTGGGTTTCGGCGTGGACAATCTTGTTCGATTCCTTGAAATGGATGTAAAGCGAATAGCGGGTATCCGTTTTTATTTTGCACCGGATCGCATACAATTGGTTGACCGATGATGGAAAAAATCCTGAATCCTTATCAATATTATATACCCGGGATGCATAATACACATCCTGTTTACGGTCGGTATACTCGGCGGTCATGTATACCAGGATATCCTCATCAACGAGGATTTTTTCCTGGGTCGGTTTCAGGTCCGGGTTGCCGGGATCAACACTGTAGGTTTGCCCGAGTCTAATATATTGAATTGAATCGGCGGGATCAAGCAGACAATACACCACCGGAACCGGGTCCCCGGGTACCATCAGGTCAATTTCGGTGGTACAGCCGACCAATGCGAGCAGGAGTGCAAGAAGAAAAGATATAGTTTTCATCCATTATCGAGGTACCCGCCCCAACCCCTCCGTTAAAGAAGGGAGGGGCTACACTCCGAGGGAAATCTGGTGCTCCTGCCCCTCCCTGTTTCAGGGAGGGGTTGGGGTGGGTACCTCGGAGGTGTCGGAGTGGGTAATTTAAAAAAGTTTAACTATGCGGGGGCACGCCGAAAGTTAATAATTTTTAAAATCAATAGTCTACTTTCCGGCCGGTAAATATTCGAGCTTCAGGTCGTCCACGTAAATCTTATTTTTACCTGTGTACCAAACATATACCTTGTAGCTGCCTCCGGCTGGGGTGTTTGCGTCAATCAAATCCGTCCGCGACAGGTCAAACCATTCTCCGGGTTTATAGTCGGTTTCCGAATCTTTTACTGCCATGTACCGGTATATTTTCCGGTCGGCATCTTCGATGCTGACAACCAATAGTATCTTGCCTTTTTCAGTTGGGTCGGGATTTAAAATTCGCACGCTGGACCTGATTGAAACAAAACCTGAGTCTGGCAGAAATTTCAGCTTGCCTTGAGCTGAAGCACTGTAAACATTAGAGGGTGATAAGGACATGGACTGTTTTCCGCTGATGCAATGTTCCTGTGTTACCTTCGTCATCTCCTCAGCCGAAAGTCCGCTCTCAAAATCATTCAGATAAAACGGCTGATAAACCAACCCATTGGTGTCCCTTGGAGCTTTCATGAAAAGCGCCAGCTTGTATTCCTCACCGCCTATGACGGTGAAGCTCTCTACCGGTGTAAAAATATTGATGAGCCTGAAGTTGGGATTATTCATCAGGGAATCAAGGGGAAGATGCCCTTCAAACCCGGCAAACTGGGGATCCCAAAGGAGCAGTTCACCCTGGTTGAGCAGGTTGACCGGTTTTTTGTTTTCGTAAGAATATACTTTGTAATTGATCTGACTGTCAAAAGGGTCGGTTCCCCTGTAAAACGGATACATGGGATCGGTATATAAAACCCGGCGGTCGTTATATGGAGAGCTCTTCAGCCAGGTGGTCAGCTTTTCCATCACGGCAAAATTGATAGCGGTTTTGGAGGGAACTACGTGGTAAGTAAATGGTTTATAGACAACTAAAAAGATAACATAGGTACCAAAAACAAAGGTCAAAATATTGCTGAACCTGGCTTTTAGCATCAGCCGTTCAAAACCGGTGATTGCCAGGATGGCAACCAAAGGAAGTACACAGGCCATAAACCGGATCGAAACCAATATTCCCAAACCTTTCCACCACAAGAAACTCTGCGCAAGGATAAAACCGAATATCGATGGGATAATTAATAGATATAAGGTGACATATTTGATATTCCGTAAGTCACGCCCCACTTTTCGGAGGTCAAGGAGCAGGAATGCCAATCCTGCGATCACCATGATTATCAGTGGGTAATTCAGAATGTAGCCCATATCCTTGAAATAGGTCCAGAACGATCCGCTGCCGTAAAGGTCGGCACTGCTGGTATTATAAGGCATTTTGGTAAAGAACCAGAACGGGTCATGATATTGGGGCAACCCTGCCAGGCCGAAAACAACGAAACCCGTCAACAAAAAGGGTAGAGCCTTATACTGTCTCATCCAGAGAAGCGCCGGGATCATCAGAATGATATACATCACACCCTCGGTGCGGGCAAAAGGAATCAGGGATATCACAACAGCAGACCAGATAAAACGCTTGCTGATAAATAGATATATTCCGGCAATCAAAACCAGGCTGAATATGATTTCGGTGAGGCCCGAATACATGATGAACAGATAGACCGGGGTAAAAATGGTGAACACAATGGCGACCCAGGCATGCCGGTATTCCAGTCGTCTGGCTATCAGGTAGGCAAACCAGGCGCTTAGTAAACCACAGGTAAGGTTGAAAACGATGGTTCCGGTGAATCCGAATTGGGCAAAGGGGGCTGAAAGAATGGTATATAGGGGTTTCCCCCAGTGGTTTAGTAAGAATTCCGGATATTTGAACGCGTACCGGGCAATCTGATAGTGGAAAATGGAATCCGTTTCACCACTCACGCCGGTCGAAAGCAACTGAATGACAATCAAAACGATGGCAACCAGTAATAATACAATCGGACCCAGGGTTTTTGAAGTAACCTTCATCTTTTTTGCTATTAGTTACCAGCATTCTATTTTTTCCCAACCGTGATGACCGATAATCCGAATGAATTTAATATTAAACGGTCGAAAAGCCTGAACAGGGCAACCAGTCTATTGTACAAACGGATCTGGCCCTCGGGTATTATCTTATGATGCTGTATTTTACCCGAGATAAACCATCCTGCCATTCCCGCCGCGTTGAAATATTGGGTGCCTAAAACACTGAACCCTGCGAATGAAAACAGCTTCTCCAGCCCTTTCTTATTATATCTCCGGTAATGCTCCAGCTCTTTGTCGAAGTTGTTGTACAGCCATTGGTTGGCTGGTACTAAAATGATCAGATGTCCGCCGGTTTTTATTAATTTATGGCAGTTAATCAGGGCTTGCCGGTCATCAAAAATATGTTCCACCACATTTAAGGCAAAAACAGTATCAAATTGATTGAAGTGCTTGCTGAATTTGGCATCAAAGTCTTTATCCACAAGATCCATCGTTTCAACACCCAGCAGGGATTGGTTTCTCCCGAATTTACGTCGCAAACCTTCGCAATAACTTTTGCGGATATCTGTCAAATAGATATTGGCCTGCGCATGAAGAAAGAATTCGGAAATATTTCCCAGTCCGCTCCCGATTTCAAGGATATTGCCAGTGCAGTATGGCCTTATGGTATCAAACATCCAACGGTTAAAATGATCCGCGAGTGCGATCGTTTTTAACGTTTCTTCCCCTTCAAGATCGACAGGCTTGAAATCAAATTCATTCATCTACTGAAAATATTGTATTTGATGATGCAATAAATTGCCCGGAAACCGTCTTTCCAATTGATCTTCTTTCCTTCAGCATAGGTCCTTCCATAATAAGAAATTCCTGCTTCATAAATCCTGATATTGGGGATCCGGCTCACCTTTGCCGTTATCTCCGCCTCAAATCCAAACCGGGCTTCTTTCAATTTAATGCTCTTGATTACCTCCGACCTGAAAAGTTTATAGCAAGTCTCCATATCTGATATGTTGATATTGGTCAGCAAGTTAGAGAGGAAGGTAAGAAACCGGTTTCCGATCGTATGAAAGAAAAACAGGACCCGGTGGGGCTTGCCCCCGCTAAACCGGCTTCCGTATACCACATCGGCAAATCCGTCGAGAATCGGCTGCAACAGCAGGTTGAATTCCCTGGGATCATATTCCAGGTCGGCATCCTGGATGATGATAAAATCGCCCTGAGCGATGATAATCCCGGTGTGGATGGCCGCTCCTTTGCCCCGGTTCACCTCATGCTTCTGATAGTTGACCTGGATCTCCGGATGATCGGACTGGAAACGGAAGAGTTCCGTTTCAGTACCATCTTTTGAGCAATCATTAACCACCACCAGTTCCTTTTCAATGCCCTGTATCAGTTCCACCGAACTAACCCGCTTGAGAATGCCATAAATGGTCGCCTGCTCGTTATAGGCAGGAATAATCACTGATAGTTTCATTTCGATTCGCTGAAATAGATTTTCGACCGGAAAGTTGTTGCACCGGTGATTTCCAGGATATAGATTCCGGGAACCAGTTCACTGGTCGTTTCAATAGTGACAACTTGGCTTCCAGGCTGTAAGATATTTGTTTCGGTTAACAGTGTTTTGCCGGATAAATCGATGATATTGATTAGGATAGTTCCGCTCCGGTCACCGGTAATTTGAATTTGGACCTTGTCCGCAACGGGATTGGGAAAGATACGGACTTTCGGGGTAATGATGCTATCGTCTTGCTTTTTCGAGGGACCGGTCGACAAACTTAGTTCACGCGTTGCCTGAAGCCCCTGATTATCCTCTACGCATACCGGAACGGTCCATGTTTTACCATACTCAAGAGGTTTACAGGTCAAAACTCCCTCCCGGCTGATCTGAATTCCGGCCGGCATCATAAAGGGTTGGAAGCGCAAATTCAAGCCGGATTTTATCCCTGTCGCATTAATGGCAGGATAGAGAGATTGACTCTTTGAACCGCCGGTAAGGCCAACCAGCCACGGTGACGAGGTGCTGTTAAGGACATCTCCGTATAAAAATTCAATCGTTCCGTTAGCAAATAACCTGACCGCGAAATTCACGTCCGATATTATGCTGTCACGAATAATGGATGCGTTCCAATAAATGGTAACATCCACTTTGTGCGCCTCATAAAATACACCATCAGTTCCTTCGGTATATTGCAGCTCGGTGCTGTAAAAAGGATAGATCGCCTGATTGAGCCCGAGAAGTTCACGCAACTCAATGCCATAAGGAATATGCAATTCATTCTGGACCAATACTATACCACCTGTTCCGGTAATAGTTATTTCCCGGTAATTCTTTCCGCCATATAAAAAATCAAAGGGCAGCGACACGGTTTTCTTTTCATAGTTGCCATTGTCGGGCAGGATTCTCGTTTCGGTGAGGGCCGTCAAAGGAGCTGCAAATTCACTTTCACTATATCTATTGTTCGCCGGGAGCCATTTATAGGGTGGGGTGCCGCCTGAAGCATCAAGGGTTAATTGATATTCCTCGCCGGCTGCAGCGATTGGTAATTCCGAAGTTACCACAACGGGGCCATTGAATTCAGGGGTCAACACAACCGGAAGCGCAAGAAATGGTTTGTCGATACTTACATTGCGCTGATTGCCATTGTGCTCCAATTCGGTATCACGGTACTCATTAAACGAAAAATATTCAATCGTTCCGCTACTTTTCGCGTCCGGATCCTGCTCACATACCACCAGAAAGAATGTGGCTGGTTTACCAGTCTCAACGTGACTCAGTAGAGGGGTTGCATCGATCCCGATCTCAATTAGTTCTGGATCCGATGGTCCGACGCCCTGCATAGGCAGCGCTCCACCCTGGTAATGAAAGACCGGCTGATCAAGGATGAATTGGGGTTCGGTTGCGGCTGGATCCTGCGAAACTCCTGCGGTGATCCGGAGTTTTGACCGGTCGGGATACCTTACCCGGGCTCGCAAAGTGAGCAGTGGTTTATAGGATTTGTTTGGTTTGGCCACCATAACCGATTTCTGCCAGATCCCGCCTTGTTCTGGTGTCAGGGGCAGTAACCGATAAGGGACATAGGCACGACCGTCGGTTCCCCATTCGGGGCCATAGGTGTTGACACAGATCAGTGCCCCGATCTCCCAGTCGGCCATCGTGACCTTCCCGTCGCCATTGGTATCCAGATCGTTGGTATAGCTGCCATCGCGGTTGAAGTCGAATCTCACGGAATCATTATACCCCACAAAAGTCATGGCGTGCCCAACCGCATAGCCGAACCAGGGAATCATGATTTTACCTGCATCTTCAGTACCCGGGGGCAATGGCCAGAATTGCAGGTCGAGTGTCGCCAGCTGGAAATAGGCCACACCACCCGGCTGGTAATCACCAAGATGGTCATACAGCCAGTGTTTTAAGGTTTGCAAGCCCTCTTCAGAACTGACATCAATTGAATAAGTTTCTTCAACGCGGTTCTGCATCCCGTGGTAATACCGGTAGTAACCGCTCATCCAACGGGTTTCATTGATAAAGGAACTTCCATAATCCACCCAGTTCGGGCAACCGATGGCATGGACCATATCCCAGCTTTCGAAATAGGAAACACCGGTTTCGAACTTGCCCTGGTTCATCATGTTCCAGGTAAAGAAGGCCGGAAGCCGGTTCTCCGGATAATAGGCATCGACGTTCCTTAAGGCATTCAGCTCATAAGTGAAGCCAACCGAAATGGAAGCTGCCTGGTTGCAGCTGTATCCGAACTGGGTAAATATGGCAGGGAAATATTTGGTCCTGGAATTATCCAGTTTATAAGGCAATCCGGTAGTTTTCAGGTTGTCAGGCATCAATAATTTTGGCAATTGTGCGAGCCTCAGGCTATCGTAATCTTGCCCTTTGGCAATGATTCCGGCCATAATCACCACAATACCAATCAAAAATCTTTTGTATGACAAGCCCATCCTGAAAATTTATCAGGCGGTAAAGATAAAAAATATGGGGTAGGGTTGGGACACTTAAATGCCTTCCTTATAGAAGTAAGAAAGTTGAAATACCAATTCAGAATTCCGAATTCCGTGTTGGAGATTCAGGTCAACTAAAAGTTGCATTTTCTTCTTCATCAATCCTTGGATCTGTAATTTCGGCATTCGGAACTCTGCATTCGAATCTCTTCATTCCTCAAACTTCCTCACCTCCTCATAATGCCCGCCGATCGCAAAAATGTAAATCGCTTTATCGTCGAAGCGGTAAATCAAACGGTCATATTGCGATAGTTTCCTGGACCAGAATCCCGATAATTCATATTTTAATTGCTCAGGTTTCCCTGCGCCGTTTTCAGGATCTCCCCTCTGCATTTCCTTTAAAATTACGCATAGGTTTTTATGAAGAACTTTATCCTTTAATCTCAATTCCTCATAAATGCTCCAGGTCCTTCCTTCAAAAACGATTGATCGCATCAAGTTGCTCCTGAGTTGGTGTATAGCCATCTTTTTTCTGATAGGTCAACAGGGATTCTGCGACCTGGCTCATCAATGAAGTGTTCCTGAAAACGTACAAAGTTTCCTGGTCGCGGTCCCAGTCTTCCGCACTGATCACAACAAAGTCTTTTCCGGCCCGGCGTTTGATCCGGATAGGAAGATGTTCATCGATCGCCTTATCAACAAAATCTTTAAGGTTAGCCCTGAATTTATTTACCGATAATTCAAGCATGATAATTAATTTTTATTTCTACAAATGTACTGCAATCCGGTACAATTTCAAAATTGTAGTCATCACCAAAGCACTGAAGGACGGGAAAGAGGTTAGAATGGACAAGAAATTGAAAGACCTGATTCTCAATGCTGATGAGATCACCGCTAATATAATATTGGTCTACTATTCAATTAAATAGCAACTCGCGTGACTCTGAATTCCTGCACCCCCGCCTTTATCTTAAACTCTCCGGATACTTTGTTCTTCAATATCAGCGTGTAATTTCCATTCGATTCCACTTTGATTTTCATGGTATGCTGATCCACCGGTTCCGCTACCAGCGAGGTGACAATCCCCCCGAACCGGTATCTTTTGCAACCCGATTTCTGATTCGAATTGACCGACCAGCTCAGCTCTTTCTTTACCCCATCGGCCTTGATTCCAATGGCATATTCCATAAAATACAGGATCGGTCCGATCCCGCTCCAACCGACAAAATCACGCATCACCTGTCTCTTTCCCGAGATGTATCCGCACGAAAGGGAATCCGGAGCATAATTTTCCCAGATGGTCCCCGTTTTCCGAAACATATCAGCAACAAGCGTTACATGATTCAGCGCGATCACCCGGGCCAGTGAATCATAACCATAATTCTCCAGTCCGCGAATGATCATGGTATTGGTAGGTGCCCAAACGGCACCGCACCAATAATCACCCGAAGAGGAGAACTCCTTTTGATCTGCGGCAAGTGTCGGAACCAGATTCTTCCTCCAGAACTCTGACGGATTGGTTAGATGCGTTACCAGATCTGCAGATTGTTGTTTACTGGCAACATTTGCCAGAAGTGGCCAGAAAGCGGCAATAGTTTTTACCGGTGCCCTCTCTCCTCTTAGGGTCAGGTCAAAATAAAACTTCCGGTCAGGATCCCACATCAGGCGATTAATCTTCTCTGCTAATTCTGAGGCCTCTTTAAGGTATATTTTCTCTTTTTCCTTGTTTCCCAGTTCCCCGAAGATATCGGCCAAATTATTTGCAAACAGCACCATTTCGGCGGAGATGTCGATCCCGGTACCGCCACCGACGAGATATGGGTTCCTTTCCGAATTGTCCATACTGGCCCAGTCGGTCATGTAAAGCCCGTTTCCCTGGGTCAGGTATTTTTTCAGGGACTGGAAGTACTTTTCGAGTGGTTTCCAAATCAATTCCAGTCGGGCTTTATCACCGGTCATCCGGTAACTTTCCCACTCGGCCCATGCGGCAATCGGATGGTTTAATGCATCAAGCGTCATCACTGGATTTGGCTGAGGAACCTCCCTCCCGATATAGGTTACCTCCTTTTTGCCCGGAACGCCCCATCCCCATTCACTGTAAAGGGTACGGCCGGTATCACTCACCGGCCACCGGTTGACACCGGTTTTCCGGATGATCTCGCGGCTGAACTCACCATCGGGGTACTGCTTGGCATAGAAATTATTTAATCCGCTGATACCCGGAACCATCGGATGGGCGTAATTGCAGAACATCGTAATAAAGCTCATGTCCCATAGAAATATGCATTCATTGAAAGCAGCATCGGCAAATTGCGAGACAAACCCGCTGCCTGGCGCGGGTTCATTAAAATTGCGGAAAGCCAGCTCCCAGGCTTTCCAATACGTTTCAACCCATAAGGGCTTCTCGTCAAATACAGGGGAGGGTAGGGAGTCTCGGTAACTTGTATAGTCGGGCAGCGAATGGGGAATATATTGTTTTTCAGGAAAACAGGAGCTCTGACCCAATGATTGAACACTCATCAGGATTGTCAGGATTGCGAGTACGGAAATTGTTTTTTTCATAAAAAATTCAAATTTTTAGAATCCTCCTCGCAAAGCAATGTAAAAAAAAGGAACGAATACCGTTCTTATCTCCCCCCGTCTTCCGTCCTCCGTCTCACGCTTCACGCTTCACGATTCTTTCGTTCCCCGTCTTATCGTCTCAACGTCTCAAAGTCTCAACGTCTCAAAGTCTCAACGTCTCAAAGTCTCAAAGTCTCAACGTCTTTCTTCCCCCCGACCGATGTTCCCTCAACCACCGACCTGCCTGGCGCACTGAGGCGAAACTCAACATCCCACCCCTCCGGCCAGGCCGGAAAAGTAGTCACTGAGTCGCCTTCATATTGCAGAAGCATCCTTTGCAACGCTATCATGGCAACACAACCATGATCTTGGTCGGGGCTCCAATCGTAATTCGGACCCCAGAAGGCCGGGAAGCGGCATTCAGGATCGTGGTTGCTGAATTTATCCAGCAACAGTTCGGAAGCTTCGCGAGCCAGACCCAGGTAGGCGGCCTGGATAGAACTGTGCTGCCACCCGATGTTCGAGCGAAATTTTCTCGTGACAAAAGTGCTGATGCCAAGATCAATATCGGGCTTTCCAACACCATAAACCCGAAACGGGAAAACGGCATACAATCCGGGATTTTCGATATTGGCTTCCTGGGCCGCCAAAGCCGCTGGTGCGATCACCTTGTCACCGTTAATTATCCTCAAAGGAATTTCCGGTATAGCAGATAAAAGGGATTCCCATTGCTTGCGTTTCTCTGGGCTGATCTTAATACCTTTCATTTCCAGCATCTTGCAGGTCACAAACCGCAACCCCGCAATATCCGGAGTCGGATTGACGACCGTCTGGTAAGTTTCCAAAGCCTGTGCCGGAGTAAAAAGAATCTTGCCGTCAATATCCCTTCTCCAATGCTTGTCGAAGAATTCAAGTATCTCAGTAACAAAGGGCAACAACGTGTCTTTCGCAAAGACCTCCGAACGGGTAAACTCATAATAATCAATCATCATGAGTGATAGCTCCAGTCCGCCTGTCCAGTAATACCTAATATAGGTATTCTCGGTCAGACCGTCAGGCATCCCTTTGCGATCGGTTCCATAGTTGACATTGGTCCAGGTGCCCCAGAAATTCATCGTTTCGGGATAGAAAGCCCCCGCATGTCCATAATATTTTTTTGTTGCAAACTGCCTGATTGGCAACGCCCTGAGGTACATCGCAAACAGAGGTTTCATCATCTCGAAATCCCCTGATTCAAGCATCGACCAATAGGGCAGGCGTGTATTCTGGAACCAGAACGGACCACCCCACCTGCGGAAGTCAGCATCAAAACCTTTCGATTCCTTCCGGGCATAAGTGTCTACGGTAAAAATCGAACCGTTGAACTTGATGGGTGACTGTCCACGGCCACCGCATGCGTTGATAAACCGCTGAAGGATATAGCCTTGTGTGATGGTTTTAGTTTGATCACTGAATTTTGGATCGGGCGAGGAAAGGAAAATGTAGGACCGGTTCCAGAAATTATTCCACCACTCCAGGTGAGACCTGATCCTCATTTCTGAGGGTATTGATTTGATTCTCTCTATCCCATAGTTCAATTGGTTCACCCAGTTTTGCTCTGTAACTGTTGCTGATGTCAATGGGTAAACAGATAAAGTACAGGCAGATATCTTTCCCTGACTGGCTAAAACGGTTGCCGATCCGGAGATTAATCCGGTTCCTTCAATAGTGGCTCCAAAGGTCCGGTAAAACAAAGGATCGGTCGACCGGTCAGCAAATTCGCCGAGGGCTTGTAACTGGAGGTTCTCTTTCCAAACCGACCGGTCGTTGCGGTGATACCAGGTGATGCGGTTGCCGCTGGCCGGAATGAAGTGATCCGCTTCCTGATAAATTGGCTGCTCGCTGCCCGCCTCCAGACCGTATACGCTGAAAAGCTCATCTTTATTTGTCATGGCACGCTTTTCGGTTCTCCATGATTGAAGTTCGACTTTTACTTTGACCGGCTTTCTAGAAGTGATATTAATTTCTCCAACCGGATGATTGGCATCGATCCGGATGCCGATCTCAACCTGCTCAGCTGGTTTTCCTGCTGTGATCATGATCTTCCCTTCGGTCAGCTTCAATTCCTGCCTGAATGGCTTGCCGGTAGTAAATGGACTGGGATCCAGGTTGATCCTGATTTTTCCGAGCTTCAGCAACTGTCCGTTCTCACTCCAAGCATCGGTCTTTGACAGATATAAATAAAGATCGCCATTTCCCTCCACCCACACATTCATTCCAATGTCGCCATTCCCGATCGGCATTGATCCTAACGAATTCACGCTGGGCGTATTCCATACCACATTATACGCCGCCGTTTTTTCCAGTATATTGCTCTCCTGTGCCTGCCCACCGGTAAATCCTATTGCCAAAGCGCAAACAGTCAAGTATTTAATAAACATCATTTTTTTCATGCATGTATTGATTATTAAAAATAATTACCCCCGGAGAAGTGTCATCCCCGCGAACGCGGGGACCGCTTCCCTCTAACGAGGTGCCAATGAGAGCTCCCGTCCTCACGTCCTCCCGTCCTCACGAATCCTCCTCGCCCCCTCAACTATCGCCATGAACCCCTCCACGGGTACGTACCCCGCTATCGAATTCCCCGATCCCAAACCGAATCCGCGGCCGCTGTTCCGAAAACGAGTTCCTTTTTCGACAACCATTTTCACCAGGTCGTCATATGAATTCAGGCAAAGATCATTCACATCGATACCTCCCATCAGACCGATGCGACCGGAATAAAGGGAGATCCAGGTGTCGAAAGCGGCAATCTGGTCCTCGTTGGAGTGTTTGGCATCTATCCCGGCGGCAATCAGGTCATCCATCACCGTGAAAATATTCCCGCAGCTATGAAGCAAAAACTTCTTGCCGGCCCTGTGTACAATGTCGATAACCCTTTGGTACTGGGGAATCAGATGCTGCCTGATGACATCGGGCTCAAAAAAAGTGGAGGTCTTGAATCCGATATCATCACCCATCCTGAAAAAAACGAAAATATCCGGGTAGCGTTTAACCATCTCGGTCCATAACGTGGCAAACAGGTCTCCGATTCTCAGGTACAGATCTGCAAATAGTTCCGGATCAAGATATTGCATCACCGCAAGGTTCTCAAATCCAACCAGGTCTTCACTGGTTTCGAAAATCCCATAACCGCATCCGCCCCACACTTTCATGCCCGGGGGCAGGATATTCCTGATGGCATCGAGATGAGGCGAATAAGTTCTCCAGAATAATTCAGGAAACTCATCAAACGGGTAACGCTCAAAGTCGGCCCGGGTTTGAATCGGACCGGCCATGCCTCCGTTTATCGCACCATGACCCGGTAATAACTCGCAAATGGCTGCTTCATAAGCAAATGAGTCATAAGTCATGTCGAGCCAGAACTGGCTGATGGTATGGTAATAATCCTCAAAGTCTTTCACATGGTTACCCTGTAGCGTAAAATTATTTCCGGTTGCCTTGCGGATAAAGGGCGGATCAATGGCATGTTCGTACAGAGGTAAGCGAGCCGGCCTTTTGTTGTTCAGTACGTCGAGAATGTGGTGATAATCGGGTTTGAACTTTTTTGATGTCATAGTTATATGGTCCTGCCGTAAAGGGCGCCAAGCACTTCCTTTTTTACGCTCCGGTAATCCCTGATGTCTTTATCATACTGGTCAAATGCTTGAAAAAGCTTGTTGATTAATTGGTTGGCGAGTTCTGGTTGTTGCTTTTTCAGCAGATATAATAATTCGTAATCTTCCATTCCGATCCGGTGGGCTTCAAAACGCTGGCTCGACAAAGGCCCCTTCTTACCCGGATAAACAATATGCGAATCCCCGGCAGGTAAGAAATTGTTTGGACCGCCATGCATCCTGACCAGTTCTTCATAGGGCTTGCCGCTATGCATGTTAAATCCCCAATGCAAAAACCCCTGCAGGTCATATTTTGCACAGGCCCAGCCGACATACACCTGCCGAAGGCGCTCCTGGTCGATCAGGCGGTTGATCCACGGCCCGCCCGGCATCAGACAGGTATACACCCATACCGCGTCGCCGGCCGCTTGCCTCTGTTCAAAGAATGAGATGTTTTTCTGAAATTCCTGGACCTGAGGGCACCAGCAGTTGACCGTACCGGCAAGGCTTACCGTCATGGTGGCTTCCAATATGCGCAGATCTGGTTTCATGGTTCTCAAAAAATCTGCAGTTGCCTTATACCGGTCGACGTATTCGTCGGTGGGTTCATCAAAAATTCCCTGGTACCACCTCTCCTCCCATTCTTTCTTATTCATCAGGTCGATAATTGGCCTTGCCATGGAGCGGATTATTTTCCGGCCCTCCTCTGAAACGGCCGGTATCTCATGGTTATCAGATGTTGGAACCGCTACCAGAAAGGCGTCCGACGACCAGTCGCGGCGTCGTGCAAATGGTGCCCCCTGAATGGTGGTCAATCCTTCAAGAAGAAAGGTATTAATGTACCGTTCAAGCTTTTGGTCGTAAAACTCAGCTACGGTGCCGTCCGGATTAAAACGGAAAAAATCACTCCAGATGAACCAAAAAGTGTTCTGCCGGCCTTTGGCCATCATCTGGGCATATTTCCTGAGCATACCCCAAAAAGGTTCCGACCATAACTCAACCTCATGGTCCTTGCATATATTCCCAATATTCAGCCAGTTGACATAATTGAGATGTGCCTGGTTCACCGGGGGTATTTCAACCGGATAAACATTCACAGTCAATTCCAGCTTTTTTACCTGGCCTTTTGAACTGATGTGAATGGTAAACAGTTGCTTCCCTGTCGGAAAATCCTTCCCGATGGGTATTTCCATGCGCAAGGCCTGAGTGGAGGTGATTGGAATATAACCGGTTTGAACCGGATCAAAAGCTTCAAAAATCCGGAACGGGGCTTTACGTATGACGTACGGATTCGGCTGACCGTTAGATTTTTCGGTCCAGCCTTCAAGTCCTGTATTTTCTGTCACCGGAACATCAATCATGAAGTACCAATTCGCATAGAATTTATCGAGTAACCCTTTGGCGGTGAGGGCAAACCTCACCGGTTCCATTGGGATCAGGTCGGTCATGAGGATATGTATGGCTGCAATGCTTCCTTTGCAAACGTCTACGGTGTAGGACGTTACCTGCTTGTCTATCCTGGAATCCGGATAGATTGGGGAGAGTTCATCAAAAATGGATATTTTGAAATCCTTCTCGGCCGGAAACGTAAATCCCACCAGAAAGAGGAGGAAAAATCCCGCAATCAATTTAATCGTTTTCATGGCTCAGGAAATTGATTTATGCCTGTAAATGATCACTTTAGCCGCTTCAATAGTGATGAGTCCCTCGGTAACCGTCTCTTCGAGGAACGGCATGATCCGTTCCAGTTTTTCTTCCGTATCCACAATTTCAATGATCAGCGGCATGTCCTCCGACAAACGGAGAACCTTGGAGGTATGAAGCCGGCTGTTCGCACCGAAACCCATGACCCCCTTCAATACCGTAGCCCCTGCGAGATTCAGCTCCCTGGCCTTGAGCACAATGGCTTCATACAGGGGCTTTCCTTTATAGGAATCACCCTCACCAATGAAGATCCGCAGCAATTTCCCTTGTTCCGGCAGTTTCATTTTTTATTTGATTTGATTGATCAGTCCTTTGGCCAGGAAAAATCCCGCAAAAACTAAGACAAGTCCCAATAGGTTGGTTGCGAGAATATTAGTAAGAGCCTGCCTGATCTCATTATCCCTGAGCAGGTTCATGCTTTCGAGCGCATAAGTTGAAAAGGTGGTAAAACCACCAAGAAGGCCGATGAAAGCAAATGATCGGTAATTGGGTGAAATATTCCTGCTTTCCGAAATTCCCCAAAGGAACCCTATGACTAATGAGCCCAGTAGATTTACCATCAGGGTGCCCATGGGGAAGGTTCCCAAATACACTTTATGTGTGAATCCGGACAGCGCATAACGGGCAAGGGTTCCGATGGCGCCTCCCGCCAGTAATAAAATGATTTTCATAACAATCTTATCGTTCTCCAGCGGCAAAAACTTTTTCTCCGCCGATCCAGGTTTCCAATACTTTAGTCTTTGGTACGTTAAGCGGTTCTATTTTCATAATGTTTTGATCAAGCACAACAAAATCCGCCATTTTTCCCGGTTCGATGCTGCCCCGTTCCTTTTCTTCAAAGCAGGATTTAGCAGCCCAGATGGTCATCGCTTTCAAACTTTCTTCACGCGATAAGGCATTTTCCATCATCCAACCCCCTTCAGGGTAGCCGGATGGATCCATCCGGGCAAACCCGGCAAAAAAACCGAACAGCGGATTGATCTGCTCGATCGGAAAATCCGAGCCGTTTGGTATCCATCCATTCTCCTGCATGAGCTGTTTATAGGCATAAGCCCCTTTGATCCTGACCGGTCCCACACGGTCGCCGGCCCAATACATATCGGAAGTGGCATGCGTGGATTGAACCGAGGGAATAATATTGTATTCGCCGAATAACCGGAAGTCATCGGGATGAATGATTTGCGCATGCTCAATCCGCCAGCGGCGGTCATTCTTAGTTTTAAGAATATCCTTGTAAATGGTCAGTATCAGTCTGTTGGCACTATCGCCAATGCAGTGGGTTTCCACCTGGTAACCTGCATCGTAACATTTTTGACACATCTCCTTAAGATATCCGGTCTCGTTAACTTGTAACCCTGATTTTTCAGGTGCATCGCTGTATGGTTCAAGCATGAGGGCTCCCCGTGAGCCCAAAGCTCCGTCGGCATATAGCTTCACCGACCTGATATTGAGCCGGTCTGTCGTATATACCCCCTTCGCCACGAACTCCCTAAAATTTTG
>Ga0172379_10002021_pt1 | contig 37655 bp, 42 predicted proteins | sample GrowelOW334metaG_FD_119756 | JGI IMG/M metagenome (GOLD analysis project Ga0172379, IMG submission 119756) | Groundwater microbial communities from an aquifer near a municipal landfill in Southern Ontario, Canada - Groundwater well OW334 metaG | ecosystem: Environmental > Aquatic > Deep... | reverse complement strand
ATAAACGTATTACTTCAAAAGAATTTTTAAACTCTTTTCTTTTAATATATTCATAAAAAGAGAAACAAAAAGTGGAAATTTATACAATCGGCGGTTTTAATGAAGTAGGAAAAAATATGACTGTTGTTGACTTGGGGGAAGACGCGATAATGTTTGATTGCGGGTTGTATCTTCCGGCTGTTGTTGAATTGCAGGAAGAAGAAGACAAAAATTATTCTGAAAAACGATTAAGGAATATAGGAGCATTGCCAGATGATTTATTGCTTGATAAATTTGGATTAAGAAACAAAATCCGTGCTATTCTTGTTGGGCATGCACATCTCGATCATATAGGCGCATTGCCCTATTTGGGTTATAGGTATAATGCTCCAATTGTAGGAACTCCATTCACAGTAAGCGTTTTAAAAAAAATAGTCGAAGACGAAAAAATCAATATGCCTAATCAAATAAAATTAGCCCAGCCAAATTCCTCGTTTACTATAAAAGGAAAAAACAAGTCATATCAAGTAGAATTCATAAACATAACTCATTCAACATTGCAAACATCTATGATTGCTCTTCACACAAAAGAAGGAATTGTTCTTTATGCAAATGATTTCAAATTAGATAATTCTCCTGTGATGGGTTTGCCTCCAAATTATGATGCATTAAAAAGAATAGCAAAAGAAGGAGTAAAAGTTCTCATTGTTGATTCTTTGTATTCTGGTTCTGAAAGAAAAACTCCAAGTGAAAAAGTTGCAAGAGCATTATTAGAAGAAGTTCTTCTGACAACACAAAATGATGATTCAGCAATTTTAGTGGCAACTTTTTCTTCACATATTGCTCGTATAAAAAGTATTGTTGATTTTGCAAAAAAACTTGACAGAAAAGTTTATTTTGTAGGAAGAAGTTTGAAAAAATATACTTCTTCTGCTATCGACATTAATATGTGTCCTTTCAAAAAAGATATTTTTATTGCAAGCTATAAAAAACAGGTTGAATCAATTTTGAGAAGAGTAAGCAGAGAAAGAACAAAGTCCTTAATTGTATGCACTGGGCATCAGGGAGAGCCAGGAAGTGTAATGGATCGCCTTTCAAAAAAACAGCTTCCATTTGAATTTCAAAAAGGAGATAATATTATTTTTGCATCAAAAACAATTCCAGCTCCTGTAAACATCGCGCAAAGAGAAAATATGGATAAAAGATTAAAAAAATTCGGAGTAAGGATTTTTGATAACGTTCATGTTTCGGGACACGCAGGAAGAGAGGATTTAAGGGATTTGCTTGAAATGATACATCCTCAGAATATAATTCCTGCTCACGGAACTTTGCAACAATTGTCTCCTATGGTTGAACTTGCAAGAGAATTGGGTTATCGCCCAGGAAAAGAATGTCATATTATGCAGGACGGACAGAAAATCAGATTATAAATTTTCTAAATCTTCTAAACTATGTTTTGTTGGCAGGTTAGTTTGTGCAGAAAATGCTTCAAAAAATTCTTGATATTTTTTTATATTTTTAATGTTTAATTCTTCTTTGTTTAATTCCTCAGATAATCCCTTAGCAGCCATTATAAAACTGATACCTGCATGGTTTCCTACTGCTGTTTCTTCCTTACCTTTCATAGTCAAAACCAGAGTTTGCATTTCATACCCTGCTGATTTATATTTTTCTTCGTTTATTAAGGGTTTTATTTCATTTTCATAGTGTTTTTTCCAAATCTTAATTTCATCTTCTGGGTTCATTTTGTCTCTTGGTTAGCAACAGCTTCTAATCTCATTTTTAATTGTTTGAAGTATATTTCAAATCTTTCTGTTGCTCTTCCTATTTTGTTTGCATCTTTTTCTTGAAGTGCACGATATAAACTTTTTGAAGAACAAAATAAATTAAATAACTGTGGTACATACTCATTATTGATTGATTTATCTACAAACATTTCTAACTCATCTCTTAAATCAAACATTTTTGGAATTGCTTTATCATAATTCTCAATTTCAATATCTTCTTTGACTCCGTTATAACTTTTTAAAAAGTTATCAAGATGTTCGATGTTCATAACCAAATATTTTTTTATTGTTTTATAAACCTTTTTAAATTATTAATCCTATTAAATTATAAAACATGATAATCAGCCATGAGCACAAATTCAGCGGGAAGATTAAGCCGAGCAATTTTGCGAAGTCGCATCAAAAACGAGAGCGAGGTTGCGAGTTAAGGAAACCGGAGGTGTCCTCGCATGGTTGATGCAGATATTTTTGGTTCATTGAAATGGGCAGTTATAAGAGGGCAGAGTATTCAGGAAGCTATGACTAGTTTGTATAACGCAGGATACGACAAACAGGATATTGAAGAAGCAGCACGAGCATTGCAGTCAGGGCAACAACAATCTCAACAATATTCTCAACCACAAACTTCTCAACCGGTTTATCAGCAACCTCAGATTAAACAACCTATACAAACATACCAGCAGCCAACACAACAATCTCCTCAAAAAATTATACAAAAAGTTTCAGAATACGAAAACCAAAAACCAGAAAAAAAGAAATTATTCGCAATTATTCTCATTATACTTTTGATAATTTTATTGGGTATGCTTATTGCTTCTTTTCTTTTTAGAGAGCAGATTGCAGAAATTCTTGCAGGCATGGGATAAAATTATAAATTTCATTATCTTCTGTTATTTATGAATATTTATCAGCCAGCAGAAGATTCTTATTTTCTCACAGATATTTTGAAAAAACAACTGCCTTTATTATTGCAAACAAATCCGGGATTGACTTTTTTGGAAATTGGGGCTGGCTCTGGAATACACTTGGAAACAGCATATAATTTAGGAATTAAAAAAGAAAACATATCTTCATGTGATATTAACAAGCAGTCAGTCTATCATTGTAATTCTCTTGGGTTCAAATGTGTTTATTCTGATTTATTCAAAAATTTAAAAGGAAAATGGGACATGATTATATTTAATCCTCCGTATCTGCCAGAACATCAATTTGACAAAGAGAAGGATACTTCTGGAGGAAAAAAAGGGGACGAAACAATAATAAGATTTCTCCAGCAAGCGAAAAATTATCTTAATAAAAACGGGAGGATTTTTCTCTTGTTAAGTTCTCAGACCCCCATGGAAAATATAAAAAAAGAATTAAAGATTTATCACACTAATCTTTTAGGAAACGAAAGATTATTTTATGAAGAATTATTTATTTATGAACTCACTTTCTAACAACTTCTTCAAAAACTGGTTTTTCTTTTTGGTAAAAAATTCCACAAGGAATTTTTTCCCCTATTGAAGAATAATCAAACTCCCTAGCTTTTTTCATAGCCATTTCAAAATTATTTTTATCGTGTTTTTCTTCTTCTAATAAATAAATTTTGCTTTTGTAATTTGTATTATGAAAAATCAAGCAGGGTTGCAATATTTCTATAAAAGAAAATCCTTTGTGTTTCATTGCTTCTTTGAAAACATATTCCATTTGTTTTAGATTGCTTCCATCAACTCTTGCAATAAAACCACCCCCAGCAGAAAGCATCAATGCGATTGGATTTAAACTTGATATTTTAACTCCTTTCGGATTTGTCTTGTCTTTAAATCCTAATTCGGTTGTTGGTGTTGATTGCCCAACAGTTAATGCAAAAACTCTGTTGTTATGAACAACATAATTAATATTTGAATTATATCTTGCCATGTGTATTAGATGTTCCATACCCTCTGCATAAGCATCCCCATCTCCTGAAAAACCCCAGATATTTAATTCTGGTTTTGCAATTTTCATTCCAAGGCATGTCGGCAAAACTCTTCCATGTAAAGTGTTAATTCCATTAAGATTGACATAATCAAATATTTTTGCATGACATCCTATTCCTGTAACAATTGCAAAGTCCTCTTTTTTCTTTCCTTTTGCAATTTCTTCTTCAATTACTTTTTTGAAAGAATTCAAAATAAAAAAGTTGTAGCATCCAGGGCACCAAGTCGGTGTCGCGTTTGTTGATAAGTTTGTTTGAGTCATTTTAATTTCTCCGTTAAATGAGATATATCATTCATTAAATCCAGTTTCCAATTTTTAAAATTTTCATTCCAAGATAAAATATTAATTCCGGTATTATTTTGTTTAAAACGGAGAAGTTGTTTTTTTAAAGAGAGTTGTAATAAATCTCCAATAATAATTCTATTAACTACTCCATGAGCAATTATTAATATTGTTTTTTCCTCATTTTTTTCTTTTGAAATATTTTTTAATAATTTTCTCATTTTTTTCAATCTTCCATGGAACAATCTTTTTAATTTAGATTTTAAAATTTTGCTTTTGTATTCATTTAGTTCTTCAAACTCTTCTTTAATTGGCACATTAATTATTTTTGATATAATTTTAGCAGTTTCTTTTGCTCTCATCATCTTACTTACATAAATTTCAGATATTTTTTCTTTTTTTAATTTCTTCCCTAAAAATTCTGCCTGTTTTCTGCCTTTTTTTGTCAGAACAGAATCTTTATCTTCTGTTAAGCCAGCATTATGTTCAGATTCCCCATGCCTAACCAAAATTATTTTCATCTTCTCCTCCTAATCTCTTCTTTTAATTCATCAGCTAAAAAAGGCCTGCCGTCATATCTTAAAATCTTATTTTCTTCTTTTATTTTAATGCCTGTTTTTTCTGCAATAACTTCACTTAATTGTCCTGTCGCGCTGTTTTCAATCAAAATTATTCTTTTTGCTTTTTCCAATTCTGATTTTATTTTTTGTGAAAATGGTTCTATATACAAAATTTGTAAAAATTTGAAATCCAAATCTTTTATTGCATCCAAAATTGCTCCTTTTGTGCTACCATAAGAAACAATCAGATTTTTGCTGTCTTGTTTTCCATAAATCTTGAACATTCCAAAATTTTCTGCTTCTTTTTCAATTTCTTTTGTTTTTTCCAGTCGTTTTTCAATATTGCTGTTTATTACTTCTGCGTTTTCTGTAGCATTTCCCTCAGAATCTTTTTCATAACTATTATATCTTTTCAGTTTTGTTGTTTTTTCACTTTCGGTTATTTTTCCTTGTTTGTCTAATGTGAAAAAACTTTCTGCTAAATGTTTATCACTTAAAATTATTGCGGGAATCTTGTATTTTTGTGAAAAATAAAAACATTGAGAAGTTAATTCTTCTGCTTCTTCAGGAGTTCCTGGCGCAACAACCATTCTAAAAAATTCTCCATGTCCGCAATGTCTTGCCATTTGCAAGTCACCCTGTGAAGTATATGTTGCAACACCTGTTCCTGGCCCCGGCCTCATAGCCAAATAAACAATCAAAGGTATTTCTGCCTGCCCAGTTAAACTTAATCCTTCTGTCATTAAGTCAAAACCTCCTCCACTACTTCCCACCATTGTCTTTGCTCCAGTAATTGCACTTCCAATTCCGGCGTTTACAACAGCAATTTCATTTTCAAGTTCTATTGTTAAATGATTTCCTTTTGATTGTGCTAATTCTATAAGCAAAGAAGTTGCAGGAGTCATAGGATAAGCATAATAAACATCTAATTCAGATTTTATTGCTCCTTCGGCAACTCCTTGTGCTCCATTAACAAAATATCTTTTCTCTTTTTTAATTTCCGGAATATTTATTCTTGTTTTTTCTGTCTCATAACCTTTTTTGGCTTCTTTTAAATTCTCTTCAACTCTTTTTCCTGTTTTTTCAATTTGTTCTTCTAATTCCTTAAACTTAAAACCCAAAACTTTCCATAATGCTCCAGCAAAATACATGTTTTCTTCATTTTTTCTAAGAATAATGCCATTTTCAGTAAGTTCTTTTTTATGTGTTGTCTCAGTGTTTTCATCTAAAGCAATTATTATATCTATTTTTGAGTCATTGCTGTAGACAGGAGTATTTGAAAATGTTAAAACATTAAAATTATGCCCGCCTCTTATTAAACTTTGATAATCTCTTGAATAGAAAACATAATATCCCTGTTCAACAAGCGCTTCTCCGATTATTTGGCTGAGTATGTTTGGACCTTGTCCTGCTTTTCCCCCAAATAAAATATTAAATCTCATTTTAATGCAAACACAAATATCTTTATATATCTGTAGTTTTTTTCGCAAATATAAACTTTTATATTATAAATGAGGGATAAAAAATGGTAAAATTCGCCCACATACATTTTGTAAAAATGGATGGGTGAAAATTAAAAACTAAAATGGTAAAATTTGCGCATATCTCTGATGTTCATCTTGGTGGCTGGAAGCAGCAGCCAATGCAGGATTTAAATCTCGCATCATTTAAACTGGCTTTTGAAATCTGCATAAAAGAAAAAGTGGAATTTGTTTTAATTGCAGGAGATTTATTTGATTCTGCTTATCCTCCAATAGAAATATTAAAAGAAACTTTTTCGCAGTTTAAAAAATTGAAAGAATCAGGAATACCCTGTTTTATTATTGCAGGAAGTCATGATTATTCTGTTTCCGGAAAAACTTTTTTAGATGTATTAGAAAAAGCAGGATTTTGCAAGAATGTGGAAGATTGGGAATTTGTTGATGAAAATACTATAAGACTTAATCCTTGTGTTTACAAAGGAATTGCTATTTATGGTTATCCTGGAAAAAAATCCGGATTAGAAATACCCGAATTAAGAAAAATAAAATTAAACGATGCCCCAGGAATGTTTAAAATTTTTATGTTTCACACAACATTGGACAAGGCAAAAGGAACTCTTCCAATTGATTCAATAGAATCTAATTTATTACCAAAAGCTGATTATTATGCTCTCGGGCATTTACATATAGATTTTCAATACGAAAATTTTGTTTACCCTGGTCCAATATTTCCAAACAATTTTCAGGAATTGGAGGACTTAAAATTCGGAAGTTTTTACATTGTGAATACTGATTCAACCAATTTATTAAAAAAAATAGAACTAAACTTAAAATCGGTTGAAACCTTTGATATAACTTTAAACAATACTTTGACAGCTACTGAAAAAATTCTTTCAGAGATAAGCAAAAGAAACATAGAAGACAAAATAGTTCTTTTGCGGATTCACGGGGTGTTGGAAAACGGAAAGCAGTCAGATATAAAGTTCAATCAGATAGAAGAGATAGTAAAGCAAAAAAAAGCTTACTTTATGCTAAAAAATACCCATGATTTGAAAGAAAAAGAAGTTGAAATTGAAATTGAAGTTAAAGACACTGGGAATATTGAAGAAGAAGTCATAAAAATTTATTCCAAAGAAAATCCTTCTGAATTTGATTCTCTTATTCCGCATTTAATAAACGCATTAAGCATAGAAAAACAGGAAGATGAAAAATCAATAATTTTTGAAAATCGCCTGATGGACAATGCAAAAAAAATTTTGGGGATTGAAAAATGTTAATTAAAAAAATAAAAATAAATAATATAAGAAGTTATAAAGAAGGGGAAATAGAATTTCCAAAAGGTTCTATCCTTCTTTCAGGAGATATTGGTTCAGGAAAAACTTCAATTTTGTTGGCAATAGAGTTTGCTCTTTTTGGTTTTCAGCCAGGACAAAGAGGGAATTCTTTATTGCGAAATGGAGCAGATACAGGAGGAGTTGTTCTTGAATTAGAAATTGATAATAAGGAAGTTGTTATTGAAAGAACTATAAAACGAGGCAAGACAATCAGTCAGGATTATTGTGCTATAACTATTGATGGCGAAAAAACAGAATCATCTGTTACAGAATTAAAAAACAGCATCCTTGAATTGTTGAACTATCCTTCTGAATTTGCGAAAAAGCAAAATCTTCTTTACAAATTTACTGTTTACACCCCTCAAGAAGAAATGAAGCAGATAATCCTCGAGGACTCTGAAACAAGAATTAATACTCTGAGGCATGTTTTTGGAATAGACAAATACAAAAGAATTTTGGAAAACACTTCAATTATCCTTTCCAAAATTCGTGAAGAAAAAAGAAGAAAAGAAGGGGCAACAGAAAATCTTGAACACGATAAATTGCAGTTAATAGAAAAAGAAGAGGATTTGGAATCAAAATTTTATAATCTTAATTCTATTGAAAAAGAATTATTTACAAAAACAGAAAAAAGAAAAAAAATACAAGAAGAGCAGGAAGGGATAAACAAAAAAATAGAGGAAAAGAAAAACTTGCAAAAAGAAGTAGAAAAAACAAATCTTATGCTGGCAAACAAAAAAGACACTATTTTAAACAATAAAAGAATTAAGGAACAAATCAAACAGCAGATTTTTGAATTAAAACAATTTGTCTTTGATGAATCTTTAATCTTTTCCTTGGAATCAGAAATTTCTAATTTAAAAAAACAAAAAGAAAAGTTTAATGAAAAATTAATAAATACCAATTCTCAAATTGGCTCTATTCTTTTAAAAAACGAAGAAAATAAAAAACTGGAATTAAAGATTTCCCGTTTGGATGTTTGCCCAACTTGTCTGCAAAATGTTGACGCTGTTTATCGTGCCAATGTTCTTAATAAAATTCAATCGGAGACAGGAAGAAACAACCTAACCTTAGAAGAATTAGAAATAGACAAAAAGACAATTTCCGATTCAATTCAAAAAACAAATTCAGACATTCTTATTAAAGAGAAAAAACTTAATGATTTGAGAATTTTAAAAGTCAAGCTTCAAAACATTCAGGAAAAAGAGTCACGGCTTACTGAGATTGAGCAATCTGATTTTATGCTGGATAAAGATGTTGAATTGTTGTCTCAGCACATTCTTACATTAAATAAATCTATAGAAGAGTTAAGCATTTTTGACAGCATATTTACTCAAAAACAAAAAGAATTTGAGGACTCCTTAAAACAGGAAAGAATCGCAGACATAAAAGTTGCAGAATTAAAAAAAGAAATTGATGTTTTTTCAAAACAGATAGAAGAATTAAAAGAAAGAATAAATAAAACAAAAGAAATGAAAAAACATCTGGATTATCTGATAAATCTTGAAAACTGGATTTCTAAAAATTTTATACAATTAATATCGAACATAGAAAAGAATGTTATGGTTAAACTTAAAAAAGAATTTTCTGAATTGTTTAATGAGTGGTTTTCTATGCTTGTTTCAGATAATTTCAATGTAAAGTTGGATGATAATTTCACACCAATAATAGAACAGCAGGATTATGAAATAGATTATCAATATCTTTCAGGAGGAGAAAGAACAGCTGTTGCTCTTGCTTATCGATTGGCATTAAACCAGGTAATTAATTCTTTTTTAAGTAAAATAAAAACAAAGGACTTGGTTATTCTTGATGAGCCAACAGATGGTTTTTCAGAACAGCAATTGGATAAAATGCGTGATGTTCTTCAGGAGTTAAATGTTCGGCAGTTAATACTTGTAAGCCACGAGCAAAAAATAGAAGGGTTTGTGGAGAATGTTCTTAAATTCAAAAAAGAAAACGGGGAAACAAGAAGGGAAAATTAATTTTCTTCAGAATTATCATTCTTCCTTTCTTCCAAATCTTATAAAATTAAAAAATAAAAATTAAATTAATTTACAACAAGAAAATCATTAAAATCTTCTCTGTCTAAAGTTGTTATTACCAAAACTTCTTCTTTGCGGTCTAGGTCTGTCAGGGTCTATCGGTTTTGCTATAGAAACTTTAAGCTGTCTGCCCTGAACTTCTTTGTCATTCATGGATTCAACTGCTTTTTCAGCATCTTCTTTGTTAGCAAAAGTAACAAATCCAAATCCCTTAGATCTATTGGAAAACTTGTCTATAATTATTGTGGCTTCTGTTATTTCTCCAAACTCTGAAAAAAGTTCTTTGAGTTCGTTTTGGCCTACACTGAAAGGCAAATTCCCAACATATACCTTGGATTCAATTTCTTCCATTTTATCCTCCTAAAATTTAATTGATTAGAAATATTTTTGATATTTTCCTTTATTTATTTAATACTTTGAGTTATCCTTTTGTATAATTATATTAAAATATGGCTATTTAAGGTTTTGGGTTTTTTCCAGCCAAGTTTTTCCTCCAGTAAAAATCCTCAGAAAAACTTATAAACCCTGTTTTCTACCATTTCCTGTAACTTCTGAAAGGTTGGAGCGTGTTTCTCAAAAATATTAAAAATGGATGAAGAATTAAAAAAATCAATCCTGAAAACAGGAACTACAATTCTTGGAATAGTTTGCAAAGATGGAATTGTAATGGCTTCTGACAGGCAATCAACAGCAGGGACTATTGTTTTGAACAAAAATTCAGAAAAAACAAAACTAATTAATGATTATATCTTGATTTCTGGAACCGGGATGGTTTCAGATATACAAAGAGTTGCTAAATTGCTTCCAGCAGAATTAAAACTAAAAGAGTTAAGAAGCAAATCCCGTCCTTCTGTGAAACAAGCAGCAAATTTATTGTCTACTATCTCTTATTCAGGAATAAGACAGCCATCAATGATTCCTCAGCAAGCAGGATTTTTGTTAGGAGGATTTAATGAAGATGGAACAAGTGAATTATATTCTATAGAACCAGCAGGAAGCGTTGTCAAAGTAGATGATTACGACGCAAATTTCGGTTCAGGTATGCCTTATGTCCTTGGTTTATTGGAAAGACAATACAAGAAAAATTTGTCTGTTGAACAAGGAGTTGAACTTGCAGTTGAAGCAATTAAATCTTCAACACAAAGAGATGTTGGCAGTGGTTTTGGAATTGATGTTTTTACTATAACAAAAGAGGGAATAAAAAAAGTGAAATCACAAAAAATCAATGCAAGCTTTGAAAGTGATTAACTAATAAAAGAAAAATGGCAGATATCTTGAAAAATATAATTGATGAATTACCAAAGTGTATAACTGATGCTGGTTTTGAAGGAGCAAACATAGTTCTTTATACAGATAATGAAAAATTCTTCAAAGAAGGAGAATCAAAAATAAAAGAAGTTGTAAACAAGATAAAAAAAAGAATAGAGCTTCGTTCAGACCAAAAAATTCTTCCAGACAAGGAAAAAGTTGAAAAAATAATTAAGGAAATTGTTCCTGTAGATGCAGAGATAACAAATATTCTTTTTGATGTTCAGAGAAGTGTGGTTGTTATTGAAGCAAAAAAACCTGGCTTGGTTATAGGAAAACAGGGAAGTCTTTTGAATGAGATAAGGCAAAAGACATTGTGGGTTCCGCAGGTTCAGAGAAGTCCTGCAATAAAATCACAAATAACAGAAAATATTCGAGAAGTTTTGTATGAAAATAATAATTACAGAAGAAAATTTTTAAACAAAATTGGGCAGAAAATTTATGCTGACTGGAATCCAGAAAAAGTTAATGAATGGATTCGTTTGACATTTCTTGGAGGAGCAAGGCAAGTAGGAAGAAGTTGTATTTTATTGCAAACCCCGATTTCTAAAATACTTCTTGATTGCGGTATTGATGTTGCTTCATCAGGAAGCGATAGGTTTCCAAGTTTTGATATTCCTGAATTTGATATAAATCAAATTGATGCTGTTATTATTTCTCATGCCCACTTGGACCATGTTGGGTTGCTTCCTTATTTATACAAAATGGGTTATAAAGGACCTGTCTATATGACTATTCCAAGCAGAGATATTGCAGCTCTTCTTTCTCTTGATTTTATTGGAGTTGCATATAAACAGGCAGCAGCGCCATTATTCTCTTCTTCAGACATAAAAGAAATGGTAAAACATTCTATCTGTTTAGATTACAATGAAGTTACTGATATTACTCCAGATATACGATTAACATTTTACAATGCAGGACACGCTTTAGGAAGTGCAATGGTTCATTTGAATATTGGAAATGGTTTGCACAATCTTCTTTATACTGGAGATTTCAAATATGGAAAATCAAGATTGTTAGACCCTGCTGTTTCAAATTTTCCAAGATTAGAAACAGTGATTACAGAATCAACTTATGGAAGCAAAGAAGATATATTGCCTCCAAGAAGAGAATCAGAAGAATCTCTTATAGAAACAGTCAAAAAAACAATTGAAAGAGGAGGGAAAGTATTAATTCCAGAATTAGGCTTAGGTAGAGCTCAGGAAACAATGCTTATTCTTGAAGATGCTATGAGAAACAACTTGTTGCCAAAAGTTCCGATTTATATTGATGGTATGATTTGGGATATTAATGCAATACACACAGCTTACCCAGATTTTTTAAGTTCAAATGTAAGAAGCCATATTTTTCAGGACAAAAATCCTTTTATGTCAGATATTTTTTCAAGAGTTGGTTCTCAAACAGAAAGAAAACAAGTTGTTGAAGGAGGCCCTTGTGTTGTTCTTGCTACATCTGGTATGTTAGTTGGAGGAGCAAGTGTGGAATATTTCCGGGAATTCGCAATAAATAAAAAAAACGCAATTGTTTTTGTATGTTATCAAGGAGTTGGTTCTCTTGGAAGACAAGTTCAGGAAGGACTAACACAAACAAGAATGATGGTTAATGGAAAAGAAGAAACAATTGATATCAATTTGGAAGTAAACACAATCGCAGGACTTACAGCTCACGCAGGAAGAGGTGAGTTGATGAACTTTTTTAGCAGAGTCAAGCCAAAACCAAAAAGAATAATTGTTAATCACGGAGAGCAGTCAAAGTCATTGGATTTGGCGTCTACATTATACAAGACGCAAAGAGTTGAAACAAATGTCCCAAGAGCTTTGGAGACATTGAGGTTGAAATAATTAGTTTTCTTTTTCTCCTTTATACCTTTCCAAAACATACCCCGCAAATTCTTTTTCAAATTTTTTTTGTTTCTTTGCTAAATCAACAAGTTCTTTTGGTTCATAACCCATACCTAATAAGAATGTCCTACTTTGTTTGAACAAACTAACAGGGTCATTCCCCCCTAATTTAACAATTGTTTCCAAATGATTTTTTAATAATAGCTTATCAGCAATTCCTAAATGTACACTCAATTCGTTTTCTATTATCCTGAACATTAAATTGTAATCCATTCTCTTGGTTGAGTATAACTCTTTTTAAAACTTTCAGAACACAACAACTTCTTGATTTTCATTGATTTCTTTTATCTTGCTTAAGATATTTTCTAAGATGTGCGAATTTTCTTCACGATAAAAATTATCTCCTAACTTTATGTAAAAAGTGTCTTTTTGCGATGAATAAGTTATTTTCATTATTTCTTTATCTTCATTTTTTATTCTAATATCTCCTTCTTTTTCATCAAACTTTTTAATTAAATTATCTTCTTTAAGAAATCCTGCTATTTGTCCCATTTTGCAAACCCATAAATCATAACTGGTTGATTGTCCCATTTTGAAAACATTTAATTTGGATTAATAAAGATATATGAAAATTTATAAACTAATTTTTATATTAATTGATATGAAAAGGAAAATAAAAGAGGTAGGAAGAACAATTATTGTTGCTTTTGCAATTATTCTGTTTTGGAGAGGTGTTTGGGGTTTAATGGATGTTTTTTTGTTTCCAAATAATCTTATGTTAAGTTATATTATTTCCATAATTGTAGGAGTTTTGATTTTATACGAAACAGAAAGCATTACCGGAAAATTAATTTAAATACATTTTATAAAACACCTTGAAGCACAACATAAAAATAACATTAATAATTATTGGAATGTTTCTCTTAACTCAGTTTATCGGACTCTATGTTGTTAATCATTATTCTCCTATTAGAGTTGTTGACGGAGTTGTTCAGAGTGTTTCATCTCCTTCTTTGCCCTATGGGATGGAAACCCCAGAACTTCAAAACGAACAGCAGTATTTTGCTCTTTTTCCTTTTATCATCTTTGCGTTTATTGTTGCTATTGTCTTGATGTTTATTCTTTCAAAGTTTAAAATAGAATTTGTGATGAAACTTTGGTTTTTTATTGTTGTTGCTATTGCTCTCGGCATTTCTTTTAATTCTGTTTTGACAAAACTACCCTATGCTTCTTTAATCGCTTTTTTAATTGCTCTTCCTTTGGCATTCATAAAAATATACAAAAGACATTTTTTAGTGCATAATATAACTGAATTATTGATTTATCCAGGAATTGCTGCAGTTTTTGTTCCAATACTTAATATTTATACAATTATCTTTTTGTTGATTTTAATTTCTATCTATGACATATGGGCTGTCTGGCATTCTGGATTTATGCAGAAAATGGCAAAATATCAGATTAATCAACTCAAGATTTTCTCTGGATTTTTCATCCCTTATACTTCAAAAAAAGTGAAAGAAAAAATAAAAAATATGAAAATGTCTTTGAAAAAATCCGAACTTAAAAAGAAAAGAATAAGAATTAATGTTGCTATTCTCGGAGGAGGAGATGTTATTTTCCCAATAATTACAGCAGGAGTTATGCTTAAAACATACGGGTTTTTGTCTGCTGTTTTTGTTATTTTTGGAGCAGCGCTCGGACTTTTTTACTTGTTAATACGTTCAGAGAAAAAGAAATTCTACCCTGCAATGCCGTTCATCACAGCAGGAATATTTTTAGGGATGATTTTATTTAAAGTTCTATTCTAATTCCTCTTTTGTTCTCACTTATAAAAAGTAACACATCGTAAGATTTATAAACCATTTTTACTACTTAACCTTAGTAGTTTTGAGGTGATAAAACAACAAATAAAAATAATAAACACCTCAGATAATTCTGAGAAAATACAATAAAACAAAATGAATCAAGTCGCACAATACAAACCATACAGGGAAATAACCCCTAACGAAGAACTTGAAAGATATGTTGTTATGATTAACAATTACATAGATTATGCAAAAGAAGCATTAAAAAGAGTTAAGGAAGAAGAATTTTTGGTAAACATTCCTAAATTATCTGATTTTTATGAAACAATAAACAATGAAATAACTTCTTCTATTAAAAAGAACAATCTTTCTTTTTTAGACATAATGCCAATTTCTTTATGTGTTGAAGAATTAAATGTTTTGATAGATAATATTAAAGAAAATTATGGAAACAATTTGGAAAAAGCTATTGCAAAATCAATACCTGATTGTCTTTGGTTTTTGAAAAATCCGGAGGCAATGTAAATGTTAATCAAACAAGAACTAATAACAAAAGTGAAGGATTATTTTGATTTGAATATTTATGAAACTAAGGTGTGGCTCGCTCTTTTAAGCAAGGGAATTGCTTCTGCAGGAGAAGTTGCAACTCTTTCAGGAGTTCCAAGAAGCAGAACTTATGATGTTCTTGAGACACTCGAGAAAAAAGGATTTGCATTGATAAAAATAGGCAAACCAGTGAAATATATTGGTGTAAAGCCAAACATGATTCTTGAAAAACTAAAAAAGAATGTAATGAAAGACGCAGGAGACAGAATAGAGGACTTATCAAAAATAAAAGAAACTGAAGAGTTTAGCAAGCTTGAAGAACTTTATAAAGGAAGCATATTGCCAGAAAAAAGAGAAAACCTTTCTGCTTCATTAAAAGGAAAATCAAATATTTCAAATCAGATAAAGGAATTGCTTGAAAATGCAGAAAAAGAAATAGTCATCTGCACAGATGCAGAAGATATGAATTCAAAATCAAGAGTATTCGCGCAGACATTTGAACGTCTTAAAAAAGCAAGCATAAAGATAAAAGCAGCTCTTTCCGGAGATGAAAAACTGATAAACGAATTAAGCAAAAAACTTGATATAAAATTCAAAAGAATCAATCTTGACGCCAAATTCTTTATTGTTGACAAAAAAGAAATTTTGTTCTATGTTTCTAAAAATCCTGAAGACGAAGTAGCTATATGGCTTAATTCAGAATTTTTTAGCCAGGCATTTGCAGGGCTTTTTGAAAAAGCAATTAAGGAATAATAATCTTTGGGGTTTATTCTATAATTTTCAATTCAATAATGCTCATTTCTTGAATCTTTTCAGAATTTTTCTTTTTCCAATTTTCTATAAACTCTTTAAGGTTAAATTTAATTTTTTCTTTTGCAAATATTTTCTTGTTTTTTATGAATGTATTCTTATGGTTTTTTTTGAATTCTTTTACATTTTCTTGTTTTATCAAAGGAGGCCCTTCTATTAGCAACTCTTTTTTTGACATTGCAACAAAATTGTATTCTGCACTTTTTTCATTATCATAAGAAAACATCTTGTCTTTTATTGTGAAATATTTTTCTATTTCTTCACAAAGATGCCTGTAAAATTTAAGCAATTTGCTTCCGGCTATGTCTCCTTCCTGTCGGTCTGTTTTTGCAATTATTCTCAAATAATCCATTTTTTTCTTTATGGCATTTTTCCTTGTTTTTTCAGAATCATATTCAATTTTCAAAAATGCTTTTTTATTGGGTTTTTTGAGAAATTCCTGTGATGCTTTTTTTAAAATATCAAAAGTTTCTTGGGAAAGAGCAGCAGCGGCATTTCTCTGCTTGAAAGTAGGGTCTATTAGTATTATCGGGGATTTTAATTTTGAAGAATTTAAATCCATAGAAATAAAATTTTTATTTTTGTAATGCTTTTCCATGTCAACAAATATTTTTCCTTTGCTTTTTGAAATTGCATTTAAAAATTTAAGAAAACTTCCATAATGATGTGTTAACAATTCCAAGCTGTACCCAGAAAATCCATTTATATACGATTCTGCCCCGTAACACTTGTTTGCATAGCAAAACGCTTTGACAAGCCGTATTTCATCAAGAATATTTTTCTTTTTTTTCTTTTTTAAATAATTCACATGAGAGTAAGACAAGTCTGTTACATTTCTTGCTTCTTTCGGATTTTTTATTTTTATAACTGGAATTATCTCTATGTAAAATTTGTCGTTTATCTTGACTCTAAAATAATCTCTTGAACCATGAACTCTTGTAAAACCCTGATTTATCTTTTTCAAAATTTTTTCTGTTAAATCAGATATCTCTTTTTCCTGATATTTTTTTTCAAATCTGATAAAAACATCTACATCATAATAATCTTTTTTTATGACTGTTTCTTTTGCGAAACTTCCTCCGACAAAACTTTCTGCAACAACCCCAACTTTTTTCTTTTGCGAATCAAATTTGTTTATGAACTCTTTAACATAATCCTTGATCTCTTTTATCTCATTTTCTTTTGGTTTTACCTCTTCAAGAACCTCTTTTAAAACTTCTTTTGCATTACTCATTTAAGAATAAGTTATTTCAGGTTTTTATTTCTTTTCCTATCTCCTTTAAATCCCGTATGTCTTTTTCTAAAGTAGAAGCCAAATCAATTATGTATTTTCCTTCTTCTAATTTATAAATTAATGGGCGTTTTTTATTGAATAAATTTACAAGATCAATTTCATATTTTCCAGGAGAAACTGCTCTTACTGACTCCAGGTCAAGTATAACTGGGACATCTTCTTCTTCAATACCTGCCATCTCCCTGACATCTTTCTCAATTTGTTGTTTTTGTTCTTGAGGAATTTCTATCGGCTGTTCTCTAATCTTCTGAAGTTGTTCATCACGAATATAAAAAAAGAAATGCCCTCCGCATTCAATGCATCCATCTAATAATTCTTTTGTTGCTTGTGGTAAAATTCTTCCGCAATGAACACACTGATGAGCCATAATAAAAAAAAACCAAATCCCTTAATAAAATTATCTGTTCTAAATCTTTATAAACAATTAACTTTCAATTATCTTATGAGTGTAATAAGTTGTATCAAAGAGATATATTCGGCTTATTTTGCTAACAGCGATTATCTTACAGACAAAAGTCCCATAGTAAGAACAGGAAAACTTGAGAAAAAAACTTTTGGAGAAACTTTTGAAGAGGTTTTAAAAGGAAAAATTGATAAAACAAAAGAATAAAACTTTATTTATTCAGCAACAATTCAATCTTCTTTGGATTTCTCTTCATTTCTTTGACAATTGTTGCAGGCCCTATTATTGTTATTGCATTAACATCTCCGCCAGTCAGAGCATTTGCAATTCCATACTTGAATTTGCTGTAAATTCCATCATCTTTTCCATTGCCGGATATTACTGCAAGTTCAATCCCCTTGAATCCTTTTACATGGTCAATCATAGCCATAGTGTCCCCGATTAATCTTGTCTCTTCTTCTGATTTTAATTTTCCCTGCAAGATTAGTATATTATTTCCAAGAACTATGCTCAATATTTTTTTTATTCTTTCGTCGCTATGCAAGTTTCTTATCTCCGAATATGGTAAAAATTGTATAGAAAATCCTTTAATCTTTCCCAATTGTTTTCCTCTCTTTCCCATTGTGTATATTAGTTTTTTTAATTTAAAAAGTTTTATTTTATTTTTTTTGAAAGCTTGAATATTGATTCATAAAATTCTTCCAAATTTTCTCCAAATCTGGCGCTTATCCCAACAACCTCATATTCTGGGAATGCTGCCTCTATTCTTTTAATATCTGCTTTTTTTAAGTCCATTTTATTTGCTGCAATCAAGACAGGAATTTTTCTTGCAACTAAATTCCCTATAATTGTTATGTTTACCTGATTGTATGGGTTTTCTGTAGCATCCAAAATAACAACAACAATGTCCATATCGTCGAGCCATTTAATTGATTCAACAATCCCTTGAGTTGCTTCTTTTGCTCTTTTTTTAGCTTCTTTTTTGTTGACTTTATACTTCAAAAACTCTTCATAATCTATTTTTGTTGCAATTCCAGGAGTATCAACAAGTTTGAATGTCATCTTTTTTCCTTTGTAATCTATCTCTACTTTCTCTTTAAATTGCACATTTCTTGTTTCATGTGGTATTTTGCTTACTTTTCCAAGTTCTTCTCCTGTAAAATCTTTGCATATCCTATTAGCTAAGCTTGTTTTTCCAGCATTAGGGGGTCCATAAAAACCGAGCTTTATTTCTCTCTTGCTTTTAAACAAACTTGAAAAAATTCTCTTGAAAAAATTCTTGAATATTTTCACCATTTTTATCTATTTAAAAATCTTTTTTATTATTTATTAAACTTTCTGTGATGGTTTATCTACTTTTGAATTCACTAAATCCAACCATTCCTGTCACTTGTCCTTTGTATTTTCTTAAAGCATATGCAATTTGTTCTGGGCTCCACCCAACTTTTTTAAGATTATGCTTTATGTCTTCTTCACTCATTCCTCTAGATTTTGCATTATTAATATAATTAACAACATTGTACAGGGAATTTCTTGTTTTGAACAAATGACTTTCATACTTTCTTTTATACCAGTAATAAAGCACAATATAAATTATAACTCCTGCTGAAATAATACCTCCTATTGATATAAATATTATTTTTGCCCTGCTACAATCTTTGCAGTTTTTCCAGTCCTCGCCTCTCGAACTCTCGCATTTTGAGTTAAAATTACATATCGGCTCGTCTGTTTTTGCCACAACCAGTTGGTTTATAGACGGAGAAATAAAGATTGGAACATCCAAAAAATTAACCTCTTCTGTTGTTGAAAATTTGATTTCCTCATTTGAATCTGACTGAATGTATGCATATTCTCCTTTTATTTTTTCCCCATAATCTTTTTCAAATTCCAGATTTTCAAGATTTTTTATAATAATATAATAGCTATCCTTGGAATTTTTGGTAATTTTAAAAGTAAACACTCGGAATAACGGTTCTGATGCTTCCCCATATTCTGCAGATATTTCTTCATAAATTATTTTTGCGTCTATATTATCAACAAACCAATTATTTACTGCAGTAATATACCCGCTTTCTTCTGAAGAATCATATGCTTCTGAGGTTATTGATTTTAAAACTTCTATATTAATCTCTTCGCTGTCTTGTAAAAAAGAAGATTCTTCTAATTGTTCACTAGCAAAAAGAAAATCAGGTATTTTTAATGATATGAGTCCTTTCATAACCTTAATATAATCTTCTTCTGTGGTTGCATTTTCATATTGTTTTCGGAGTAAATTAAGACTATCTTCCATTTTGCTTAGATTGATTATGTTGCTCATCGTTTTTTGATAAAATAAAGAGAAGTTTCCTATGTCTGATTTTAATTGTCCGATGTTGTTTTCCTTGTTTTTTATTGTTGTATTTGCAATATTTTTTGGTGAGCTAACACTTATATTAAAAATTTTGTAAGCTTTGAAATCATGTTCATCTGTTAATGTAATTTTTAACTGGTAATCTTTTATTTCGTTGTATATATGTTCTGCCTTGTTTTTTTCTGTTGTTAAATTTGCTCCATCTCCAAATTCCCATTTATATTCTATAATTTCTGAATTATTCTCTAAGGTTATATTTGCGATAAATTCTGTAGGAACAGCTGCAGCAGTTGTCAATGGATAAACAGAATTGATTGTTGATATCTTTTTTATTGTTATTTCATCTGAAAAAATCTCTTCTCCATTTAAACTTATTTTTATTGTTTTGTTTCCATAATCTTCTTTTAATCCAAATTCTGCTTTGTCTAAACTTAATTGTATAAAATCAGAATTTATCTTTGAAGATATCTCACTGACTTCATAACTTTGCGAATCAGGAATAATACCCGACGATGTTTCATATTCTAATTTTAAATCAGAAATAGTTATTATTTGCTGAGATGATGAGTTTAATCGTATAGGGATTATGCAAGTGTTAGAACAATCCAAGCTTCCATATCTTTTTTTTATGGAATCATAAATCATATCAGAAAGTTTTTGTGTTCCAAGATTATTTGGTATTTGCGTTGTTCCAAATGAATTAAACTTCAATGGCTGGCTGAAAATATTGTATGCTGTTGTCTTTTCTTTTATTGGCGTTCCATAAAATCCGCATAAACTTGAAGGATTTGAATTTCCCTGTATTTGATAATCTCCAGATTCAGATGAAACACAGACATAAACTTCTTCTCCTTTTGTTGAATAATTAGCATTGCATGATACTTCGCTTCCTGTTAAAGTAATTCCAGCAAGTTCACATTTTGATTTTTCAACTCCGTCTTTATTGTAAATCTTCATTGTTACTTTTCCCCCGCTTCCCTTAACCCAAGCCCCTATGTTAAATCCAGGAGCTCCTGTAAGATTTAATTTTTGGCAATAGGGTGTTGTTCCTAATTTAAGATTATTTGTTGTTTTTGAAGAATCAAAACATCCACCTTCCTTAACTCCACAAAGTTCTGTTGATATTTTTTCGTTTGATTTTTCAAAAGTTCTGTCATCTAAAAAGTCAATTTTAAGCTGATTATTGCATGATGCTGGCGCAGTACTTGAAACACTTAAATTAAGATAATTTATTCTGTTTACATTTCCTGTTATTTTTAATCCTATTAATGCAGAACTATTGTCCTGCAGAGTGATTGTTCTGGTTGTAAGGCCGATTTCCCCAGCAGAATAACCTTTTTTGCAATCCAAAGGAGAACAAGTGAATTTTGCATTGTTTTTTTCAAGAAACTCAAGAAGTTTTATTTTCCCCTCGAAATTGCTTTCAAGAAGAGAATCAGCTGGTTCATTCACTAATTTTATTTTTATCCATCCTTCAATAATTCCCTGAGGCCCGTAAATCTTTTTTGTTAAAGAATATGCCGGACTTGATTTCTCAAAACTTGCAGAGATAAACACCAAACTAAACAATATTACAGCAAGTAACCCAATTATCACTCTGTCCTCTTTTCTCATCATTAAAATAAAGAAAACAAATTTATAAACCTTCAGCTTTGCTGAACGAGTTGGAAAATTTCCTATTTTTCAAACATTATTCTTTGCTGTCTTTGTTTGGAAATATAAATTTGTTTTGTGTTAATCTCAAAAGATGATACTGGTGAAATAGGACAGAAAAGATTAAATAGTTAAAAGTTTATATTGAACTATGGAAAACCTAGAAAAAAATTTAAGTATTGACGGAATTTCTACAAAGAATTTAGTTGCAGAAAATACAAGCAAATATGAGGGTCTTACTTTGATAGAAGAAATCCCTTATAATGGACCTACAAGTATAAAATATTGGATGTAAATTTATTTAAAATGACTTCTTATCCTTTGATTTTTTTAGGGGATACTCACGGATTTGTGAATGATTTTGCTAAACAAAAAGAGATTATAGAAGAAATAATGCCAGAATTTATACTCAGTGAGAATCTTCAAAATATCTCTTTAAATTCTAGAGAAAAATTCAATAAACTTTTTGAATCTAAAAAAATATCGGATACAGTTTCTTTTGAAGAAATAGAACTTCTTATAAAATTTTGTTATTATAAAAATATAAATCTTATAGGGATAGATTTATTCAATTTTGGATTTGACGAGAGGTTAAGATTAAAAATAACCAACTCAAAAAATCTGACTAAAGATGATAAAATTAAATTAAAAAATCTTTTACTCATAAGAGAAAAAATGCATATTTCTAAAATTAAAGAGTATCTAAACAAAACAAATAAACCTTTGTTGGTAATAACCGGGTCATGGCATTTAAGAAAAGATTCGCCTTTAAGAAAGAATTTTTCAAATTATAAAATTATATACCCTTCTGATTTAAAAGGAAAATTATTAATAAAACCCCCTAAAAATATTCAAGATTTTAAATATTCTGAAGAAACAAAATGACATTAAAACTTAACGAATCTATTTATATCCTTAAAGAATCTGATGATTTATACCAAATTATTTTTACAGCAACTAGAAAAATAAAAAGATTCAAGGTGGATTCTCTTGTAAAAAAAGTAATAGGATTTTTAAACGAAGAAAAAGAAGAAGATAAAGTTTTAGAAAATTTCTCAGAAAAATATCCTAAGGATCAAATATTGTCTTGTGTTAATTCTCTTAAATCCGAAGGAATAATTAAAGAATATTTAGATACTTTAGATAATGAACCATTTTCTAAACAGATGTTATTTCTAGATGAGTTAACAAATTCTAGAGAAAAAACATTAGAATTACAAAGAAAAATAGAAAACTCAAACTTTGATGTTTTTGGAATAGGTGGGATTGGAACTTGGGTTGTAAATGGATTATATCAAATAGGTGTAAAAAATATTAAAATAATAGACCCCGATGTTGTAAATAAAACAAACCTTAATAGACAATTGTTTTTTAATTCTTTAGATATCGGAAAATATAAAGTAGACGTAATCAAAGCAAAATTTCCCGATATTAATATTGTTCCATTTAAAAGAAAAATTTCTCAGAATGATAATTTAGAAGATATAATCCCGGGTTCGGATTTTATTGTAAATTGTGCAGATCATCCATCTATTGTTGAAACTACTAAGATAATTGACAAATATGCTTTAAAATATAATATTCCTTACTGTGTTGCTGGGGGTTATAATATGCATTTGGGAATGATTGGACCAATCATAATTCCCGGAAAAACTGCTAGTTTTCAAGATTTTATTGATTATCAAAAAAGAATGGATCCTTTAAAAGATTTTGAAAAAATAAAAGATATTGAATCTACTGGGAGTTTGGGTCCAATTGCTGGGGCGATTGCAAACATACAGGTTATGGAAATTTTTAAATTTTTAACAAATAAAGGAGATTTAAACATAAACAAATTTGCAGAAATTGATTTTTTGAATTTTAATATTAGATGGATAAATTTTGGGCAGAATACTTAATTTTATTCCACGTTTTCTTTGATATCTCTTTTCACATAATTTCTTCTTAGTCTCTCTTTCTCTTTTTTGTTACCCTATTCAAGTGAAGACAATCGTAACATTTAAATATCTCTATAGCGTGTATAAATTATGAAAAACTTGATGAAAAATCTAATAAAAAAAGGCAAAAATGCATTGGTGTATAGTGCGTTGGGCTTAGCGACAGTTATGCCGTTTGCGAAAGATGCGAGCGCAATAACAAGAGAACAAATGATGAATCCTTTTGTTCGCCCAAATGTTCGTTCTATGAACTATTACGGAAGCGGAGATGCAAATAATGATAACCAAGTAGATGAACAGGACTTGCAACTAATAAAAACAAATTCTTACACAAATGCTGATTGGGCAGATGTAAATGGAGATGGAATAGTAAATAATGAAGATGTTTATCTGTTAGAATCATACTTAAACAAAGAAATTCCTCACTTGCCTTCTGACTGGGATAAATTAGAAACAAGAGAAGAAAAAGAGAACTGGTTTAATAAAATGAACAATGTTGAAAAACTTGAAACACACACGCAAGAATATATTGAAAAATTGGATTGGGGTTGTATTGAATTTTCAAGACAATATTTCACTAATTTTTTTGGAATAAAAAAATTAATGCAGGGATGGGAAAATAGTTTGTTTGAAAAAGAGAATTGTAGATTTAATCTTCCTGTTTATATCTCTGCAAGAGGTCCTCCTCTTCCAGCTCATGAGTTTAATGCAATTTTAGTTGGAAATGACGCATTAAACTTTGATGATTGGACATTTATAGAACCCCAAACAGGAAAAATAGTTAATATTGGAGATTGGAGTATGCCAAAAAATAGTGTTGTTGTAATTTACGGTGTATATGATCAAGCAAAAAATGGAAAAGACGGAATTCTAGAAGATTATTTAATCTCTTTTAATTCTGGAGATAATGGAGAAATAATACCCTCATTCAGATATTATAACCCAAAACTTATCACCACAAAGCCAACCCTCTCTATTGAAAAAGAAAAACAAAGTCCTCTTGAAATAAAGTTAAATCCAAATTATCCTAATCCGTTTAACAGCGCAACAACTATTAGTTATAACCTTGAAAATGATAGCAATGTAGAGTTGGATATTTACAATCTACTTGGGCAAAAGATAGAAACATTGATTAGCGGTTATCAGTCAAAAGGAACTCATAATATCAAATGGAATCCTGAAAACCTGCCTTCTGGAACTTATATCTCGAAGTTAAGAGCAGGAAACAATCAAAACTCAAGACAAATTCAAACACAAAAGATGATGCTGGTGAAATAGAAAGATAATCACAATAACAAGACCGATTTTATAGTTTTCTGCTTTATTGTAACCACTTTAAAGAAACATCAAAAAGGAAGGCTTTTAAACATATGAAATCTGTAAGTTTATGGCCCTCAATGATATTAAAGAATATTTAGTAGGTGAAGCAATAATGGGGTTTACCTCTGAAAGAAAAGTAATTAATTTACAAAAAGGAGAAGAAGAAAAAGTTAAAAATCTTTCAAATAAAGAACGTTCGCTTCGTTTTAATGGTTTTGCAGTAATTGATCAACGAGGAAATATCGTCTTTGAGGATAGAAAAAGATATTCTCAACATTTTTTTCCTTTATCTGTTGTAGATTATGCAAAAGCATTATATAATTTTGAAAGACACAATCAGCAAATCCCCATTCTTTCAGTAGATAGTCATGATGTATTGGGATGTGATTTTAGATGTCAGGATTGTTTATCTGCTTATGGGACTAATTTTCCTGTTAAAAAATTTCCTAAAGATAATTTTAATATGAATTTAGAAACATATAAGAAAATTCTAAAATCAATTGTAGATTATTCTAAAAAAAGAGGATTCATTGGTGTAAGATTTGAACAATCAGGAGAAGGTAATCCTGATTTCTATAATTCTAGACAACAAATTTTAAAATATGCAAAGGAAATACAAATGCAAAGTGTTTATGTTAGTACCGGGAGTAAAATTGATGATGGTTTAATGAAAGGATTAGTAGAAAATTCTTCTTTTATAAGAATTAGTTTTCCAGGAATTGGGGAATCATATCAACATTATTCTGGACAGAAAGAGTTTACTTATAATGATTCTATAAATAATCTAAGAAGAATTGTTAAAGAAAGGGAAATCGCTAAGAAAACTAGTGAATTAATAATTGGAGCAAGAGTTGCATTGCGTAATGATCATGGAGATAGTTATTTTAATTTTGCAGATATATTGAAAAATATAGGATTAGATTCTATACAAATTGTAAAAATACTTGTTCCAGAAGGAAAGAAACCATCAGATTTCATATTATCTAATTCAAACAGAAACGATTTAGAAGAAACTGCAACTCTCGATGATGCAAAATTTAATGTTAGTGTACCCCATAACTTAGATTCTATGGTTTATTCTAGGGAAATAGAAAATAGAAAAGAATTTCCCAATCAATGTTTTAGTGCAATGTTCCAGCCAGTTTTAACTGGGAGAAGTCTGTTTGTTTGTACTATTAGCGATATAATGTATAACCATAATTTAAGATTGGGAACATTTGCAAATGAAGAGGGAGAATTAGAAAGATTTTTATCTTCTGAAAATGTTAAGAGAGTTACTAATGGAATTCCTACTCAATGTAATTGTTGTTCAAATATCTATGACAATATGTTGCTTTTTTCATTACAAAAATTGTTTAGAGCAAATTCCAGCAAACTAAATTTTTATGAGATTATAAAATGAAAGAATATAAATTTAATATCAGTATCACTGAAAAATGTAATTTGCGTTGTCCACATTGTTATACCAGAAATAAACATGGTTCTTTGACTTATGATAAAATTGATATTATTATAGGAAATTTAGAAGATAATCTTAGCAGAGTTAAAATAGAGGGTGGAGAACCTTATTCTGAAAGAGAACTTTTTTATTATACTATTAAAAAATTTAGACAAAGGTTTCCAGAAGCTGAGATTAGGGCAAATTCAAATGGGATAGCTTTTTATAAAAATAGGGATACAATTACAAAAGAAGCAGATAAGCTATATTCTCTTGGAGTAAAGAGATTAAGAATATCTCTAGATAAATTTCATAAAGATGGTGGAGCTGACATTGAAAAAGTAGCTTCTATACTCCCAATATTGGAAGAGATAAAACATCCATTGGATGTAAAATATATGTCTTTAACACAAGCATTGGCAATAGGAACAGCAGAAGATTTGCCTGAAGAGCAGAAAGAAAGAAGAAATTGTATGAATCATCCAGGGTGTTTAGATAATCCTTACTTTTTTACAGATATAAAAGGTAATTTATACACTTGTTGTTGGAGATTAATTCCTCCAATAGGAAATATTTTAAAATCTAAACTTAAAGATTTATATAAAAATATGGATGAAATTCAAACAAAGTTACTTTCAGGAAATGTAAGATTTTTAGCAACAAACTATTATTTATTAAACGTGGTAAATAATTTGGGAGAATGTATGCTTTGCAAGGAGATTTTTCAAAATGACGAAAAAAAATAATAAAACTTTTTTTTTTGAAACTCCAAAAGACAAATTAAAAGTATTTCAAAAACCAAGGTTAATCATGTTCTCAGAAGGAACCGAGGTAGAAAGTTGGGGTAATTCTCAATCTTTATACTTTTATCCGTTTAGTTGGTTAGATTATTTAACTAAAGAAGGAGTTAGAGAATTATATATTCAAGAGAATTCTTTAGGAATAGTTGAAAGAGAGATAAAATCTTTAAAAAATGGAAAGATTCATTTTGAAAATCCAGATGTAAGATTAATAAAACTAGCAAAAGAAAGAGGTCACAAAGTTTCTGTAATTTGCAATATTGAAGATTTATTTCCTGAACAGATTAATGGGTTGGCAGTTTCAGATTTTGTTAAGATCAGAGTTAATAAAAATTGTAACAATCTATACTCTTTGTCAAATTTACCAAACGAACATGTTTTATCTTGTGTTAAATTATACATAGGAAAAAATTGCGATTATCAAACTCTTGCGTTGCAGTCTAGGGAAATTGGGTTGGATTTTTTACATGTTGCCAAACAGCTTTTAATTGGTAAAGAAAATACAAAAATCTCCAAAGAAGAAAAAGAAAAAATAATAAAATTGCAAGATCTTGAAACTGAAAAATTTAGGGTTATTATTCCTTCTTCATTAGAAGAAAGATTTGCAAGGAGATTTGAAATAACTTCCGAATTAAATAATGTCTCTTCCTGTAATTTTTCAAAATATCGAACTGTTTTGAAAGGGGAATGTTTTTATCCGTGTTATACTCAACAAGTTTTAGCTCAATCCGGTTTTAAGAAAGAATCTCTTGTAAAACATCCTAAAAGTTGTTTAGATTGTGCTTGTATCTATGAAAATGATATGTTACATGATATAGAAAGTAAAATGAGAAGATATAAAAATCCTAGTTTTGCTTTAGAATATATAGAAAATGGAAAATAAACGATTTGGTCTTGGAGTAATTGTATGCGTCTTTAATAAAGATTTTTCTAGAATACTTCTTTTGAAAAGGAATAAAGAAAAAAGGAATATAAACAAAGCGGATTGGGGGAACGTGGGAGGAAGAGTAGAATGGGGGGAAAAATTAGATGAAGCGTGCATAAGAGAAGCAAAAGAAGAAATTGGGATTAATTTGAATATTAAAAGACTAAAAATTATTGAAATTAAAGAAACTACACAAAATCCAATTGCTCCAGAAGTACACTTTTTGCATTTCGTTTATGCTACAACAATAGATGAAAATGAAAAACTTACTCTTAATTTTAATTGTAATGGAGAGTCAGATTGTTATGAATGGTTTGATTTGAACGAGCTACCAGATAAAACTCTTGATTCAAAAGAACATTTAATTCAACTAAGCATCACAGCAAAAAAGGAATTTTTAGAAGATGAAAAATAAAAGTTTAGAAATTAAAGATAGGGCAGATTTTCTTCAAACTCCTTTGAGATATCCCGGTCATCAAATCTATGCACTTAATAATATTTTGTCATTTATTCCCAGCCACCAATATTATATAGAACCTTTTTGTGGAGGAGCGTCAGTATTTTTTGGAAAAGCAAAGGTTGGATATAATTTGTTAAATGATATAGATACAGAATTGATAGAAACATATAAGATTATTAGAGACCAACCAGAAAGACTTATTTCTGTTTTAAGTAAAGAAAAAAGTTCTGAACAAAGATATAATCACTTTAAAGCAGAATTTATTCCTAAAGATAATTTTGAGACCGCAGTTAGATGGTTTTATTTAAATAAAACTTCTCGTTTAGAATTAATGAGTATGTTCTGGGAAATTGATGATAAAATAAAATTAAAACCAGCAAATTGGAGTGAAGGTATTTTGGAATGTTCTAAAAAATTACAAAATGTGGAATTAACTTCTGGAGATTTTGAAAAATTAATACATGGGGCTACTGAAGGAGCATTTTTATTTATAGCACCACCCTATTCAATACATCATTCTTCTGTTCAGAACAAATTACATAAATACCCTTTTGAAAGAGAATCTCACTTTAGACTTGCAAATGCATTAAAATTAAAGAGTAATAAAATAAAGTTTTTAATGACTTACAATGAAAATAACGAAATAAGAGAAATGTACTCTTGGGCTGAGAAGCTTATGATTTTTAATCTATCTAATGAACCTCCGCAAAAAAAAGAAATTGTTATTATGAATTATAAAATATAAACTAAATCTTAAAATGATAAAATATAACTTATTTATGATTGGAGGAGCAAAAGGAGTAGGAAAAACAGAATTAACTTTAGATGCATCATCTGAACTTGGGTTAGGGAGAATAGAAACTGGAAAAATCGTATTAGATTATATCTCTCAAGGATTATGTATGGAAGGGTTAACTAATTATATAACAGAAGAAATTTTTTCTCAAAATAAAAGTTTAATTTTAGATACACATTATGCAAGATATTCTGATAAAGAAGAGCCTAATAAACAGTTTAAAAGAGGAATTGAACCAGAAAATTTAATGAGATTATTAGAAAAATTTAACATATTCCCTTGTCTTATTGAAGTTCCTCTTTGCGAACTTGAACAAAGAAGAAAAAAGGATCCAAAGAAGAGGGTAATAAATCCAGTTTATATTCTGCAAGAAATTGAATTTAACAGAAGAGGTTATGAACTTTACCTACAAGAAGTTAACCAAAAGCCATTTGTTTTAATTAATGACTTGTATACAAATGCTAAGAACAATCTGAATAACTGGATACTAAAAATGATTGAAGGTTTGTCGAATGGATGAAAAAAGATTTGGTTTAGGTACTGTTCTGTATGTATTTAGTCAAGACTTTTCTAAAATCTTATTGCTTAAACTAAATAAGCATAAAAGAATAACTTTTGGGGCAGATTGGGGGAATGTTGGAGGAAAAATAAATATTGGGGAAACATCTCTTGAAAATTGTATAAGGGAATCTGAAGAAGAGATCGGAATAAAATTTAAACCAAGAGATTTAAAATTGTTATATGTAAAAGAAACTCCCAACTTTTTTAATAAAATTCATGCTGTGCAATTTGTATACGGAACTACGATAAATGAAAAAACCCCTATCAATTTAGGTCATGAATTAGATTTATATCAATGGTTTGAGTTATCTAATCTACCCGAGAAAAAATTGGATACAAAAGAGGATTTTTATAATGCCCAAAGTAAATTAAGAATGTCCTAATATCAAACACTATTTTAAATAAAAGTATTCTTGATTTAACAGACGGGGAGATTCCGATTTATACCATCAGCTTAGGTAGAAAAGGAAGGATTTTTTAATGTTATCTTCTTATTATAAAAATGGTTATTGTTAAATACAAAAAAAATTCATTGAATGATGTTTCTGTTTTTTTAAACTCCTTCAATGACAAAAACAGAAAGGAGATATTGAAATTAATAATTGATAAAGTCAGATTGAATAAAAAAACTTTTTATTGTGGTTATGAGAATAAAGAAGATTTGGAAGATTTTTTGGACTGGTTTATTTTTGGGTTAGAAAAAGATGCTAAATTTAGTTTTAATTTTAATAGCAATGAAGAAACTATAAAAAAAATTTGTGCCGAAACATTTTTTTTGTGTGAAGATTTTTTGGATGATAAATTATCTGTGTGTATATTTCCCACAGTAGACAAATTTGTTATAGAAAAGATGAATGGGTGTAGTGGGTTTACCCCTAAAAAAAATAATATTATCCTCGTTATAAATTTTGTTAAGGGATGGGAAATTTTTCTAAAACAAACTTTAATTCATGAATTATCTCATGCTATTTCAAATTATTATAATCAAGGTGATTGCACATTGGGTGAAGGATTAATTTTAGAAGGTATTGCAGAGCATTTTCGAGAGTATATTGTCGGAGGAGAAAGATCTCCTTGGACAAAAGCAATAACTGAAGAAGAAGCTAAAAAATATTTGTTGAATCTAAAAGACAAATTAAACAAAAAAGATATGCAATTATGGAGAGATGTTTTCTTTGGGAGTAAAGAGTATCCTGTTTGGGCAGGATACACTATGGGTTATTATCTTATTAGAGAGTATTTAAAAAAACAAAAAGAAATCAATTGGAAAAAAATTATTAAAACTAATCCAAATAAAATATTAAAAGAAGTTATCTTAAATACTTAATCTTTCATCTTCTCTTCTTCTTAGAACTCTTGCTTTTCTTGTTCTGCTTTTTCCTCATTGCAAGAATTATGTAGCCCAATGCAACAATGATAACAACAGCAACAACATTTCTTATAGTAAAGAATGGAAGTGCAGCAGGACAATATATCTTGCTTGTTTCTCCTGTTGGTTGTTGTGATTCCTTGTCATAATAAATCATTGTTTGGTATTCTTCTCCTCTCTCACATCCTTTATCAGAAACACCATAAGTTGTTGCTGTTTCAAAACCTTTTATTAAAACCTTACATTCTTTATATCCATTATTATCACAATCCCAACTATTATAATAAGAACCATCTCCTTTTCCAGTTGTAATACTATATATTTCTGGATTTTCCTCATTTAATGTGCATAATTTATTATCTTCTGAACTTAATTTTGTGTTCCATGAATCTTTATCTTCATACGGACTTCCATCAATTAGTTTTTTTGTGCACTCCCCTGTTGTTATCACCGAGCAATCTTCTGGGCAATTTGCGTTTGTTTCAGCATTATTGCATTTAGTATCACCGCAACATATATCTGCAGTTGCTCCGCATTTACCAACAACACATCCTTTAAAATCCCAATCTTTATTTTTGCAAATAGATAAGTCTGTTCTAGCACAACTTTCTTCTCCTTCTGGGCTACACCCAACTTTTTTTATCTCTGTTGCAGAACATTGAGAAGTCCCACAAGTCCATGTCCAATCCCCTGTTGAGGTTGTTGTAATAGGAGACGCAGTAATTCCTGTTTTACATAATTCATCTTCATCTAATTCTAAATTATCTTTTAAAACATATTTTCTACCATTGGCTGCTCCGCAGTTTTCTGTTTTTGTTGTTGTTTTGCATCCCAAACTACTTGTATCATCCACATATCCTGTTTGGCACTTACAATCTGTGCAATAAACTCCTCCATCACAATTTTCTCCTGTATCTTGATTGTTATTCCCGCATAAAGACGGAGTTACTTCCAATTCTCCATAAGTTGTGTAAAAATCTTCTCCATTCTTTGTGCTATACCATGTGTCTCCATTATCAAAACTAATTCTGAAATGATATTTTCCTGTAGAATACACACCTGTGTTAGAATCTAATCCTGCTTTCCAATTAATATAATATTTTGTATTTGCTCCAAATAATGCAAACTCCCCATCGTTTACTACTTTATCAAATCCTATTTGGTCTTTTTGTATTTCCCATTTTATTCTATAACCTTCACCTAAACTTTTTGTTAATTCTATTGTTCCTTTAACATCTGTTTTTAATCCTGCTGACTTTATTTTTGTTCCAGCAATATTAATCCAGTATAATCTTTTTATATCTTCTTGAATAGAAGAGATTGTGCAATCATTTTTGCAACCATCAGCATCATTTGAGTTTCCGTCGTCACATTCTTCATTTAATTCAATTATTTTGTTTCCACATTTTACAATTCCTAAACAATCTGATCTGCATTTTCCTTCATATCTTCCGTTATCACTTCCATCATCACAAACTTCATTAAAACCTTGAATACTCGGTGAATTTGTGTCTCCATCTCCACAATAAGTAAGAGGAGTCCAATAAAAAACTGGCTGAACATAAACACTTCCAAAAAACCATTTGTCTGTTTTGAATGAATTTATTGGATTTTTATTACATTCTAGATTATCTAAAGCTGGGCAAGAGACAGTATTTCTTTGCATATATAATTCATTGTAATAATAATTATTTTGCTGGATCGCGCGTGATTCAAAAAAATTATAAAATCTATCTATTAAACCCATATCTTTATTTTTTTGCAGATCTCCTGTCGGGTCTGTGTTCATAGAGGATATTATCTTTTCTGTAGTATACACATATCCAGTAGAACCATAAATTATTCCTGCAGGAATAAATCCCCCTTCAGAATCATAAGATGAACGAAAGTTAACACATCCTTTTTTATCATTTCCACCACCACCAGAATTTAAAATTTTTCCACCAAAATAAGCATTACATTCTGCCCATCCTCCAACAAGCCCACCATTTCCATTTAAGGTTGAATCATAATTACCTCCAAAACAACTTCTTATTACCCCTTTATCATTAATCCCAACAAGCCCTCCTGCCGCTTCCAATCCAAGAACTGCTACATTATTTGAAACATATGATGACTCTATTGATGCAGATTCAGTATTTAACCCTACCAACCCTCCAGAATAACCATTTCTCGCAATTATTTCTGGGGTTGTAACCCGATTATTAAACTGTCCATTGACAAAGCTATTCACTATATGAAAATCATTTTGTCCTACTAATCCTCCAACTACATTTTCTCCTGTAACCACACTGTAGGAATATGACTCTACAATATGTCCATATCCGTTTTTCATATCTTGATAATTCTCTCCAGAATAAGAATTTAAAGAAACTGCACGAATATCAATTTGATCTTCATTATTTTTATAATATGAATAACACCCTTTTCCATATATATCTCCTTTGTTGCCTTTTGCATCACTATAAAAATTTCTGTTCCATCCTACTAATCCTCCAACTCTTTCCCCTCCAATAACAACTCCTCCATTAGAAGAACATCTGTATAAAGTTCCTTCATTAATTCCCACCAATCCACCAACATTATTTCCAGTAGTCCCTCCAATTACTCCATAATAACTCCCAAACATATCATTTATTAAATGAACATTTTCTATTGTTCCTTTGTTATAACCAACTAATGCTCCAATATCATTTACACCACTTACTTGTACCCCCACAAGAAATATATTCTTTATTATTGCTCCTCTGTCAACACAACCAAACAAACCAACATACTGGTTTTCTTCATTACTACCAATATTTAATCCACAAATTTTGTGATTTTGTCCATCAAAATTTCCTGTAAACACTTCATTTTTCTGATAAGCGGGATTTGCCTCACAATCATAATTATCAAAACCAGAACATTGGAATAATGTATCAAAATCTTCTGGTGTTGTTAAACCATTTGAATAATCATAAACATCACAATTAATATCATTTATTAACTTAAAATAAGAAGTAGAATAAGAAGAATCAGCCCCATAGCCACTTATTGATTCAAGCTGTTCTAATGAACTAATTAAATAAGGATAATCTTCTGAACCATCTCCACCGGAAAAAGGATTATCTCCTGCTAAAGCATTCACACAAACCAAACTAACAATTATCAAAGAAATAAATACACCAAGCATCACTCCTCTTTTCATATCGGAATTAGAAAAAACAAGTTTATAAATATTTTCTTAATACTTTATCATTATCTTATCCTTTTGCGTGGTTAATTTATTCAATTCAGTCCTAAACTTATTTTTAATGCCATGTCTACTTTGTTCATTAGAAAAATATCCAACGAACCCAACTTTTTTATTATCCTTCGTTTATCAATGGTTCTTATTTGATTTAACAAAACATTAGAATCTTTTTTTAACACATAATCTTCTTTTGAGATAAAAACATTTGTTGGATATTCTTTATCATAAATTTTGGAAGTTATTGGAGCAACTATTGTTAAAGGGCTGAATTTATTTAAGATATCATTTTGAATAACAACAGCTGGTCTTATCCTCCTTGTTCACTTCCTTTTACAGGTTCTAAATTTACAAGGACTATATCTCCCCTTTTTATTTCCATTCCCAATCAAAATCTTCTTCAATTGCTTCAAATTCTTTTGTTATCTTAAGATTTTCTTCTGCCATCGCTTTGCATCCCTCAATTAGCAATTGTTCCTGTTCTCTTTTTTGTTTTTCAACAATTTTCATTAAATTTAGAATAATTTCTTCATAGGTCTCTTTATTTGTTTTTAACTTATCTAATTGATTTTTCACACTTTCATTAAGCTGGATTGTAGTAACCATAATTCTATAGAACAACTATAGTTTAAATATTTTCTCTTGTTTAATTAGGTACAGGGTCGCTGTCAGGAGAACTATTTCCAGCTTTCATAGAATACAAGATTTTTCCGCAGTCCAATCCTTGTGGAGTGTAATATCCTTCAGGAGTCCAAAAATCCATCCCACTTACACCATTATTTACAAAACCCAATACTTGAGTTAATTGCCTCAAATAAACTCTTCTTAATTTATTTGATTTTAAAAACCATGTAGAAGCTGAATTAATTAAATTATTTTCTGTTTTTTCCTCGTGGTTTCCATAAGAATCTCCTTCCAACTCCCAATAAACCAAAACACTCTTATCATCATATTTGTGTTCTTCTGTTTCATTAATTACAGGATTGTTTATGAATCCATTTGTGAACTTGCATAAATCATCGTTTATAATATCTTTGACAATTTTTATTTGATAATCTTCTGCGTTTGTTGTTTTAATATTCCATGTTGGTTGCTCATCCCACCTTTTCAATACTTTTTTTCCTCCTCTTGTCCATGCATCAAAAAATCCAATATCAAAATCCTTAGGTATTGTTGAAATAGTAAAATCATCTTCTTTTAAACCAGGGTATCTTACAGCATCTAAATACTCTGGATGAGTTATCTCTCCTTTAACAATCCCAGAAGATTCAGGAAGTGTTTTTTTATAATTTACTTTTCTCCCTTCTTTGATTAACAATTTAATATCCCTAAAAAGAACTGGTTCTATCCCTGTTCTTGCTTCATAAATTCCATTTGAATCTGTTGTACATTCTTCAATTAATTCATTTGCAGGATAACTATAAAACCTTAAAACAGCATCTTTAATTGGCTGATTTGTTAATCTGTCAGTTACTTTTTTTTCTAATCCATAAGGAAAAGCAGGTTCAGAAAGCAAAACAACTCCTGCAAGGACACCTCTTTTAAGAAACTCTCTTCTTTCCATGTTCTCTTAAAGACAACGGATTTTATAAACGTTTTTATTTTTCAACACTTTTATAAAATCAACCCTCTTCAATTATTTATGGAAAAGCCAATTTACAATTATGCTGTTGATATCGATGAAGAAACATTAAGACAATTCAAGGAATGCTACTCGCAGGATTTTGTTATAAAAGCAGCATTAATGCCAGATGCTCATGTTGGTTATGCTGCTCCAATCGGTTCTGTTTTAATTACTAAAGGGTATGTTGTTCCTGCGTGGGTTGGGTTTGATATAGGTTGCGGTTTGATTGCAATACAAATAACCGGAAAAAACATTTTTGAAAAAATAAAAAAACACGAAAATGAAATTCATAAACAAATAAACAAAAATGTTCCAATGGGTGTCGGAGAATACAATAACATTTCAAACATTTCTGAAAAAACAAAAAAAGAATTTGAAAAACTAATAAAAACATTTCAATTAAAACCCCACGACAAGCAAATACTTCAGTTTTTGAATTCAACTGCCTTAAAACATCTCGGAACTCTTGGAGGAGGAAACCATTTTATAGAAATTGGTTACAGCAAAAAAGAGAATAAAATAAACAAAAACGAAATATTCTTGGTAATCCATTCTGGAAGCAGAGGGATAGGGCATAGAGTAGCAACAAAATATATGATTTCTGCATCAAAAAATAAAAACGATTATGAAAAAACTTTTCCGTTGGATGTTAAATCTCAATTAGGAAAAGAATATCTGAATATTTTGGATTTTGCTTTAGAATACGCTTTGCTTAATCGTTTAGAAATATCTTACAAGGTAATTTCTCTTATAGAAAAGATTCTTAATGAAAAATTAAAAACAAAACTATATGCAAATAAAAATCATAATCATGCTGTTCTTGAAAAAGGAAAATTTATACATAGAAAAGGTGCAACTCCTGCAAAAAAAGGAGAGAGAGGAATTATTCCTGGAAATATGAGGGACGGAACTTATCTTGTAGAGGGAAAAGGAAATTTGAAATTTCTTTATTCTTCTTCTCACGGAGCAGGAAGAGCATTGAGCAGAAATCTCGCAAAAAAGCAGATAACTCTTGAACAATTTCGTGAATCAATGAAAGGAATAAAAGCAAATATAGAAGAAAAAATAATTGATGAGGCGCCTATGGCTTACAAGGATATAAACAAGGTAATGGAAAATCAAAAATCCAGTATTAAAATAATAAAGAAAATAATTCCGATGATAAATTGGAAAGGGAAATAATTAAGTTTCAATATTGCCGACCAATTAGTTCTAAGCAGTAATTTAAATGAAAGTTGAATGTCAAGAAACCTTGATTGTCTTACCGTATCCAGCAAAAAATCTTGAACTGTTGATTTTTTTCAATAATTGGCATTGATTGAGTATAATATTCTTCTGGAATTTCATTGATAGCATCATCACAATCATTAGAATTAATATCACATAACTGTATTTCACATTGCAGTGTGTTTGGAGCTCTCGTGTCAACATAATCTCCTATATCATCTAATTTTTCAAAATCAACAATTTCATCAATAGTGTATTTAGCAAAAACCTCTTTGAGAATATCTGCTTCAATTTCATAAATTTTTTCAGAAACATTTTGTTCTTGTGTTTTTCCTCTTTGCACAATCACCAAGCCAACAATCATGATTAATAAAATAGCAACAAATGCTTCAACGATTCTCAGCCATCCTTTTTTGTTTCTCATTTTTCAGGTGTCCTCGCATTATCAGCCATGAGCAGTAATTTAAAGGGAAGATTAAGCGAAGGAAACCGCTCAGGTGTCCTCGCATTATCAGCCATGAGCAGT